>Ga0302220_10000060_pt1 | contig 100930 bp, 88 predicted proteins | sample II_Palsa_E1_3_FD_194572 | JGI IMG/M metagenome (GOLD analysis project Ga0302220, IMG submission 194572) | Peat permafrost microbial communities from Stordalen Mire near Abisko, Sweden - II_Palsa_E1_3 | ecosystem: Environmental > Terrestrial > Soil > Palsa > Peat permafrost | place: Sweden...
TTCAAGTCCTTTGTTCAAGCCCAGTTTCATCGGGCCGTTAGCTCAGTTGGTAGAGCAGTTGACTCTTAATCAATTGGTCGAAGGTTCGAATCCTTCACGGCCCACCAATCCAGACAGGCACTTACAGAAATGTGAGTGCCTGTTTCTCTTTTAGGGTTTCACCCATGGCTCCGCCGTGGCTCCCCAGATGAGTGGAAACATGGCCAAGCGTGTCCCCGTCATCTCCGACGAAAAGCTTCTGAGCGAGGCTGGGCTGCAGGGCCTCAGCAAAAGGACGCCGCTGCTGCCGCAGCAAGTCACGCTGCTCACCGGGCTGAGCGTTGCTGCGCTGAAAGAGCGCCGACGCACGAAGCCGCCCAAGCCTCCTCTGCCGATGCTGCGCGAGAAAGCGCATGACGCGGTCTGGTATTCGTTTGGATCGGTGTGCGAATACCTCGACGAGTGGTTGCCGCTGCATGTCGAAGCAGAGGCGTTGCACGCGAAGCGCTTGGCGAGGGCCGAGACCCAGGCCATCGGCGGCTTCTCCGCGTGGCTCAACGCCGCTCATGCCCAAACCGATCGCTGGCCGTGCGCAATGATTGGATCTTACAAGCGCCCGGTGGACGCTTGGGCCACCGTTCGTGGCGAGGTCAGCATGGGCCGTTCGGACCCCATCCGTTGGCTGACCCTCTCGGATTACCTCGAAGCGCGTCTGGCGGCGGCTCACGCGCAGTCGGAAGCAGAAGCCGTCGCGGTGGCCAAGGACCGTCAGGCGCGTGCTGGCTCTGTCGTAGGGCAAACGCGAAAAAGGTTCTATGCATGATCTGCTCGTGCTGCCTTCATCAGCGATCGCGCGCGCTCCGCCATCATGACGGGCACGCGTGACCGCGGAGATTTCCCGGGCTGTGCGACCGGACTTCGCCGAGCCGTGGCGGATGGAGGACCTTCGGGTCCGCTATGACTACCACTGCGAAATCACGGGTCCTGAGGCCGAGCTGATCTTAGGCTGGTCACGGGATCGGTTGAAAACCCACCACAAGAATCATCCGCAGCGGATACCGCGAAAGCTTGCCAAGGGCAGCGGGAGGGGCTGGAACCACTACTGGCTGGGCGAAGTCCTCGATGCCCTTGAGGAAGAAATCCTTTGGCAGCTGGAGCAGCGCCAAGAGCGCCGTCCATTGTCAGACGTTCAGCGTCGCAACCGCGATGCCGAGAAAGACCGCCGGCGCCAGATCCAGAAGATCTCGGAGGTGGTCAACCCATGGCTGCGCGGAGCCAAATTTTCCACGTGGGTTGCCATGGCGCGTGCCACGGACGAATGGCCGGTGGTCAAGCGACGTTCCGGCGCACTGGAAGATTTTTTCGACGCCATCGGCACGATCAAGCCGGGCGATCGTGTTGCCTGGATCAGCCTGCAGGACTACCTGTTGGGCGTGCAGGCGTTTCAAAATCTTATGCGTGAAAGCACCCCACGGGATTGATCTTGGTCACCGCTGTGTCCAGATTCGATTCATAAACGTTCCCACCTCACACCTTCTCGCCCCGCATCGCGCCTAAAGAATGGGGGTCGCGGGGCTTCGTGGGTTGAAAGTGCGCAGCACTCAAGACTGCTCTTCGAGCCTTAAAGACCCCGATCATCGTGTGACGGGCGTGAGGCGAAGGATAAGCATCATGGCTAACAAGTCCGCTCACCAGCGCCGCGCGCGCAATCCAATGGCGTTGAGTCAGATCCCCGCGACGCAAAAGCGTTCTGGGGCAGGAAGCGTTCAAAACCGCCAAGCAAAAGCACAGGAACGTTTCGAAGGCCTCATTAAAAACTGCACCAAGCTCACCATCCAAATGCTGCGCGGTGGCTTGGACATCAACGAGCTGTCAATGACGGTGGCGCGCCTGCGCGAAATGCAAATGAAGCCCTGCAATGGAATTCAGGGAAGGTCCGAGGCAGAAGTCACGGAGATCGTCTACCTGGCTCTGGCTTACATCTTCTACGCAGAACTCGCATCCAAACGCTGCGACATCGTGCGCATCGCTCGCATCGCTGAATTCGTGGCCGCGGTGTCCGAACCTCGCACAGCACTTTTAAACCAGCTTGCCGACGGACTTAACAATGTGGCTAACGCGTGGAATACCGGGCAAATCGTGGCGTAAGCGATTTGTCCGCAACGTGGCCGGGGCGACGGCAATGCCCCGGCTTTTCTCAACTGCGCAACGTGAGCTGGGCGGCCGTGAGCTTCCACACATAAACCTAAACCGATAGATAGGTCGCTGACCTGCGTCGTTTCAGTCCTTACCGCTCGATCACCTAATCACATAGGAACAAATCATGTCCACCGAAGGAAACAGTGCACTGCAACTTGATCTGGTGAACGCCGTCCAGAATCTGGCGCCGCCTGATGTCATATCAACGCTTCTAAGAAATGGCGCTGATGCCCACGACTTCGACTTTCTTCAAGCGTTGGAGGACGTTGATGCGCATTCATCGCAAGCCGCCGCGTGGTCTCAGCGTGTGAGGGCATTCCCACTGGTCATCGCGGCTTTGAACTGGCGCGCGCTCATGGACCAAGCGGCTTTCGATTTGGTCGATGCGATCGAAGCCAATGATTTTCAGGATGTCCAATCGAGCTTGGAAACAATCTCGGCGGGTGGCGAAGATGCCAACTTCGATTTGGGAGAGGGCTCGATGCTCGCTTTGGCCGTTCGCTCTCACTGCGACTTAGACATCATTCAAGCTCTGCTGACGAACGGCAAGGCAGATGTTGAGGGCTTTTGTGCCGATGGGTTGGAGGCTCTCGGCGAAACGGAAGAGGGGCTTTGGAAGCTCGCCGTTGTCGATATTTTCAAACGATACGAAAACGCGGCCACCCGCTCTGGATTATGCGGATGATGCTTATTCGCGGCTTTTACTATTGCCCTGATTGCTTCTGGTTTCGAAGTGTCCAATGCGGCCCGGAGTCGGCAAATTTGCGGATGCGTGACGCTCGTCGCGGACTCGCATCAATGGAAGTTTGTCGCACGAACCCAGTCCCAACATGCACACCATTTGTTAGTCAGAACGTCAAAACAGCCCGCGCCTTGTCCGATATGGATTTAGCGGGGCTGCCCAAAGCTACGACGTTTTTAGCAGGAAAGGTTAGTCGGGCTACAACCTGTATTGCAGCCGGTATTGGTTGGCTTCGGCATCGCTGCCACGCCTCCCACGACCGCCATTAGCTCACTGTCCGACAAGACCTCGAAGGTGCCGTCATCCAGATAGTTGATTATTCCCTTGCTGTTGTCACTATTCATGATTCTCTCCTTGGTTTTGAACGTAAAACTTTCAACTATGACGGAGCGGTCCGCGCTCCTCGGTGGGCCTTTTTGGACCCGTTGCTACCAGGCACCCGCCTGATATACGTGGCTAGGCCGTGGAATACCCACAGCCATAGATTTGTCACTGCGTTGCCGTGGAAGGGGCAACCTTGGCCCCCTGTATCGCAGGTACCAACACCGCCGCTTGACCAAGAATCCAAACGGCAACAATGCTGAATACGACATACCGGAGCGGAATTCGTTGAATTTCAAACTCACTCATGAGCATATTGTTGGCCAGATATGTCATAGCGACACCCGCCACTAGCCCCATACTTACGACGAGCAGATTCTCTGCTTGAAAGTAAAACATGACGTCGCCCCGCGCAGCCCCCAAGGCACGCATCACACCAATTTGTCGACGGCGCTGCTGAACCCAGTAGGCGCTGATTCCAGCAAGCCCAAAGGCTGCTACTGCAAGTAAGATCACCAAGATTAGGATGATCATCCGATTTTTGGCCTGATCGCCCTGAAAAAAATCCTGTCGCAATTCAGACATGCTTTTACTGAGCTGAGTTACATGACCCGGGTTGGCTTTAGCCAACGCCACTGAGGCATTCTTCAAAACATCATCCAATTTTCCTGGCGCCGCGCGTATTACGAAGCTTCCTCCGATGTTTTGCGAACTGACCCCGAATTCGGTCAAAATTGCGTAATCGTCTTCGGCTGCTCCCGTAATCTCTGCGCGGAGGTGGGAGACCACGCCAGTCACGCGCATAACCGAGGTTCCGTCCAATATTTGCTGACCAAGCGGATTGCTACCGTGGAAAAGGCGATCGGCCAAAGCTTTCGTGATCAAAGCCGGAAACACCGTGGAGGAGCCAATCTGACCGATGTCGGGTGCATCGCCATCGGTCAGATTGCGACCAGCGATCATCTGAAGACCTAGAGTGTCGCTATAACCTTGGCTTCCTCGGAACTTGTAAGCTTTAGTAATTGGACGCAGTCGATCAGTATCAGCATAGATATTTTCTGCCTTAGGCCGCCAAAGCGGTGGTTGACCAATCGACGCGTTGGTGACGCCGATAACACCACGCAGCGCATACAAGCTTCCAAGTGCTGTGCCAGAGTTTTGGACACCTATCGCTCCAATGCTCTGGATCATGCCGACATCCGCCTCAGCAACACCTGTTGGCGTTCGGTATCTCTGTAAGTCGCCGGCAATCACGAATATCAAGTTGGCTAACACCGCCATAGTGAAGGCGATTTGCAAGCAGATGATCGATACGTGTGCTTTGTGGCGGGGAAGGGCAGCAAAAATTACGGGGATTTGTAGCTGCCTTGTCATAGTGACTTGACCTGCAAGCTTGGGGAAATGCGCGATGCGCGCCAAGAAGGCCATACTCCGCACAATGCTGTTGCCGCCACTGCAAGCACAATTGCGCTAATGAGCATCGGTACATCCAAATGGATTGCCGTTGCAAAACTCAACGGCTGTTCGCGTAAAACCAGTAAACCTATCCAGGACAAAGGCAAGCTCAACAGACCACCTATCAATCCAACGCTGGATGCTTCGGTCAAGCATTGTAGAAAGATGTCGTTCTTTGACGCCCCCAGTGCCCTGCGCAGGCCAAGTTCTCCAGTCTTCTTTTGAAATTTCGCGGCGAGCAGGCCAACCGTATTCAATAGACAAATGAGCAAGACACCCAAGGCGACCCATAGCTGCATACGTACTACCGGAGGCACAACATGCCGGTAATTCAGCCAGCCAATCAGGTCTAGCAAGCGAACGTTAGGGTTGCGTTCGAATCGACCAAGCACGTGTTGCTGAAGGCTATAAGCGACCAACGCTTCTGTGTATTGCTTCACCTCTTCGCTTGAATTTAGTTGAACCCAAAATTGCACCCAAGTGCAGTTAGCTGCCTTGGGATCGTGATCTCCTGCAGAATGATCGGAGCCCCAGCATTGCATCGGTCCATAGCCGTAGTCCTGAGGTTGGTCCAGCCAAGTGGCGAAAGGCATATACATTTGCTCTGCGTCACCGAAAGCTGCTGTTTTGTTGCCATCAAGATCGTAGAAATGCGGCTGCGGGTTCCAGCGATCGATGACGCCGACGATCTTAAAGGCGTTGCTGCCCACAATTAAGGTCTTGCCGACACTGTTTCCTCCGCCAAATATTTTGTCGTTCATGGCACGCGACAAAACAACATACGCAATGTGAGCATCGTCGTCGCGCGAAGACCATGGCCCCCCGTATATGAAAGGCACTCCGAACATTCGGAAGAAATTAGCGGTGGTTGCCCGGGTGGTGAACATCGCCAAATCGGCATCCGCGCGATCAGGCTTTGCAGGCAGCCAATTCGAGCTCGTCGCGACCTTGAGAATGTTTGTTCTGCCGACTTTGAGCAAGCTCATCGCATCCAGATAAGTCATATTGTCCGGGGGCTCCGGATTCTGCGTAATCTGCAACGCCGGCCGCGGATCAATCTGTGGATGAAACAAGGTATCGCTGCGACCAGGAAGGGGATTTCCCGCGAGATTCTGAAGCACGGTGAGCATGGTTGTTGAACAAGCGATGCCGAAGGCTACGGTTAGCACCATGAGCCCAGTGATCAGTTTGGTTCGCCTTGAGCTGTAGATGGCTATCAAAATATAATGCATCTTTTTCTCCCACCCAACGCGTCGTCAATCTCGGTGAATGAAACTAAGTTCATTCCGACCACTTGGTGTATTAGGTCAACCTTCAGCGGGGCAACCCAAAGTTGCGTGATCCCCTGTGAGTAGGCCTCGCGTCCAGTAAGCCACCTTCTCCGATTCAATATGTAACAAGCCGTCTTGATCGATATGGCCAACATCATTTTTTGGATCGGAAAAGGCAACTGTGCACTTCGCCAATCGTCCATTTGAGCGAATGACGAAACTGTTGGGCTTCGAGGCATAACACACGTACGGAGCGGTAACCACCTTATCTACAAGGGAGTCTCCTGTGGGCTTTCTCACAGTGATCTGGCTTACTGAAATCTGACTTTCATATTGACTGTTTACCCCATTATTGAAATGCACTCCGGCTTCGCTCAGGTAGCTACACGCTTCAGCCACCTTGTCCATGGCGCTATCGATACCGACCTGCTTGATGCTGGCTTTGTTAGGTCCACCGAGGTTGGTGATGCGCTTGAAAAAAACCATGAAGCGAGAGTCGCCGCCGAATGCCAAAGCTATTTCGCGACAGAGCGCAGGCATATTGCGATAGCTCTCTTCGGTAATATGCAAACGCAGAACAATCTCGAAAATTCCTTCCTTCCAATCCCTTGCAGCCTTCAGGTTTTTCCAGATGGTATCGAAACTGCCTGAGCCGTCAGCCTGCTTGCGGGTCTTGTCATGATCGGATCCATATCCGTCTAACGAGATTTGGTAGTTGCGTTGCCGCAGCGACACCAAAGTTTTTAATGTGTCGAGATCAAGAAAGAAAGCGTTTGTCGTCAGGGATCCCGAATACGACTCTATTTTCCCCTGATTAAATAATTCATTTGCATATTCGGATATTTCAAACACTACCTGTTTGGCAACAAGCGGTTCGCCACCAAACCAATCCAATGCAAGTTCGTTTAGAGTGGAAGATTCAATGCGTCGACGAATTAAATTTTTTACCCCGTCGACGATAGGCCTGGACATGCGTCCTAAGACAAAATCTTCGTAGCAGTAGGTGCATCTGAAATTGCACTTCTCAGTTGGCAGTAGGATTAGGTTTAGTTTGTTTTTGTTTAGCACAAGTTACTCCTTAATTAAGCCGTTTTCCTTACTGCGGATTCCGCCACTAATTGCAGATGCCCGTCGATTAATTTGAATACCCGATCGGCGTATTCAATTGTCTCTTTACGATGTGCCACACTTAGGATTGCTACGTCGACGAAACGCAGTCGCTCGTTGATCGCCCGTTCTATTTCCGTGTCCAGATGGCTGCTGGACTCATCCAGAATCAAAATTCCAGGCTTCTTGTACAGCGCGCGAGCCAAGCAAAGACGCTGTCGTTGCCCACCCGAAAAATTGCTGCCGCCGTCGGCTACCCGTGTTAGCAACCCCATCGGAAAAGTCTGGATTTCTTCGATGATTCCCGCGATTGCGCAGCACTCAAGTGCCCATTCTTGGGATGGATTAGCGTCGAATGAGGAGATGTTTTCTAAAAGGGACCCCGGAAACAGAAAGTCCTCCTGCAGCACTACGCCAATGCGCCGTCGATATTCCGCCGCACCTAAAGCCGCGACGCTATGGCCGTCAATTTCAGCATGGCCTTTACTGGCAGCTAGTAAGCCAGCCGCCACCATCAATAGCGTGCTCTTGCCTTCACCGGAGCGTCCGGTAATTGTTACCCGCTCGTTAACCTCAATATCCAGGGAAATTGAGGAGAACAGATCGTTCTTGGATCCTGCATGTTGAAAACACAAATCGACCAGCCGCATACGGGGAGTCTGCGTGTAGGCGTGTGTTGGTTTACTAATTTGCACCTCTCGGGCTGTGGGTTCTGGAATAGAGCGGACTACGTCGCTCAATCGAGAGAGATGCAATGCGACGTTCACCATATCGTTTGCTGTGTCGATGAGGCGGCTGACACGAACGCTAAAGATGTCCAAATACGTGATCATCGCGGCTAAATAGGCGATGCTGAAGCTGCCTTTGGCGACAAAATAGACGCCGATGGACACTACGGTAATTCGCTGGATACCCGTAAACGCGCTGGCCATCGCCTCCAAGCCGGTACCGTACTTCTGCGATACTTCTTGATATTTGAGCGTATTAGCCACCAAGTCTCGGTACCGGACTATTCGGTCCTCGACATTGAGCCCCGCCTTGAGAGTCGCGATGCCTTTGACGCTGTCGACGAGTTGAGCATCCTGCTGTGATAACTGCACGAGACTCATCTCGGCGTAGAAAGCGGAACGCTTGTTTATGGCACCACGGAACAGTGCGTAGACAGACATCGTGGCAAAAATGATGGCGACCGCCCAAGGCGCGTAATGTAGCGCTGCCACCATTGCTACCATGGCAACAACAAAGTCCAAGCCCCCGGTGACGAAGCGGCCGGTGAACAAAGTTTGTAACGACCGTAACGAAGATAATCGCGCCGTGATCCCGCCGGTGCTTCGGCTTAAAAAATAGCTAAGTGGAAGCGAAAGCAGATGGCGATAGGTCTTCTCAGTCCAGCGCGATAGAAGGTCGTTGGATACTCTGGCGATAAGGTATCCACGGGAATAAAGTGTTGCCCCTTGAATGAGGCAAAGTCCCGTGAAAATTAAGGCCAACTCTAATAATGGATGGATAAGTGTTGAGAGTTGGTGTGGTAGAAGACTGATCGCTTTGCTGACAAATATCGGGCTAGCGAGACCGATTAATTCCGCCGCCAGAACCAATAGCAGCGTGCTCCAAGCTTTGCGGCCATGCAGTTCGTTTAGGCCGAGGAAACCTAGCACTGGAGCGAGTCGTTTGTATCTACTAGAACGACGCATCCTGCGAGTAGCGATCACCTCATCCGCGGGTAATCGCAGTGCAATCGCAATGCCGCTGAAAGATGTCTCGAACTCGGCTCTACGCATGATTCGTCGGCCGAGTGAGGGATCCACCACTACTGCCTGACGTTCGTTGAGGCGCTCCAAAATCACGTAGTGATCGGAGTTCCAGTGAATAATCAGCGGGAGGTGCTTCTTATGAATACTTGTTGCTCTGAACCTCACGGGATCCGCCAACAGGCCGAGCTCTCTGGCGATATGCACCAACGTCGCCGCCGATGTGCCACGGCCGGATGGTACGAAACGCAGCCGAAGATCCTCTAGCCAGCACTCTCGACCCAAGTGGGTCGCAAACATGGCGATGCATGCAAGCCCGCACTCGTTAGTCTCGGACTGATATTGGACGTCTAGCTTCACGCCCATGCTGTACTCGTTTTCATCCTACGCATGATCGCGGCACCCGATGCTTCGTAGCTGCGATAAATAGCGCGGATCTTCGTATCCAAATCACTCAGGAGCACTTGGTTCGCTGCCAGGGTCCGTTTTCTTAGCGGAAAGTTCGGAATTCCCGGTATGAACTTATAGCCGCTACGTGAAGCGATGTTTCTCCAGACATTCCGGCTGCATTCGCGTCGGTCTTTACGGTGATACGCAGCAACCACTTGGACATAGACATCGCAGACCCTGCCAGCAACACGTGCCCGAATTTCGTTGAGCTGGTCTGCTGATTTGTCTTCTTCCACGAACTGCGCTAGCGCAAAAAGTCGCTCGAGAATTCGCAGAATCGTATGGTCACGTGACTGATATGAAGTTACTTCGAGACCCGCCATACGCTGCACCAAGAGCACCGCTTGCCGGCGGTCGCCCTGGGAGGCCATCCAATAGCTGGCATAGATGGCACGGGCCAAGTTGTTGTGCGAAGAAGTCTTCCAAGACGCTTTCGACAAGCCCTCATTGACCATCGCAGCATCCTTACAAAGCATGCCGGCCATCACCATACGCTCGGCAAAGGCAGCTGTTTCGCCGAGTACGGGAAATTTCACCTCGATTTTCCCTAGTAAATCGGGCAAACCTCTCGGCCCGGCGACTTTCAGCGTCAGCAGGAAATTCTCATGAAAATATATTTCCTCAACAAACTCGCTGCCGACGCGACCTCCAAGAATCGCGGTGGTCGTGGTCAACTCGCGGCTCTTTGCTAGCAATTCCTCAAGAAGTTGCTGCGCCAGCTGGTAGTGGCCAATGCCACGATGCAGCCTAATCAGATTGATATGGGGCTGTAGTACCGCGGCTGGAGAATATTGGTTAGAAAACCGAATCTGCCGGTGACATGCTAATTCGGCCAGTTCATGTTGGCCGAGCATATAGAGCATAAGCGCGTAGTTGTTGGAAGCGATCGATATCGCAAGATCACACGCTTCCTTGTTTTGCCTTTGACCGTCGCACAAGTCAATGCTTTGAAGTAATTCGAGCACCCAGTTTCGAATTGGTTGGCGAATCACACGATCCATATCAAGAAGACTATCTGTCCAAGCTTCCAAGCTGGCGACCCTTAGTGAGGTGCTGGCGGTTTGCTGCGGCGAGTGCAAAAAATTAAATGAGAGTGAACTCGGTCCGAGGTCTTTACCCACTCAATAATTTGCTCCGCTCCCTTACCCAAACTATTTCTTCGATGACGTTGTGAATATCACTTTTTAATCCATGTCGACGGCTCAACCAGTGCTATTCACTTGATCTGTTATACAGACGTGATGAACAGCCGCCATCCTGTTATTTTTTACAGTGGTCCTGAAGTTGGCGTTATCGCCTAATGCAAAAACCGGCGGTCATACGGAAGTGACCAGGGATTCGGCTGGATTTGACCGGCATTGAATGATAAAAAGCACCCGGCCGATCCAAGATCGGCCGGGTGCTTCCGTTATCAGTGCTTGATTGTCGCCAGCGGCGTCACCGGCAAATCCAATGCTGTTCGCGTTTTGTTATCAAGCTCAATCCACAGGGCCAACACAGGTTTATCGTCAATCATTTGTGGAGGCCCAACGCGGTGTGCGTGCATACCGATGCTCCGCAGGATTCGCTCGACTCCGAGCGCGGTGAAGGTGATGAGTCGCGTCGCGCCCTGTGCGCTGGCAACTTCAACAACGGATGCGAACAGGGAACAAAAACGCCTTCGGGCCTCTTCCCTGGAGGTCGCGGTTGTCTCGCAAGGCGCCATCGTTGAAAAACGCGACAGCTCCCACGTGTCGGGTGCGTGTGGTGCCTGCGACCCGTTCATCAATCCCGGGAAGACCTCATCGAGCAAGTAGGGCTTTGTTGTCGGCAACAGGCGAGCGCAACCACATATTTTCCCGTTTGTATCGGTCGCAACGGCATAGAGCGTATCGGGTCGGTCAAATTGGTCGCGCTCCATACCGTTTTCAACCGGAAGTTGCCATTTCAAGGACTGGATGAAGACTTCGTATCTATAAACAGCGAGTGCTGTTTCGATCCCAATGGGAAGTTGACTCGCTGTTCCTGTGGCGACCATATGCATGTGCCGTTACTCCGAAAAAGGGGAATAACGGCATTGGAGGAGATTCCCTGAATGGGAATAACTGGAAGCTTATACAGTTGACTTCGGGTTAAACTTTGAAGTGATCGCTGAGAACGCGTTCAGGCCTAACACAATGTCTTAGCCTCTCAAGACGGCAGGCGTCCCTCTATTTTTTGGCTAAACACCTGGCTCGCCGAAATACTCGCTGAATCCCAGGGCTCGGAGGCCAACCAAACTTGGAGCAGTTCATCGGTTTTACTTTGGCCTAGGTCATATCGGGTTCTTCTTGTGACCAGCATCACGTTTGTACTAATGCCCCCGGGCGCCACGGCAAGACGCCCACAGGGCAGCCCAAACCACGCCCAGCCGATGCTTACACTTCTCGTAGCATCCGTTCCCCATTCGCAGTAGCCTGCACAAGACGTTTCGATGCCTTCGGAGCGAAGGTCTTCATGGAGAGCTTCGTCTTCCCACGACCTTCGCAGAGTAAATTCGAGTTTGGTAAAGGCATCAAACGTCATGCGGATATAGCCGTCCAAAGACATTTGAAGGGCTTCATATTTTGACGAAGTTGGCAGGCTCATTGGTGCTTCCACGACGATGCGGTCCTACACCGTAGCGGCAGTTCTAAGAGTGGCAAACTGCTAGATTGCACAGTTTTATGGGAGCGGTTCAGGGTGAAGTCTTGGCGTGAAGATTGCTTGGATCGGCTGTCATCACAGACGTCGTCCACCGGGATACTCAAAGAGCTAGCGTCAATCGTTGATCGATTGGGCTTTGAGTATTGCTCTTACGTCCTACGCGTACCTCTCCCTATCGCGAGTCCCTTGGTCACTTGGTCGAGCACCTATCCGACCAAGTGGCTTAATCACTATTTTGCGAATAATTACTTGGAGAGTGACCCGCTTATTCAACAAGCGTCCCGAGATGTTGCTCCCGTGGTCTGGGACGGCAACGAGTCAAAGATTCAGCCGGAATTTTGGGAAGAGGCGAGGGCCCATGGCGTCATGCATGGGTGGGCGCTGGGCACCCATGGAAAGCACATGACAACGGGGATGCTTTCGCTGGCAAGAAGTCACGACAAGGTTGGTCTGCTCGAACTTTCGGACAAAGAACCCCAGCTTGTGTGGTTGTCTCACGTCACGCATGGGCTTATCAGTGCAATTGAAACCAAAGAGTTTGGGACAAAAATCGATCACCAACTGACTGATCGTGAGATTGAGGTGTTGCGATGGAGTGCTGGCGGAAAAACTGCCGAAGAAATTGGAACTATTCTTGGCATCACTCCACGCACGGTCACCTTTCACATCACCAGCAGCCTCGCGAAGCTCAACTCGACGAATAAGACACAAGCCGTCGCCAAGGCGTTCCTGTTCAATATCCTGTAGCGGACCACGCGCCTCCTTAAAATGGCGGCGCTCGTGCATGAATGTCGCGTTGTTCTAAGAAATAAGTTTCTTTAGTTCGTCGCGATGCTTTCAAAGACCTTTGATCTTTGCGTATCTTCGACCACCAAGCCGCCCTCGAGCTTGATGACTCGATCGGCTATGTGAAAGAAGCGGTCGTCATGGCTGATCGCAATGATCGTCTTGCCACGACTCTTAAGGTCGGGCAGTAGCGTGCAGTAAAAATATTCTCTGAAATGCGCATCTTGGTCTGCCGCCCACTCGTCGAAGAAAAATATCTCTCGGTCCTCCGCGTAGCATTGAAGCAGTGCGAGCCGTTTTCGCTGACCTGTGGATAGGGTGAGTTTGGAGAGTTCCCCTTGATCGACTTGAACATGAGACCCCAGCCCAAGGGTCTCTAAAAGCTTTCGAATTTTCTCATCCGACAAATGCTGACCCTGCGAATCAAGGACGTGCGGGAAAAGAAAGAAGTCGCCAAAAACGCCTGTGAACCTTTCTCGGTAAAGGAAGCGATCACCTTCTAGAGGTTCGCTGTCTACCATGATGCGACCGGCCTGAGGACTGAGAAGTGAGCTCAGCAAAAGCAGCAGTGTTGATTTGCCGCTACCGTTGCCGCCCACGATAAAAACCATTTCGCCCCGTTTAAAGCTCAAGCTGATGGGGCCCAAAGTTGGTGAGGACTCAACCTCTCCAGGATAGTTGTAGCTCACTCCAGCCATGCTGATGTGTTGCCAATGATTGAAGATGCGGCAGTCTCTTTCAGCCGGTTTTTGCACTGAGACTTCTTGTCCCAGATCGAGTCCAAAACGTTCGAGATGACGAAGGCTCGCGGTCCCGACGCCTACTTGTCTCACGCTACTGACGATAAAGCTCACAGGGCCGCTTAGGAAAAGCGCACCGATTACAAAATGAATGATAGTGGTCTGCGATAGGGCGAGTGACGCGTAGCCGAGATAAACGATCAAAAAAACGGATCCGTACATCACGGCCGTTGACCACGCCTCATTGAATCCTAGGCCCGTGTACACCTGAATCATGAATTTCCGTGCGAGCTGGATGGCGGGGTGCATCAACTCATCTGTGACGTAAGACGCTCGATGGGCATTGAGCGTCATCTCCTTTTTCCCTTCACCGATGTAGCGGAAGTATTCAAAAACTTTTTCATTGGCTTGGCGTAAGTGATCAAACTTCGCCCGCATCACGCGCTCAAGGCTTAAGGAGACGATGAGCGTCGTAAAAAGGAATCCATAAAGAATTCCAAGCAACGGAATGGAGATCGTCGCCAAATAGCCTGAGTAAAGAACAGCCAGTAAAACGTTGTAAGCGAGCATCGGGGCGACAAGTACCAGTGGGGCGATGCTTGCGATGTCCTCTATCAGTGAACTGAAGATGGCTTGCTTTTGGCCAGCTAATTTTTCGTACTCCAACTTGATAAATTGCTTGGAGAGCTCAGTACGAAGTTGTGCAACCAAGTCTCCACCCAACTTGGCGAGCAGGAACTGTGAAGCTGAGCTGGCAAGCACAAGTATGGCAAGCCAAAAAAGGCCAATCAAAAGCGGCCAGAGTCCGAGCGCGCGCAGACCACCCGAGGCTAAATTGTTGATATGCGATAGAAGCGCCATGGTGGACACGGCGCTTGTCGATGAAAGGACCACGGCGCCAATCAACGATCCTCGGTATTGGCGAAGAAAGCGTTTTAGGATCATGAAACCGTCCTGGCTGGTCGACTGAAATAAAAATCAATTCAGTCTCGCATACCGAAAGCATTCGATCATATCGATCCCCGCGACAGCGGCTTCAGATCCGCGATCAATCACCCTGTAAATTTTTACAGTAGAGAATCCAAAAAAAAAGAAAAAAATGAGTATCTACAACACGATGTAATTTGCCTCTGAATTCCGCCGGGAAAAACTGCGATTTCCATTCTGGTAATGATTGTCGGCATAGGTCTAGGATGTTTTGAAAGCAGAACATGCCACTGCAGAAGCGCCCGCTGCGGTGTGCAGTTGTGCGACACCCGGGCGTCTATCCGTAAGACACATGGAGTACATCAATATGCAGACCGACAATATCTTGGCTGGCTGGTTGAGCGGTGCCGACAGCGTAGGTGGATACGACAATCCTGCAGGTTCGCTTTACACGGAAGGACAGGCCAACACCATCGCCGCCATGTCCAGCACCGATATCGCACTGATGTCCAACTGTAGTTCTTGTACGGCTTCCAAGCCGGGTTACTGCTGCTAAGTTTTAGATTAGTAGTGGTAGTAGCCGTGGTTCACCCCCACGGCTACTTTCTCGCAGGAATGGGGTGTCAATCTGTCGTCGATTGAGAATGATGGAAATTAAAAATGGATGAAGCTCAGTCGCGAAACACCTTTGCAGAAATCATCAAGTACTTGACGGCCAACATCCGAGAGTCGGTTGCAGTCGAAATCGCGGCTCAGCCGAACCTGAGCTCAACTGAGATACAAATCGTCAAACAGGTTGCCGAAAGGGCACTCCTCGATAGCGCTGAGAGAAAGCTCAACCGCGTTTTGTTGTTGGAGCTGCATGCGGCCAAACTCTCTGGGCAGCTGTCCGGTTCTGACGAATCGCAAAAGTTCGAAGAATTTCTCAATCAGGCGATGACGTCTGAATTTGTAGAAAAGCTCAAAGGTCGGTATCCCGCGTTGTATCCACGCTTAAACCGAGCGCTTGAACAACAGAGCCAAGCGATTGTTCAACTCGCGAATCGCATCGCTCTCGATCGGGATGAGCTTTCAAGATTCATCGGAAACGCGATAGGCGAACTATGTTCGTTCAGCCTTGGCGAAGGCGATGTACATGACGGAGGGCAGACCGTTGCGCGGGTGAATTTTGCCGGTGGCACCGTGATGTACAAGCCCCGATCGCTCCGCATTGATGCTGCACTGAAAATGTTTCTCGACACTCTCCTTTCAGGGAGACCGCGACACATCCAAGTGCCAGCCATACTGGATAGAGAGCAGTACGGCTGGACAAAGTTCGTCGAGCACAAGTATTGCGATGGTGACAACGAACTCACCGCCTTCTACCAAAATATTGGCCACTGGCTTGCGGTGATGCGGCTACTGGGTGGTACCGATATTCATTACGAAAATCTGATTGCGTCGGGACCGGTGCCCTTTGTCGTTGACGTTGAAAGTCTATTTGTTATTGATGCCGTGGCGCCTCTTTCTAATAGAGGGGAGGCCGTCGATTTGGCAGAGGCACTCATCCGTTCGTCAGTTTTGCGCACCGGTTTGGTTCCCTTTCGTGCTCCCGTGCTTGGTTTAAGTGGAGTAGATATCTCAGCCATTGGCGCGCTTCAGGGTGAACAGCCAAAGATTCGTATTCCAGAGATCATTAATCACGGTACAACCGACGCGCGAGTGGGGCTGGTCAGCGTTGACATTGATGTCGCCAAGAACCACCCCTGTACAAATCCCGATATTTCAAAATTCTGGGAAGACATTGTTTTAGGATTTCGCGAATTGACTGAGCAGTTGGTTGAGCTTCAACAACGTGGAAAGCTTGCTCCCATGCTTGCCGAACTTGGAGGCTGCCGCATCCGTCTCATTCGTCGACCGACACAATCCTATTTTGAAATTATGCGCATGCTTTGGCATCCCGCATCACTGCATGATGAGCCGGCCGCCATTGAGCGCGCCAGAGACTTACTTGTTTGTAATGCCGCCGCATCGCCCGTCGCGCCATCCGAACCTGAAGTTATTCTTTCCGAGATTGAGGACATGCGTTACGGGGACATCCCCGTATTCGCTAACGTGCTTTCTCAGCCGCAAATTGATGAAGTGTTCCAAAGCTGGCTTGGCATGCGCGTCGAACTGGAAGAATTGACCATCAGAGGAGCGCTAGTCACAGCGCATCTCAACACCAGACTGAATGACGATAAACGTTCGCCGTATGACCTGAGCGCGAAGCACCCGCACGCAAATGCCATTGACGAACGACGTCGATCCATGGCGAAAGAAACGATCGGGCAGCTTCTTAAGCTTTCGGTTAAGGGCCGCGATGGTTCCGTCACTTGGATAAGCCCCATTCTGGGAAGGAATGGTTGGACGATGCGCACGCTGCAACCAAATCTCTATGTAGGCTTATCCGGTATCGCTCTAGCGTTGGCCGGATACGACCAAGAGATGAAGCTCGGGCGAGCGGACGAGATTCATGGCATCTTGGAAGCACTTGATGGCGTGCTGAGTGTGTTGCGTAGAGCGGAAGACGCTGACGAACCGGAAGCGATGGGCGGATTTATCGGCCTAGGCTCTCAGATTCTGACCTGGCTGACTTTAGAAGGGCTCAGGCCCCACTGCGGTTTGCTTGAAAATGCCGTCAAGCAAGCGCTGGTTCTAGAAAAGAGAGATATTGAAACGGAACGTGTCTATGACATCCTCGAAGGTGTCAGCGGTGCAATTGTGCCGTTACTTCAACTGGCCGACGCAACCGAGGATGCGCGATGGCTCAACCTTGCTGCGCGGGCAGGTCGGCGCCTGGAGGCTGCTGCCATTGTTGATGAAAAAGGTGCCCGCTGGCCTGCCTCCATCTTCAGCGAGCCCATTGGTGGTTTTGCCCACGGCTCAACGGGTATCGGGTGGGCTCTGGCGCGCCTTGGACTGAGCCAAGCGGGAACACCAACGGATAGAAAGCGTTGGCGCTTGTTGGCGGATTGCGCTTTTGATTTTGAAGAATCGCTTTACGACCTAGATGGTCAAAACTGGATTGACGTTCGAAAGCCTGAGAGTCGGGACTTTGCCAATACGTGGTGCCATGGCAGCGTAGGCATTGGTTTAGCCGCCTGCGATCTCTACACAAGGACGGGACATGCTCGTCACTTAAGCGTCGTGCAGCGCGCCGTACGCGCAGTGTTGAAAGGCGGCTGGGGCTACAGCCATACGCTGTGCCATGGAGATTTGAGTTCTTGGGAATTGCTGATGCGGGCAAGCAAAATCGATCCAGCCCTCGTGCCTGCAGACGACTTGCCAGGGATCGCAATCATTCTGTCGAGTATCGAAGAGCACGGTATTGTTGGGGGCCTTGCCAGAGACGCTTTCACACCAGGGTTGATGAGTGGAATTTCCGGATCAATTCATCAATTGAACCGAATGCATCCGGATTGCCGCATTCCTTCGCCTCTCTTGATGGAGTGCAAAATTGGCGAGTACGAGCGCAATAGAGATTTTGAGAGTGATTTGGTGACCGGTTGAAACAATTTAGAATGCGAAACCGCTATGACAGAGCGTATGCCGAAAGATCTACACACTCTATGCGCTGAATCGAGCTGTCAATTGCAATTGATCGCAGCAGCGACAATTGCTCGCTTGCCGGAAAAGCCACAGCCATCCTTCATCATGGCGATGCCACATCATTCTTCCTGGCGAGGATCTGCTTTAAGCATACCGTTGAAGGCTGAAGGCGCGTCGGCCGATCAGGAAGCGTTTGAGCCCTAGGAAAAAAGGTGATGCTAAGTTATGGCTTCAATGTTATTTGCGGAGTGGCTTTGACCGCATAGTATCGCAATGGTGCAGAGCCCCTCCACCTTTAAATTAAACGCTAAAGCTCTAAACGGCGTGCACGTCTAAGCCTTTAAAAGGCTTGTAATGTGACGTGGCTAGCGTCTTCAAAGATGGCCGCATCAACCGGTTGAAATGATCAGCTCAAACCGACGCGCCGCTCGCTTCGAACCAGTAACCGCACTTAGTTGCCAAATCCGGACATTTGCTGCTTACTCCCAAAAGCTTGCTGGCACCTAAAGTGGGTCATCGTCACTTCGCGGTCGGCCGACGCAAGGGCAAGCCCTCGTCCATTTCATTTCCGCCTTCCACGGCGCGCACGGCGCTTGTTCCAGGTGCCGCCTGCCTTTTCCCGCTCCGTTTTCCGAAACCCACGGCGCAATCCAGCGTCGAGGGAAAACGACATGGGCATCCTTCGCGACAACAAAGGCAACTACAAACTTACCGGCAAGACCACAGAGCAGGACGTGCTGGCCGCCGCCGAGGGCATCCTTCTACGAAAGCTCGAACGCCAAGGCAGTGTGGCCAACCCGAGCGACGCTGCGGAATTCCTCCGGATGCGACTTGGCGGTCTGAGACACGAAGAGTTCCATGCGGTCTGGCTCGACAACAGGCACCGGATCCTTTCCGCCGAAAAGCTGGCCAGCGGCACCATCGACGGCGCGAGCATCCACATCAGGGAAGTCATCCGAGCCGCGCTGACCGTCAACGCAGCCGCAGTGATCTTCTCCCACAATCATCCAAGCGGTGTGACCGAACCCAGTGCGGCAGACCGAGCCATCACCCGCGAGCTGAAAGACGCCTTACAACTCATCGGCGTGCGGGTCCTGGACCACGTGGTGGTGGGCGCTGGTTCGCCGGTGAGTTTAGCGGCTCGAGGGCTGATGTAAACCAACATGCGCCGGGCCATCCGAAGGATGGCTCGGCCAATTCTATTTGCTGTGTCGATCGGGTAGAGCTAATAATTTCAGGTTACGCTTACCTTCGCTGACTATTTATGAATCTAAGGATGAAATATGCCAAATAAGAAGAATCGGCAACGGACGGCTCGCCTATGGGAAGACACAGTCGTCATGGCCATACGAGACTATCAATGGATTAGTTTTTTCCAGAATAACCCGGAACCGATTATCCAAACAGACGATGGTAGTAAAGCCCTAGCAAATGCGACCGGTCTCATCAGAGGGCCTAGAGGAATGATTAAGCTCGATGGTCGCGCAGAGGGGAGATTGGGCGACGTGGCGCTGGCCGCTGGCGAGAAACTTTTCCTGATCGAGGTCAAGCCAACTGCAGAGCAATTCCGCGACGAATGGCAAAAGAAGGGGAGGTTTGCGCCTAAAATTCTTTACCGCTCTTTGGCTACGGTCACCAAATTCTTTAATGATTTCGCCAAGACCGATGCTTGGATTAAACATCTTTTGGCCACTCAACGTAACAGAAGCAAAGACACGACTACTTCGGCGGATAGGATGCTTCGGCTTAGTCTTCGGGGGCATATGATGGCCTATTGGGAAGGCTCATTGAGTTCGAAGATTGGACCAGGGGAGCTGGTGGTGTTGCCTTATGTTTCAGCAATGGGACTTAGTATCGCTCCTTCTGATTCCAAACGGCTCGGGATGATTTCGACGCTGCCGTTTGAGATTAGCATTGCGGCTCACGGTCCTCTTGCTACTACAGGTCCGCAACCTCTGGACGTGTTGTGGGATCCAAACGGACATGTCGATTTGCATTTTCAGTCTGAGAAAACGTCTCCGGTTGATTTAAATATCGGCTCGCTTGGACTCGATCCGGAAGAATTCCAGACGTATGTTAATTGGCTTGTAAGAAAAGCGCGAAAAGCCGGCGACTCTTCATTCGAGCCAATCAATGCCGTTGTGCTCTCGTCCGAAGGACGGTTCTTTCAATGGATGACCACTACTAAACACTTAGCGGAACTCGCGCTTTTAAAGTTTACAGTGCCTGCAAATCGTCCATCTGCTGTTCCGCATCGTGGTCTTCAGCTCCGTTGATACTGTAGCTAGGTATGGCGACTGACCAAGTCACACGTCGATAGTAGCTCTTCCATTCTTCAGCGACGCGTTCCGCATCGATCATGTTTGGAACATAACGAGGCGGGGGTGGCAATTCGCGCATGTAATGTCTGAGCCGAGCAAGAGCTGCATTTGCCCTGGCGTGAGAAGTCGACCGATCTTCGTTGTTGAAATGTCCGGAAGAAGCGACGCTCCACCAAAAGGTATGTTCAATGTCCTCAATCGAATTGATTCCGCTCATGAGAGGCGCCGCTTTAAAATGGGTAACCTAGCGACTTTTGATCAATCGTCAACACCCTCGGTCATCGCGGAATGTTCGAATATTTCGGTGATCTGATTCGCTATCAATAGAAACCTTTCAAACCTAGGTTGAACCATGAGGCGGGGCGGGCGCCTCCTCAAATTTCAATTGTCGTTTTGCTTTCTTCTACGTCCTACTTTGAAAATCCTTCAGTGTTAAAAACAACTTAAAGACAGGCACCAGTATAATAAGCCGGCAGAAAAATCGTCGGGAAATATGCGCAATGCACGTCTTAGTGTTGTTCCAACACGACGTGTGCAAAGTCCACCAAAGCCAGGCGTTGATTGCTACAACTCTTGCCCAAGCGGCATAGCTGGCGAGCCAAGTTGCCTCACAAAGAGCTCTAGCGATCTAAGACCTGACATTTTGACATGAAAATTAAACGATGAATGTTGCCCAGTTAAAATCAATTACACAAATATTGTGTAATTGAGGCGAAACACTATTGACGAAACGAAAAGACCTGCTTCGATAATTGCGTGGGGGCGAGCAGACGCTGGTGTCGGGTCGAAGTCCACTGCGGTAATTCCCGGTCAAGGATGACCATTCAACGTTTTCCGCGAACCGGAAAGCGTTTCATTAAGGATGATGAAATGTCTCAACAGCATGCTCGCCCCCACCTCCAAACTCACTCGCGCGCTGCCGGCCACTCAGCGGTCGCAGGCGCGGCCTACCGCCTGGGCCTTCGTCTCTTCGACGAACGAACCCAACGCTGGCATGACTATCGAAAGCGGGCCCTCGGCGAAGAAATCGTTCGGGCGTTGACCATCGCTCCCCCAGATTCGCCCAGTTGGGCCACTGACCCCGCTGAACTTTGGAACCGCGTTGAAGCGGCGGAGAAACGGAAAGACGCCCAGATCGCGAGAGATTTCCGCATACCGATTCCTTTCGGGCTGAGCGATGAAGAGGCTGGCGATCTCGCCGAAGAAATGTCCTGGTTCATCGTTAAAGCTCTGCACACACCTGTCTCTATGGGCCTGCATCGCGACGGCGAACTCGACGCGCTGGGCGAACTCAAGCCGCCAGAAAAACAGGGGTACCACGCCCATTTGTTTTTCCCGACACGAAGGCTTGAGCAGATTGAGGGTGTCGATGGCACGTCCGACTGGGGCTTGGGCGCGAAGTTTGTCGCGCTCGCCAACAAAAATTCTTCCGGCGCTTTTGTTGAAAGTTTGAATGCAAGGTGGGCGGAGCTGTCGAACAAATTCACGGCCGCCAACGATCTGCCTGCTGACTACACGCATTTGAGTTATGCGCGCCAAGGCCTGGCTTTGGAACCTCAGCCCAAGCTTGGGCGCGGCGCAGTGGCGCTCGAGCGAAAAGGCTTCTTCACCCAGAAGGGCGACGCCCTTCGAAACCACATTTTGGTCGCGTCCAAAGTTTACGAAGCGGCGCATTCAGTCGTGCTCGAAGTTCAAAAGGAACAGGCGATCGCCGATGCCATCCGCGAGCGAACGAACCCGGCTGCACGTGCGGCGCGTCTGGCAGCCGAAGCGGCGGTCGCAGCGACGATGCCAAAAAGTGAGCCATCGGCGGAAGCTCCGCCGGCGCCGGCGGAACCTATAGAGAAGCCGCCACTGACTTCGCCGGCCGGTTCCCTGGTCGCTCGCTTCCATGCCGCAGCACCGGCGCCGACGTCACCGGAAGAACGTGAGCGGTTTGCCCGGGCAATGAAAATTGTGCGCATCGTCGAGCGTGTGCTGGCAGCGTTCGCGCTGCTCGCCGAGCGTTTCCGGCGCCACACCGAGGACCGAAACCGGCGGATGGCCGCAAAACTGGACGTTTCGTTTCAGCTGGATTCGGCAAGGGCCGAACGCGCCGCGGTCGAGGAAAAGTTGAAGAACTGGGAGGCCGCACATCGCTGGCGCCTAGCCACAGCAAAAGCTTTCACGGCCGGAGGAGGAGGGATGCCTCGCGTGTGGCGTGCCCTGACGGATCAGGTAGAAAGCATCAACCGGCGGGTTCAAAGTTTGAAGTCAGCAGTTCGGTCTCACGAGGCGCACCTGGATCGGTTCGCGAATGAGGAGGTTGCCATGAAGGCTCAGCGCGAGGAGAACGAGCAGCGGCTGGAAGCGGCTGTGGTCGCATTCGCGTCACTGAGCCCGGACCTGACCGAGCCGCTGTTGGCGGCTTCTGATGAGGTGGAGCGGGGGCTCATCAAGGGGGTGTTGCCCGAGGCGGTGTTGGCGCCGGTCCCGGTGATTGAGGTGCCGGAGCAGGAGGCGGCACGGTTGCGGCCGGCGTCGCGGCGGTTGGGACCATGATTCAACCATGGACCGGCAACGTGAGCGATGGTTCATAGGAGCCGGTTTTATCCTGCCCGAAGTCAAATTCGTAAAGGGTTGTTCGGCCTAACGCTGGCTGGCGTTGACCTGCAAAGAACGCGAAAGCGTTAGGGGCCGCAATAAAGAGATGCACGGTTCTCGCTGTTCCTGGAATGCGCGTGGCATTCACTGCCCCGAGCATTGCTTCAGCAAGGATCGACGCATGGTTTCCGCCGCGGACAGATAGTGAACCCGAACCAGCCGAGGGTGTGCAGATCAGCATACGCCCGACACTCGGCACTCGCGCCTTGATGAAAGCATGAACGTCTCTCTTGATGTCGTGCGTCAAACCTATCGCAACTGCGATATCTGGTTTTCCCGAATCCAGTTCGATCAAATCGGTCGTCAATGTGGGCCAATCGGGATCGATTGGGTGATCGTCAACCGTCCAGAGGCTTCGATCAGTGGTGCGCTGTTCAACTGCTACATGACGACCCGATTTCACATTGAGCACAGCTCCTGCCGCGAAGGCCAATGTTGTGTGCGCATCTAATGCAAGCCGAAGTGAAACGCTTTGACTTTTCGCCGCTTCGACGAGAAAGCTTTGCAACTGTGGAAATATTTTTTTCTCCCAGTCATCGTCGTTCTGTATAAACCGATCATGGAAAGCTGGAACGAGGTTGAGCACTTTCGCGCAACGATCTTCGAGCCGGTCAATCGGATGCTCAAACGATTTCACTCCGAAAACTACCGGTGGGCTTTTGGCTGGCCCTAACAAATCCTGCGATGCACATGCTTCGCGAAAGGAGGCTTTGTCAAATTCGTTACGTCTTTGAGCCGCCCACTGAAAGACAATATCGTCATGAGGAAGTGTCAGCTGGCTGCGCGACACAGGTCGAAGCCCAGCGGTCTCGAAACGATCATTAAGCCAGTTGCGGAGCATTTCCGGTGAAAGCGAGAAAGCTGTGAAGCCGAGCGTGTGAGCTAGCAACTCGAGCTGTGTGTCATCGATGCCGAGATGCTCCCGCCATGCTTGACGCACGCGACCCATTTTGCTCTTGTCGGTTTTGGTTCCAAACAGCATGGGAACCCGCAGTGCATCCGAGCGAGTGTTGACGAGTTCACGCAATGGATCGCTATCCGCAGGCCGCCAATTGGTCACAAGGCGAAATCGTGCTCCTTGACCGGTAGGGGCATAAATACGTTGCGCTGCTAATGCTCGTTGTAAAATTGAAGTGGACTCGGCATTGATGAAATCGGGCAACATCAATTCATTGAAACCGTAGCTGCCATGTGTGCTGTGCCACTTGCATTGAAGATGCTCCCTCAGAACACGTTGTCCGCGCGCATCCTCTGGAGCGCGACCGGGATCGTATTCAACCCACAGATCATCAAAACCTTTCGGGCCGGCCTCAAAGCCAATTCGACGGACGGCGCCGCCGTCCCGTAGCAAGTCGGCAGCGTGATACCAGAACAGGCGAGCCTGGAAGGCGTCTCCATCCCTGCGAGGAATGATCGCTTGCGTCACGCGCTTGATCCGCACGCGCTGTCGCGAAACGCTGGAGTCGGCTGCATCAGTTGAGCAAGCTCAACGGCGCGTTGGGCGGTTACTGCGGAAGCTGGATATGCGTCCAGAACGATGGCGGGAATAAGGCGCTGCGTCAAATCGGAGAAGGTAAAGCCGCCGCTCTCTTTGTCGCGCGAGCCTGTGGCTTTTACGAGCGATTTGACCTCGGCAGGCGTGAAACCAAGTGGCGTGAGGCGATCGCTGAGAACGTGGTTGCGCTGCTCATTATTTGGGCGAGAGAAATAAAGCAAGTCGGCCGCGCGGCGCCGAACGGCCGGGTCTAAAGCGTTCAGACGATTGGTGCACATGATCACTGCGGCAGGCAGCTTTGCAGTTGCCAGTCGGTCGATGCCTCGAATGAAGGCGTTTACCCCTGCGCGATCTTCATGATGCATCTGGGACGATTCACGCGACTGGGCGAGAGCATCCGCCTCATCAACCAACAGGATTACTCCGCCGGTAGCACGGCCGTTCGACACATACCGGCTGGCTTCGGAAGCTGCTGCGTCGAATGCACTGGTAATGAGTTGGGTCATTTGGCCTACGCGCCCTTCGCCTCGAGTCGAAAGACTCATAGGCAAAAGGGTGATATCAATGTTTTGTTGGCGGGCCACCGCATCGCCGATCGTTTCAGCAAGCTCAGTCTTGCCCGATCCCACGTCGCCGGCCAACACGACTAACGGTGGTCGGCGCAACACCGTTTCCAAGAGCGAAATTGCCAGCGGGTGGTAGTCCTTCGCCCACCGCTCGAGCGATGCCGGGTTAACCAGCAGGCCAAGTATCTTTGTGAGACGACTCTTTTGATCGTCAAGACCAACGAGGCGAGCGAGGCGGCTGCGCGCTTCAATGTCGGGGAAGGTGGCCCGAAGACCGAAAAGCTCGTCGAGGGACGGTTTCATATTCATTAAAAGCTCCGAAGCGTCGAGCGAGCCAGTGCCTTTCCACCTGCTGAATAGGTGAGATCTGGTGCGAGATAGCCGTTTAAACCTGGCGCAGGCGCTGTAGTGCGTTGGACCGGCAACGTGCTTTCAAACGCATCGCGCGCGGCTTGGGAGAGGTCGCTCCAAGCCGCGCTATAAGTCATGAAGCTATAGAAGGTGGCGCCTGAAATGTCAGCACCGGGCGCAATGCCTCCCGGGTCGTCATTGGCACCGCCAGACGCCAAAAGATCCTTGGCGTCGTAGTGAACGCTGGGTGCGATCCAGTTGCCGTCGCGCCGAAAACCGTAAGAGACAGATTTAAGGTAGCCCGCCTTCACCAAGTCGATAACTTCCCCCTCAAACCGCGCGATGTCGGTATCAGCGGGCGAATGGTAAAAGCGCTGCATTCGCTTGAGATCGGCCGCCACTTTCGCGGCTATATGGCGTGCATGCACTATGGTGAAAGTCGTGGATTCACTGACGCTAAAGCTTGCGGACATGGCGACTACCCCTGGAATGACGAACCAAAAACTTTTTGCCAATAGCGAACCGTCTCGCCCTTGGTGGGGGCGAGGAGCGCCGCGTCTATTGCGTCACCCGCAGCGAGCGCGGCATCGGCAATGGCCGCCGCATTAGTTGCTGTGTAGAGCCGCGCAACGTTATTGTCTTTGTTGACGGGATCAATGATTTGCACAGGATCAGCCAGTGCACCAATTGTCGACTGACTATAGTAATCGTCGAAGGCAATCCGCTCACGGAGGCCTGTGCGGGCGACATACGTGAAGAAGTGCTGGAGCGCCTCCGGATAATCGGAAAAGTCGAGTCCGTCATCGCCCAGCTTCGCAAGAATCATTTCGATCATGAAGGACTTGAAGCGGAACGCACTATTTTCGTTTTTGCGAAGCCGCGCCCAGTATTTGACTAGTCGGACGACTTGAGCAAAGTCGGACGAGCGTTCCTTGCGCTTTTTCGCAAAAGCCAGATGAAGAGGAATGCTGGTCTTAAGAAATGAGCCATCTTCCTGGCTGACCAAATTTCCATACCACGCGGGATCGCCGTCATAAAGAATTGGCACAATGTCGACGTCCAATCCGGTCCCACGAAACGACACGGTCACCGAGTAGGTCTGCGGAGTGACTTGGTCTGGACTGAAATTTGGATATGCCTTGCGCAGGCGTTCGGCGAGGTAATCAAGGAGCCGCCGCACATCGTGTGGCGCATCCGCACCTGATATGTAGCAGGCGACGTCGATATCGTTGAGCGACCGAAGTGCGGTCCCTTTGGCGAGGCTGCCAGAAAGCAGCATCTTTTTCAGAGTGAAGTCCGGATGCTCGCTCAGATAACCTTCGAGCCGCTCGCGTAACCCCCTTGCTTGTGCGCGAAACACACTTGCCTGATCGCGGGGAAGGTTCACCCGCTCCTCGGCAAACGACTGAATATGCTTGTGATTGACGTGTTCGCGGGCCATGGAAACCTCTACTTTTTCGATCAGGCAGACAAATTGCCGGCTTACAGCCTCAGATTAACCGAATAGTTTCTTTACCGTCAAGAAACTATTCGGTTGATACACTGTGGAGGATTTTTGGAGAAGCCCGTGGAAACCTCAACCGACACAAGCAAAAGGCGATGGGGCCAAGCACGCCGGCTAGCTTTCATCGATTTGCGGCTCCAATACGACGCACGCATCAATCGGCGCGACCTCATCGACTTTTTCGACATTTCCACCCCCCAGGCGTCCGCTGACCTTTCTCTGTATCAGGTCTTGGCTCCTGACAATCTTCGTTACGACGCGAGCTTGAGGGTGTATGTGGCGGGCGATTCGTTTCAGCCAATCTTCGGGCGCACGTCAGCCACAAGCTACTTGGATGAAATCCATAGGGTTGCGAGAAACGTTGTTGAACCGGGAGAGAGCTTTGTTGGCTTTACCCCACCAACTGGTGTCGTGGCGACGCCAGTTCGAGCTATTGAGGCGAGCGAAGTTGCTGTCTTGGTGCGTGCGATTCGCGACCAAAAAGCTCTTCGAGTGGTTTACCAATCGATGGATGATCCAAATCCGCGGGAACGGGTAATCACCCCTCACGCCTTCGGCTTTGATGGATTGCGGTGGCACGCGCGCGCGTGGTGCCACCAGCGAAGGGTGTTTCGAGACTTTGCAATTGGGCGATTGGCAGTGACGGGGGCCGCAGATACCGCCGATACCATTGAGCCAAAAGCGGATGTTGGTTGGTATACCGTGGTTCAAGTGGTCTTGATCCCACACCCGAAGTTATCAAGCTCTCAACGAACTGTGGTCATGCATGACTATGGAATGACAAACGCACGCCTGCTGCTTTCTTGCAGGAAGGCGATGCTTTTTTACACACTTCGACATCTCAATCTTGAATCGGCGGAAGTCGTCGACAATCCGGCAAGTCAACACGTCATTGTCGAAAATCGAGCCGAAGTAGATCGCTGGGCAGATGAAGACAGAGCAGGCACAGCCGGCGTTTCGCCTTAATTGGTCGAATGGCGGCGTTCGATTATCAAAATCCGACGCTCGCTCTGTTGGTCTTGGCGATAGCCGCGTCCAGAGCATCCAGACATTCCTGATCCACCACCGTCACTTGCATCAAAAAGAAGGGCGCCCAATGGAAATGATCCACTAGAGCTAACGTTATGGCAGCTCGGGGTGTGTTGTTCCCGCTTTCTTGTGAAGGAAGCGCACCGCGTCGCGAATGAGAAAGTAGATGTTCCTCAAGTCCATGCTCTCGCCGGTCTCATCGAACCCTAGAGCATGGGCGATCGGTATCCCGGGGCGTGTTGGCGGTATCTTTTCGTCGGAGCTCTTAACGTGCTTGAAGTGGTGAGCGATAACGTCCACCAGTTTGAATTCGAGCGACTCGTTGCACCACTGTTGGCGGAGTTTTGCGCTGCGGGTGCTGCTTTCGTCGGCAGCGCGATCGACGGCGTGGAAGATCGCCACGCAAGCGAGGTAGGCGAGCCGGATTGAGCCGCGGTCGCGATAAAAGTCGTCGAACGTCGGATCGACGATGACTTCAAGGTATCGGGCAAGGGTGTTCATGCCAGTCTCCCTAGATGAGGATACGCTCCACTTCATCGAGCGAGATTTCGACTTGGAGCCTACCACTGTTCTTTACAGCTAAAGGAGGTGCACCCAATGGCAAGGATCACGTGGAACCCGAAAAATTCGGCCAGCAACCAGAACACATCTCCGATCGCCTGGAGTTGCCTTGTCTTCATGAGAGAAGACGGCAGCTTCGAGACGGACTTCAAAGGGGAGACGGGCTTTCAAATGATGAAGGCGGCCATGGAGGCGCTTTACGCCATCGATCGCCTGAGGCGCGAGCCGGCCTATAACTTTGGAAGAGACCAGCAGGGTAGGTGAGAGTTTCTGATAACACGGCAGTAAAGCCGTGACTTTGCTTATAATCGTGCCGTCAAACTGCCGCAGGAGTGGCGCATGGCTGCGTGGTTCGGTCGCAAAAAGATCGGAATTGGCTGGAGTCCCGCGAGCTGGCAAGGTTGGCTCACGGTGGCCGTCTATGCAGGGGGCGTGATCGCTATTGGACGTTTCTTCCCTGTGCACACGGCTCCAGATTCTTATTATGCGGCGATTGGGGTGGCCACAATTGCCCTTCTGTTTGTGGCTGTAGCGACTTCCAGACCATCCAAGCGTCCCTGATCCAAGGCCGGTATTTGATCCTGTGGCGAGAGGAGATCAAATGATCCTGCCCCTCTTTTTGGATACGGATGATTGTCAATTTTTCGACCGAGACGCGCGCGCAGCCATTACGGAGGTGTGCGCTGCGACGGCCGCCGAAGTTCGGCGTTTGCTTCCAGAGCTGCCGTCAATCATTGAGGTCGCCGCGCAGACTGGAACCTCAGTCATCGCCGAAACAGGTGAAGCAGGGGCAGCGTTGCGTGCAACACGGATCCGTTGGATCGTAGATCCGACGCGTCCTGGCGGCATCGCAGTCATCGCACGGGCGCAACTTCGCGCCACCCTTTTTCATGAGCTCCACCACGTGGCCAGGGGCTGGGTGATCGAGAGTGGTAAAGCCAGAACGTCATTCATGGATGCCGTTGTGAGCGAGGGCCTGGCCACGGCATTCGAACGCGACGCAGCCGGCAGACGATCGCCGTGGGGTGAATATCCAGAAGATGTTGCCGCTTGGGTTGAAGAGTTGCTTGGCTTACCCCGCGACGCCCCCTACAGGACGTGGATGTTCAAGCACACTGATGGACGCCAATGGGTTGGTTACCGTGCAGGCACATACATTGTTGATCAGGCGAAAAGGGTTTCAGGTTTATCGGCTGCTCGAATGGTCAAAGTCCCAACCCGCGAAATATTGGCGATGGCAGGGTTACCCATTTAATTAAGCCTCAAGACCCGTTGGCAGTTTCACCATCATGGTGGCCACGCCGTCCCAGATTGACGGCCAACAGATATCAGAATTTTCAGGTCGGCGCCAAAATTGAAGATGAGGGCGCAATGTCGCCCTGCCGGCGGCCCTTTGACGTGTTGTCAGACATGAATGCCCGATCGATAACAGTTGTCGGGATGGCAGGGTTGTCGGGAGATCATCGCAGCGCAGCCGTTTATCATTTGCTTCTGTCTGCCCGACGTCCCCCGCTTTGAGTATCGGTAAGGTTTAGTGTCAAGTGGCAACGGCTCAGCGAGACGAAGGGCGACCGCCGCTCTTGCTCGCTGCCCGTTTTACACCTCAACGCAACCGCCCTCGTTCCTCCATCTGATTGCCATAGGCCGCACCGATGCGAGCCTGCCGGCTCTCTTCAGCGTCGGCCTTAGCAAATGCCTTCTCATACTGTTCCGGATCATATTTCGGATGCTGGTTCTTCGGAAACACAATGGCATCGAGGTTGCGTTCAAGTTTTTTCGGTTTGGTCAGCTTGACGTAGTGCTGGCGCAGAATGCTATTGCCGGCCGTGTGCCCAAGCATTACCGCGATCCTTGCGTCAGGCACTTCCGAATCTTCGCCGAAGGTAGCGAAGCAATGGCGGAACGAATGAAAAGTGAGCGTCGGTTTTTCGATACCACACCGCTTTCTCAAAAACGTTCGATTGAACCAGTCGCTGACGCAGTCTCCAGGCCCGTTGACGCCCCAGATCACGCCCGGAAACAAGGTGGCGCGTCGCCAGTTGCGTGCCTGCTGCACAAACTTCAAGAAACCACATTCAATCAGAATGGGATGCAGAGGAAGGCATCGCCTTGAGTGGTGGTTCTTGAGGCGTTGCCCGGGCCGATCTCGTGTGATGTTCAGGCACCATCGACCGTCGACCTGCACCACGTCGTCCACGTAGAGCTGGGCCAACTCGTTGACGCGAAGGCCCTGGTAGAGCCCAAGCAGTGGTGCCCAATACATGTAAGGGGTTTCGAAATTCGCTTTCCGGTGAACATCAAAAATCAGCTGAAGATCACTTTCGGAAAATGGCTCTCGATGCACACCGAAATCCTGGCCTCGCTTGTAAAGCCGAATGCCCAAAAGGAAGTCTGGCCTGATTTCATGCCTTTTTTCCAGCCACCTGAAAAACGTTCTCAGACGGTCAACGTGTTTTTGTTGGGTGCGCAGGTTTAACGAAGTGGTCCGAAGAATGCGGGCCTTGTTCACCACCTCCGGCGCCCGCATCAAACGGAACTCGCGCCGTTTGCTTGCATGCACGGGCCACACGCTCAACGCATGAAGAAACTTGTCTGTGTCTTCCACGGTGATCTCGCATAAGCGCTTGTCGCCTACGAGTTCTATGAAGATGCGCAGCGTCATGATGGTGTCGCACAGTGGTGACCGAGAGGTGGTTTTTTGATGGACGAACCGTAGAAACGCTGGCGCGCGCTCGGAAATCCGGGGGCTCTCTGGCGAATACCTGTGGTCTGCATGCACCGGCTCCGCACGATGGTTTTCGAGATGTCGCGGATCGTTCCAACGGAGCTCAGGGTTGAGCCGAGGACCGGCATGATGAGGGGTCATGGCTGATCGGGTTTCGGCTTCTTTGGTGCCATCGATAAAAACTTCGATAGAACAGGGTGGCGCGGGTTTGGATTCACCAGTGAAGAGCGTGCGTTCAAGCGAGGGGTGCTTCGCTTTGTATTCCAAGGTTTCCAGCGCTTTCTCGATGGGTTTATTCGAGTGGGTCGTGACGCGTCGGCCGTCAGGCGTATGCGCGTGGTAGTAAAGGCGCGGATCGGGCGTTGGTGCTGCGCCAAGGGCACGAACGGCGGCATCGGCGCGGGCCAGATCGTCTGGGGATGGTGATGTGCGAAATTCAGGCCAAGCGGGGCTGGGTCGCTGGATGCGACCGGGTGGATTGTAGGGTTTCATGTGTTGCTCCAAAAAGGTTGAATACGGATCGGCTGACTACCGATCCAGAAACGCATTGCGCGTCTCTGCAACTATCCTTCTAAAGATTCCGTTTTTGTCAATGGTCCGAACCAAAAATTGCTTTGGGCGCGGATCCCGGTTTGGCCGGACGCTGTGCCGGTTGAGTATGTGCAGTCATGATGCCGATTGAATGTCCGGTTTCACCAGAAGCGGACAAAGCGTGGAATTTCATTGGCAGCAACAAGCAGACATGTAGAGGCCGTTTATGCGTCCGGTTGTTAGTCGGATGCAGCACAGATAAGCTCCTGGGAAAATGACGGTGTTGCATCCACACCACCGCTCGTGGTCAACAATGCTTAATCTGACCCCAAGTCCATCTATTAGTTGGATATGCGGCAAAGGCAGGTCTATGGCTACTGAAAAAGAACTTGATCGCGCGCTGGCGGTCGAACTGGAGACCAATCCCGAGTTCACGGAGTGGCTCATTTCCCAGACCAAGTTCTCTGGCTGCGGCGCGGCTTTTCATAGTTGCCGCGCGAATCACCCTTGGGGAACCCATCCTATCCCCGGTGTAGATCCGGCTACGGGAAACAGCATCACCACAAAGCGTCAGTCTGAAACTGATGTTTTGCTTGTTGTATCAGATCGGAGTGGCCGACTACTCGGCATCCACATCGAGAACAAGGTTGGCGCCGGGAAGTTCACGGATCTGCAACCAGAGATGTATGCTCACCGTGCCGCTTACTGGATCGGAAATCCTCGCTATGGCGGCTACGCAGACTTTGAGACAGTCCTTCTGGCCCCAGAGGCGTTTCGGCAGCGCAACGCCACCCAGACAACGCTGTTCGGATGCTTCATTTCACACGAGGCTGTTGGGGAACACATCCCATTGTTCCGGCAGGCGTCAGATGCAGCGTAAAAATTCGTTCAAGGCAGACGGCTTCGAATCTGCTTGACTCCAGCTTTGACGTCCGCTCCTTTTAGATTGCACTTGTCTGGCATGCATTGAACAGTCTAGCGCCGCGTCCAGACCAGCAGGCCTGATACATCAGTTCATGCGAATAACCGTATTAGGGTTCCAATGCGCCTATCACCAATGGCGTTCGCTGCGTCACGACGTGCCCCAAAAGACGCAACGCGCGGATGCGCCGCACCTGGATTTCATCCGCTGATTTTTCAACCCAACCGCAGCGCCTCCCCAACTCATTGATCACTTCAACGGAATTCTTTAACTCCGGGTCCTCACGGGTCTGAGGGGAAAACGCTGACGTGATCAATGCACCTTCCCGGTTCAAAACTTTCAGCCTTCCCAAACTGCGGCCCACCTTTTCATGGCCCAGTCGTGGATGGAAAACCTTTGCAAGTTCTCGCAACCGCCAGCGCTGTTTGTCATACGTCAGGCGAGGATCAAGCTCGATCAGGGTGAGCACGCATTGTTGACTGAATTTCAGCTCGGGTTCGGCGCATGCGCTCGAACCCACTTCCGACGGCAGCAGTGCGGGATCAATTTTCTCTCTACTTAGTGTCGTTTCCTGATGATCGGCCATCGCTTTTTTTCTCTTTAGGTTACCTGTTACTGAATTGGCGAACCCCCGAACCCATCCCCCAGTAACCCGTTGCCTACCAACGTTTCAAAATGCCCACCAAACGCCGGTGCCAAACCCATAAATAGCCATATTTCACGTCCCGCCCGATCAACCGGCCATCACTAGTCGCGGCGCTTGTGCACACCCCCTGACAGGGCGATGCTTCTGGGATATTTGCCAATCAGCAGGGAGCAGTCGTGGGATTTTTTGACTTTTTATTCGGAAAAAAAGCGAAGCCTGGCATGGAGCCTTCACTGCCACCTGCTGCTCCAGCGCAGTCATTGGAGGACAGGTTTTTTAGATTGGATAAACCCCACTGGTTCGGCCCATACAGCCGATCAGCCAATGGACGGTGGATTGTCTCGTGGCGGGATGCAGATCCGACAGACATGAGGGGCGGTCACAGAGCCGGTGGTAAGGGGGCGTACCTGCTTTACGATTTCCTAAACAAGGAGGTGGTGCTCAAAGGCCGTTTGGACAGGCCCAATAACGGGCACGTCTCCAATGCGGGCATTTTTGTGCTGGAAGATTGGCACTTCGGTGACGAGCTGTCTGGGACGTTCTACGCTTTCAACGCTGATGGGCACACGCTGTTGAAGAAAACGTTTTCAGCCAATCTCCTTACCAACGCAGTCTCACCGAATGGTCTGTTAGCGGTCTGCCAGACCGCTAACAGCAAAACGGAAGACAGCTACAAACTGTTTTTATTTGATCTTAAGTCCGGACAACAGCGATTTGCGGCAACACCCGGCGCTGGGTGGACGATGGACTACACAATCGACGAAGCCCGCAATGAAGTGATTGCACACATCAAAGGTCTGGGCGAATTTCGGTATGACCAAACGGGCCAGTTTGTTGACCGCGAAGAACTGGAAGAGGCAACCCTCCGGGCTGGCGATTACGGTGCAGTCATTCCGCTTGCTGAGCGTCTCTTACAAAATGACCTCAGTCACGCACGCCTAGATCAAATACTCAAAGCTATCTACCGAGCGAGAAGGGAAGGGGCAGATGCTAATTCGGGGTGGAAAGCTGCCGCGCTGAAAGTGACGGGCTTGGCTTACGAGACTCTGGGCGATCCCACGCAAGCCATTGCCGCCTATGAGCAGGCCATCGCGATCAATCCAAAAATCGGCGTGAAGCGGCGGCTGTCAGCACTTCAGAAGAGAACGTCGTGATCCAAAAATTCAATTCGTACGTGTCATCGTTTTTTGCCTTCAAACCCATTCCAATAGACCTTCGATCGACAAAACCCAGATCAAAACTAAAAGCCACTGCGCGATGATCGAAACCCAAGTCATCAGGCGCACGAGCAGATAGATTTTTCCTCCTGGCGAAGAGATCAGTGTTGGAAAATTGATGCTTATTCCTTCGCGCGCAGAAGCAAGCCCTTGGACCCACTTTCCGTCGACCTGTTGACCGCGCTCGATTGCGGCGGCGACTTTTAACGCCGTTGCAGCGTGGGTATCTAGCCGTGCATACAATTGAAAAAGAAGCCAGGTCAGAAGGCTTCCGCTCAGGGCGATCAGTCCTTGCCATGGAGCCGTTGCCAGCGTGTGCATGAGGCCCAGGACACCTGCTAGGAGGACCGGTATGCCGCCGATGACAGTGGTGGACAGCGTGTCGTAATGGCGGAACGTGGACATCGACTCGACGTAGATTGTTTCGGGTTTGAGAGCGTTGGTGTGCGGGTTGTCAGTGCCTTGTTTCATTTTCTTTCCCTTATCCATTACTTATCACACGGAGTTCCTATGGACCTGATTCGGCTATTCAAATCAATTTCACTGGAATGTGAGGCTCTCAAAGATCGAGTTCGGTATCTAATCGATGACGGGCATTGGCCTACAGATGGTGCATGGAAGGAATCGGTTTTACGAACAATGATTCGTCGTACTGCTCCTGAGACGATAACGGTGGGAAGGGGATTTGTGCTCTCCCATGATCGTCAAAGTACTGAGATTGATATTCTCATTTACGACAGCAGCTATCCTGTTCTCTACAAAGAAGGGGACTTGGTCTTTATATCCCCCGCAGCCTGCAAGGGCATTGTTGAGGTCAAAAGTCGACTGACGCCAGCAACGTTGCGGACCGCATCTTCAAAGTTGGCCGATGTAGCCGAATTCATTCGGACAAACCATCGAGGACCTGTCTTTGTTGGACTTTTTTCCTATGAATTTGCTGGCGCGCAGGTCGATATTTTGCCGTTACTCAAAGAGGCTTCCGAAGGCGAGGCGTCTAGAGTTATCGACCACGTCGTTTTGGGAGAGGGGACCTTTGTGAAGTACTGGAGACGGAACCCGCAAGATAGGGTCGGTGATTACGGCATGTGGCACCAGTACATGATGCATGGACTAAGCGCTGGCTATTTCATACACAGTCTAGTGACGTCAATGGCGCCCACGCTGACGCTTGGCGATGGAAACAATTATTTTCCTAGGGAGGGCAAAGAACTGAACTGTGTTGGTAGGCTCAAGTTGGTCGAAGACGACAATGAAGACCGTCCACGTGCTCGACGACGCCGTACTGTTAAGTGACAAACATGTTATGGAGGGCGTGTCGGTTTCTTGGGAGCTCAAAGATGGCTTTACATGACCAGCATCAAGCGGCACCCCTAAGATCGCACTACACTTTAGCAATAGATGTGCGACCTAGATGCGCGCACACGATCACAAGCAACCATGGCTCAAAGCTGGGGGAAAGTGGCGATGAGAGGTATTGACAGATCCTTGAACACATGACTATAGTTTCAAGTTAGCTTTCCTGCCTTACCCCCTTGTGAGACGCGCTTGTGGACTCATTTAAGGTGGGTTAGTGTAGAAAGCATGGGCTTTCCCGTTCTGATTTAGAGTCGCTTGGAGCTTGTTATGACCGCTGCCGATTTCCTCATTAATGCCGCTGCTCACATTGAAGCCTCCGATGACGAAGCACGTGTGGCTGCCGTTGTCCGACTGGTCGAAGAAGCGCAAAAGGAGTTCGATAAGAGCGCTGCCAGGATGGCCATAACGAGTCGGGATCTGGAACGCGCATACAGTCTATAATTGTGCCCAATTAATTGATAAAAAAGCAGCCCTCGGGCTGCTTTTTTTTGGAAGGAACCATGACCCCTTTTCTTGTAAGCGTGTTTGAGCGGTTGACGATCAGCAATCTCATTAAAGAGTGCTTCGGATCGGAATTCCTGGATGTGAATCGCAAGGACCAAGTCGATTACATCTTTCGATATCTGCGCGATCTGGGGGCTCAAACGGTGCTCTTGGAGTTCGAATATTTGGACAAGGATTATCTAGAAGACTACTCGAAGTTCTACGTAAGGCGGTTTAGCAGCCGAGGCCACAAATGTGCTCGCCTGCACTTCTTTCGAGGGGAATGGAAACACTTTCAGATTGAGGCATGCCTTGGTAAAGGAGGGCCTGATACCGAGCTTGAAAAGCTTCGCAAGGACTATCTCGGCTTCACAGTCATCAAGCCGCTTCCAAAGACGGTCATAGGCAAGACATGCTTGAAACTCTATGAGGACCTGAACGGAGCCGACCAAAAAGTCGCCTTGAAGCGACCATATTTCGCAAATCTATTCGGGATTGAGCTGAAAATTGAGTCAATCGCGTTCCAGGAGCAGGACAAGGTTACTTCGGCATGTGCGGCCACCTCAATTTGGTCCGCACTGCATGCCCTTCAGTGGCGTGATGTGCGCGAAATCCCCTCATGCAGCGAAATAACCACCAACGCTATCAACTTTATCCCTGGATCAAGCAATAGTTTTCCAAGTCGTGAGTTGACTAACAAACAGATTTTGCGTGCGTTGGATGTGGAGCGGTTGCGGCATCACTCGCACTCTTTACGCAATACCCCTCAAGACGAAGCGATTGCCATCATCCAGTGTTACATCCGAAGTGGACTTCCTCTGATTATTGGCGTCGAGGTCTATACGATTGAACCAGAGGCGACACCAATGCGCCAAGCTGGTCATGCATTGACAATTGTTGGATTCGATCTGTCTTCGAGAGGGCCATATCTTTACGTGCATGATGATCGGTTAGGGCCGTTCGCGCGGGCGCGATTCGTGCCCATCAATGCAGTCAAAGAAGATGCCGATCAACCGGATGATAAGAAGACCAAATATCAGATTGAGGGCCTTGAGCAGGAATGGGGGCTTTTGCTTCAGAAAAAAACCGATGACGGCGATTGGATTGAGCCACACGAACTCCTTGTCCCTGAAACGTTGTTCGCTGTGACAGACAAAAAGGCTCGGTTGTCGATTGAACTTGTTTTGAATACATGCAAATTGATTCAGAAAGTCTATCGTTCTGGCGCACAACAATTGGCAGAGATACAAGCCCGAACCACCCATTCGAGTTCGCAGAACGTCGACACAGCAGATTTCGCGTTGGAGTTCGACGTGACCTTGATGGAAGTCACACAAATCAAAAAAGAGGTTCTGGGAAATGTGCTTCCAGTGGAGACGAACATCCCTGACAGCTTGACCCCTGCACAACGAAACCGTTCGGTGTTCCTTACCAAAGGATTGGCTCGTTTTCAGTGGGTGGCTCGATTTACGTTAGGAGGCAACCCTGTTTTTCTGATGCTCGTGGATGCCACCGACATTCCGCAAGGAGACGCGGTGTCGGTTATTTATATCCAAGACCATAAAAACATGCAGGGCTTCATGTCGGCCATCTGGGGTTCGAAGGCTGACAGTCTTGAAGGTAGGGAGCGCAACTCTTTTTTCCAGTCTTTTCTCCGGCGCGTCCGCCCTGCTGAAAAGACGTTGCATCTACATTTGGACGAGTGTTACGGCGAGCCTAGGGCGCCCAATCGTCTAAAACGGGAAGAGGTCAAGGATGATGAAGTAGTCTCAAACAAGGGCCGTCGTGCGTTTTACGAAGCAGTGGATGAACCGCTGGACGACCTATTTCCGAAGCTTGCAACAAGTGAAGAGGCCTACATGATCTGGGTGATCGACCATGAAGGCACGCTCATCATTGGGGAGGAAGTTGACAAGACGGGCCATCCAACTTTGACTGATTTCAAGCCGGCGCGCATCGGGGGCGAGTTGCGAAAGGACGCTAAAGGCTGGTTCATCAACTCGCAATCTGGGCGATACAGCGGCAACTATCAGAACGTCAACACGCTTTTGAACAATGCTCTGAAGAGATTTGAAGCCATTTTTTATCTGTCGCGTGACGACTTGCGTGCCATACCTTGGGAGCTTTAGCCGCCTTTGCCACCAGATTCGGTTCACGAGATTTCGAAAAAGGTGTGACTAGGTTCTGCCATTACTTCGGCCGCTGCCTGTTCATCGCATCAATGCTCTGGGGTGGTGCGCTACGGGCGGCAGGCATGCATGGCAGTCAATGCATGTCGTCGTACCGCCCGCGATAAAAAACATAATGATTCAGCACTTCTGCTCGGCGAAGATCAACAGTCCTCGCAACATAGCCTGCTGTTGCCAGCGATGAGCCGCTACACGACGCGATCAGTTACCCTGCATCTATCGCGCCCGATCAAAACGGAGTCCTAAGGGGACGCAAAATTACTACTCCCGATTCAATCCCAATGGTCAAATGTCACGGGTTGCCCGTTCCAAACAGAATAAAGGCGGCGGTCACCCCAATAGGTTACGCCGCGTTGAGCGTGGTCGCTTCGGATTGCCCGGAAAACCTCCACTCCGCTGAAGAAGTCTTTGACGGTTGTACCATCTAGGATGGGCACAACCTGCCCGCGTTGAAAGTCGCCTGAAACTCGACGAGATGGGATATTGATGAGCAAAGCAGCCGTGGCGGTTTCTTTGAGTACGACGCAGAACGCCGGGTAGGCTTGAACGGTCGCAACGACCAAGCGGTTGTGAACTCCCCCCGTTGCCGCAATCTCACGAATCAGCGGCTGCCACGCCTCGATTGCTAGCGCACGAATGCGGTCTGTTCGTGCCTGTTGAGCCGCCGCTTGGCACCATGACTGAAGGTTCGTCGAATCAGCCAAGACGAGCCTTTTATTACGGCTAGCCCATTTCCGGACACCAGGCAGATATCTCGACGTGGTCACGAAGAGCCCGTCGGCTTCTTCTCGTTGGCTGTGAGCTTCCAGAGCTGCCACTGCCTCGAGCTTAATCGGATTTCCCGGTGCGTAACGTTTAGCCTGAACCAAAGTGAGCGTTTCGCCGAGTGGCGTTTCCAGCCACATCCGCACGTCCACGCCTTTATCCCCAGAACCGGGACCGACTTCCGTGCGCCACCCTCTCGCCGTGAACACACTACTAATTAGCTTTTCAAACTCAAGCGGGGGCAGGCGCCGAAAGTCATCCGGATGTTCGGCAAACCATGCATAAAGATCCCCGCTAACCTCTGCGGCATCCGCTTCAATCAACCGGCACGTCCACTTCCATTGCGCCAACCGGTCGAACTCGTTCTGAAGCGCAGAGTCTTGGTCAATCAGGTAATAACCGGCAGTTACATTATCGTCTTGCTCCATGTATAGCCCGATGTTTTCGAGTTCATCACGAAGCGCCATGGCTTCGGGCTCGTCATAGGAAATGACCCGCATTGCCGCGCCTTCCGACCAAAAAAGCAGGATGGGGCCGCCTTTCCCGGGTTCGGAGTCGTAGTGCTTAACGGGATCGTGGTGGCCCGCGTCATACCAGATGTCGTGCCGCTTCGCCCAGTTCTGTGTGATGGCCTCGGCTTTTTCGATGAGAGCGTGTAGGTGAGCGTCAGGCTCGACCGATGGAGGCTTGGATTTATCCGTCATGGCGAACGATTCATAGGATGCCAAAGCAATACTGCCACGACACTGCCGTTGAAGTGGCGTCTACGCCGGCAAGAAAAGACGAACATCCTTTGGCTCATCTAACTCCGTTCGAAGAATTCGACAGAACGTGTGTTTTGACAGGTGAGTGGGCTGTCTCAAATAGTCGGTGGTCGCCGTTACCCATGATGCTTAATTCTTTGTCGTTTAGCTGGGCCATGCTTTCCCTTTTCCCCCAGACTTCAACCTGACTTCCATCTTCGGCCAAGCTGGCGAACAAAAAGATACCGCCCGAAGGCGGCGTCTCCGTTCGCTTAGTCGTTGTGGATCAGCGCTGATAGTGACGGGGCGCATGCCCATAGTTGTTGACGCATTGCTGATCACAAACGCGCAGTGCACCCGGACCAGAAAACGACCACATGGTTTCGATCCGTGCGCTGGGCTCGACGCGGTCGGACACCCGCTTCTCCACCCGGCATTCCTGAGTCCGAGCAATGACATCAGTGTATTCCACCAAGACTTCGTCGTCGGCAACATCGAAGTGCTTGTGAAGCAAATGCACCCCAAAGCGGCCCAAGGCCCCGTGCTGAATGAGCACTTCACGGACGGCATCGAGCACCGAATGATCACCCAAAGACATCGGCGGCACATCGGTGATATCCGGCAGGACTGACCACTGCATGGGGGACAGTTGGATGGGAGAGGGCGTGACTTGGCTTTGCATGGTCTTACTCCTTTGGGTGACAGCGGACGGATCAACGGCTCGACGAGCGGTTGAGGGAAAAGCGGAAGGCTGGCGGATAAAAGCGGAAGTCACGGCGCGGTTCCGGCGTCAGCGTTGCCGGCCTGATCGAAGCCAACGACCCACAGCGATTTTCCTGCCATGGTGTTGATGCCTTTACTGGTTGGATCCTCGTAACCACAGGCGTACATCGCTCGCAGCACAATTTCGTAATACTGCGGCAACAACGCGCGGTGGCTGCCCCAATTCAAAGCAAAAAGGTTGTGGGGCGGGTTTGGGCCGGTGTCTCGGACGCTTGATGAATCAGCGTGCGAAATCCCTTGAATGTTTTGAGCCGAATCTATTTTGAAACTCGTCTGTGATGGGTCGAAACCACCGGTCGCTCCGAGCGTTTGCGTGCCGCCCATGTCGTCTCGAATGGTCAGCGGTGCGTTGCAGATCTGAAATGTTTCATCGTGGTGGCGCAATTGCGAAGACCAGATGGTGGCCGTCGCCGTCCAGCAGGGAAGGGAGGTGCCCCACTTGGTGAAATAAAGCGCCGCTCGCGACCAGGCGTCCCCTTGTTTCCAGCGGTCGAATAAGCCTTGGAATTGACCGCCGGCGGTGGGAGAAATCGGACGGAAATAGGCACCTGTGGTGGTCGTGGTACCGCTGGCCGCATTGGGCTTTCCGAGCACCTGGCCGGCGCCCGTCTTGATGGCAGCGCCCGCGCGTTGAAAGAAACCGGCGACGCCGGTGCTTTGCCCATGGGCCATCCCTGCGCCCACTGTCATGAGGAGAGCGGCGGCATTTTTTAGCCAACGATTAACCATGATGTTTCCCCTGTTTTGGCGGGTAAATGAAATCGCACCAAGAGCACCCGAACCATCCTTGGCGCTTGAAGACTAGCGTCGTCAATTGGAACGGATCTTAAACAAATACACAAAGCCGGTGTATTTAGGTTTGCGCTATACCTTGGGAGCCCGACTGGATTTGGAGCGGGCGCATGGCGAGGGGACAACAGCTGGCGGACAGAGCGGCTAAATCGCTCTACCGACCGGAAAATCAGACATTCTTGGCGACCCTACGTGCGCTGCGAACGCGGGCGAACCTGTCGCAAGCGGAGCTGGCGGAGCATCTCGGGCGGTCGCAGAATTACGTCACCGCCGCCGAGCGCGGCGTGACGCGTCTAGACGGTCTACAACTGCGGGATTGGTGCCATGCATGTGGCACGGACCTGATGACGTGGGCTGCAGAGATTGAGGCGCAGTTGGCGCCGGCGAAACGGTCTGGTCGGAAAGCGCTGCGCAAATCAGCATAAAAAGCCACTTGTGGGGCGATATTGTCCAGCGCATTGGCCAGGTCAGTGTCCCGAGTTATTCGGTTTTTCCGCAATGATGCTTTTATTCAGTGACTGCTAAACCTCAAGTCCATAGATCGTCCCGTCTCCACGTCTTTTTCGAGTGCAGCGCAATTCCGCCTCGATCCAGCATTCGTACACCACCGCTCAAGTCAGGAGGATCAGAGATGGCACCTCGCCCGTCACAGGCAAAAGAGACTTTCAAAGCGGTACGAAAGGCGAATCTACATAAGATCGGCGCTTTTTTAAAAACACTGACACCCGAACAACTCAATACAGTAAAGATGATCGCGGAAGCGAACGCTGTTGAGCGGCTAGACGAAGAGTCAGCAGATGCTATTCCGCTCAGCCGCACTTATTTCAATGTGGGGTGCACGCTATTCCTCGCGTTACTTTTCGCTGGAATATTTGTCGCTGGAAAAGACAACGACCCGAAAATGCAGTTTGATTTTCTTGCTTACGCATTGCCTATGCTTGCAGGCGGCATAGCTGGCGCTGGACTTTTCAATCGACGCATTACCAATCGGGCATTCAAGTGGTCGGTCGGACTATTGATTTTTGGATTTGTTCTATACCTTTTTTCGAAGAGGTATTTTTTTGCGGTCCTGTGCGACACACCAGGTTACTTTGTGGGATTTGGACTTCTGTCGTTCGCCGTGTTTCGGCCTGTTGCCAAAGATGAGGCGCCAAAAAATGCGAGGAGCTCCAATGAAAATAAGCGGCGCCCAGCAGACGTCATGGAGATCGACGCTGCTTCGAGAACTAAAAATCTACTGCCCCGCAAAATATTGTTAATTGCCTTTGCAGTATTGATTACGGGTTCCTGGACTGCTTTCCTCATGACTATCGGTCAGAGTTCCGCCTGCAATACATTGATGCATCACTTCGACAGCGATCATTTGTGCGTCATCGAGAAGCGGACGCCACAAAGCCAAGAAGGATCATCAGAACCGCAATCCCCAAAAAAAACACCGGCAAGCGTCCCGGAGTCAACACATACCAAGGAACAGTAGGTTCTTTGCATTTGGTCAAGTGGTGCATGATCGCGGTCGCTTTACTGGTTTTGGTGGTCGTAACCTCCCATAAAATGGCTTTCTGTCAAGCCAGTCTTAATCTGACAGAGTCCGGCGGATAATTGGGGAGATTTGCGAGATGAAATCCCCTGGAGGGCAGCGCGTGACTGCGAAAATTCCCAGAGCAATCCATTACTGGCAACCGGAGCTCCGCCACTTCATCGACGCCTCCCCGATTTTGAGCAAATAGGTTTGAAGTCCAATTCCTCAACTGACGGAGATTGGACGTGAAGAAGCTATTTACCGAGGAACAAATCATCGGGTTCCTGCGCGACGTCGATGCCGGTATGCCGGTGCAGATGGGGACGCCCCGTGCTCTCCTGCTCAGAGATGCCGAGGATGCGGCAGATTTACTCCTGATGCCGCGGCGTGGTAGTTAAACGCTAGTAGGTTGATGCTGGCCGAGTGGACGTCGAACGGCTCGTCCGTGTCCCTAAACCCAGCGAAGAATTTTTACATATCGTCTGGAAATAACTTGAAAGGTCTGGTCGCGATGGAATACTAGCAACCGACGACTAAAAAAATTTGGAATCGCTAACAAAAAAACGCGGTGGATGCGCGGCTCAGTTAAAGGAGAACGTATGGAAACGTATAATTTCGAGCGGCTTAAGGCACACATTTTGCCGCGATCGCTCGCCACTGATTTTGAACTCGCCAGGCGCGAGTGGTCACTCATTGGGATCGAAATCAGTGAAGAGTTCGACGAGTGCCCTTGTGGTCAAGAAATCAAAGAACACTGTCACATCAAAAATTCTTTGACGGGTGAAGTCACTTACGTAGGAAATGTTTGTATCAACCGGTTCTTGCAAATAGATACAGGCGCCACCTTTGCAGGCCTTCGACGTATAGCAAAAGACGATACGGCTAATGCAAACGACGACCTAATAGAGCATGCGCAAAGACTGGGTTATTTGTTTGACAAGGAATATGATTTTTTGAAATCAACGGTGCGTAAGCGCAAGTTGAGTGACAAGCAAATCGCGTGGAAGCAAAAAATAAATCGACGCATCACGAACAAGACGGTCGTTAAAAAACGAGGCGATCTGCCAAAGGATTGAGGGCGTCAATGGCGTCGGTACTTGTTGTGATGGAGAAGCCTCGAGCTCATCAAGCTGACACTAGGTTTCAACGACGAAAACGTGGTTCTTCCCACTCACTCTCTTGATCGTCTTCGTCAAGCTCTTCCAGTGTCAACAGCGTCAGTACTTTTCCATAACTGCCGAGCCCAACTGCCTCTTCAATGAGCGAGGTTTTAGCCTCGGCTCCGAAGAACCAATCTGAAGCAGATCCGCTATCGCTATCTTCTGTGGCTTGAACGACCGAGTTAGCATCATTTGCCAATCGATCAGTTGCACTATTTTTGCTTACGCGCGTTCCACGTTTCAGGGGGGACGGCCAACCGATCTCTCTTCGAAGATTGCTATCGAAACAGTAATCTATGATTCCGTTTGTGCTAACGATGATCGCAGAAGGCACCTTGCTCAACTCTGCATACCGAATCGCCGAGGCAGACAACGATGTCTCGCAGGTGACGGCGAGGGTTTTGACAGCGTCCATCCCATCTCTACTTTTGGAAATGAGCCTAAGGCATAAGGAAGAGGGCATCAAAAGACAGGCAGCGAAATAGTCAGCTTCCAACTCAATCGGATCTGCGCTCCCAAAGCCCGCATGGGACTCGTGCTTTCCGCCGTTTTTGAAGATGTGCTCAGGATGAGTGTCAATCCAGTAATGCCCCAATTCGTGGGCGATGCTAAACCGCTGAAATCCAAGATTGGCGATATGCGTTGCATAGATGATGGCGAAAGATTCTCCAGCGCGAACCAACCATCCAGACGCCCCGGCGATATGAGCCGGCTTAGCTGCAACGATAATGTCTAAATGTTGAGCAATCGCTTTTGGATCCACGGGTAGTCCCGTGATACCGGCATCATCCAGGAGCGCTTGAGCCTTTGCTCGTATTTGCTGGCGCCTATAGCTATCCATCCTTCTTGGGACCCTTGTTGGCAAGTGTTTCGGCCATCTGCTCAACAAATGCAATGTCCTCTTTGCTTGCATTGGTCAAATGTCGTGCTATGCGCAGCCCAGCACCCGTGGCTTCGAGACTGTCTGTAATGCCCATCAGGTAATCACTACTTACGTTTAATGTTCGACTGAGCCTTCTTAGATTGTCGAATGAGGGTTTTCTTGTGCCCGCTTCAAAGTGAGAGATGGTTGTGGACGGAAGTCCTGCTTGGGTCGCTAGCTCAGTTTGCGTGTAGCCCCTACTGTCTCGAGCTTTGCGAAGACGAGCAGGAAAATCTTCAGACATGGATTTGACCTTGTGTGCCGGCAGTGGTTGTCAAAGGATACTTGACGTTTACGACAAGTGTGCGTTATTGTCGTTTCCGTCAAGTATTTCTAGCCATTTATTGCATCGAGGTGAAACATGTCTTGGTATGTCGAAGAGTCGGAAATCACACTTGTGACCAACACAAATGTCTGGTGGACGACCTCATATAGCCCTGGTGAAAAGGTGCCCGTGTCTGGCATTTATCGCTGTCTTGGTTGTGGGAAGGAAGACGCGTGCAATGCGGCTGACCCATTTCCGCCCCAAAGCCACCATCAGCACACGACGCAGCAAGGGAAAATTCGTTGGCGGCTCAATGTTCGCGCCAACACTGCAGGAAAGTGAAAAAAAGCATACACCGATGGTTAGTTGCCCTTAAACAGAGGATTGCTTTCATGAGCTTTACGCACTATGACCTGGGACACCGTTCTTCTGGCGACATCGTTGAAGTGGCGCTTTCTGGCAACGCGGCCCACGTCAGGCTGATGGATGACCAGAACTTTTCGAACTACAGAAATGGTCGCCAATACCGCTTCCTCGGTGGGCTGGCTAAGCGTTCATTGATCCGCCTTCAAGTCAGCAACCCGGGACATTGGCATGTCGCCGTTGATTTGAGCGGTTTGCAAGGGTCGACAAAATCCTCCATTCGCGTGATCTCGGCATGAGATTCCGTTTTTAACCCTACCGGCTGTAACGCCGACTTCCAGAGGTTTGATGCCATGAGCAACAGTCTGTTTATCAATGAACACAACGGTCGTTTCACGGTCGAAACGGCGCATTCTGACACTCCGCTGCACACCGCTAGTACTCAGGCTGCGGCCATCGCTTGGGCCAAGCAGAATCATCCAGACAAGCCTTGTCACGTGGCTCGGGTTCGTCATCTTTCCGATAAGCGCAATCCGGATCACTGGCGCCGGGTCCACTAATTACTGCAGGAAAAGGGCGGCACCGATGCGTCTTATGGAAGTGGCCAGTGCGCCAAGGTCTGATCGACATGAAGTTATTACAAATACCTGGCCATTGAAATCGGCTGGGTATTTTTTTCTTCAGTGCTTGATGGCGGTCATAGACATCACTGGTATCGGGACATCGCGCTGACGTTTGGCCGCGGTGATGCCTCTCTCGACATCAGTTATTTTGTGCCGCGTTCTCAGAAGCTAGAAAAATGCCCAAAGCTTCGGGCGTTAGGTTCGCTTGCTTCGCCATTGCCTTGATTGCTTCCGCCATCCCTCGTTGGTGCTCGGTCAACTTGCTTAGTTCGGGCGGCTGATCAATGCCAATGAGTAGGCGCAATCGTTTTTCACGCGCTACATGGATCGCGCGCAGAACGGGCAGGGTGCTGAGGTAGCCTTCGGTTGTTTCCAGGTCAGTCGCGTGACCCAGTGCCATTGCGACCGTGCCGAGGTTCCGGGCTGAGCCAAACACGGCGTTCCCAAACGTTCTGCGCAAATCGTGCAGGCGGATCCACAAACCGGTTTCTTTCAAAAGTAGACGAGTGAGCGGACGATAGTCTTCGATCCTCCCCGAGGCGTTGGTGGGGTAGGGAAACACAAAATCCTGAGGGGATGTCGGCCAACCGAGCGATTTGTTGATCTCAAGGCGAGCTTTCAGGCTCTCCGTCGCCCAGGGCGTGAGCGGAAGGAGGTGATCCTTTTTCCCTTTTGTGTTTTCTTCAACAAAACAGGCAACGCGTTCGGCGAACCTCACATCCTGCCACCGGATGAGCGCCAGTTCGCTCGCGCGACCGCCCCAAAGCACGGCCATGTGGACGTAGTCCGCCAGCAGGGCGAGGGCAGGGTTCTCTGATTGCCGGTGGTTTTGCAGTCCTTTCAGCCACGCAACACCCTGTTCGTTGACGATTCCATCTTCGTCTTCGGTTTGCAGGCTTGTCTTTCGTCGGCCGACTTTCGGAAGCGGATTTCTCTTTCCCCGTTTGGACCGCCATGCAGAAAATGGGTTGAACTCTGCTTTGGTAGATTCGCTGAGGTTCCAGGCGGCTCCGCAATAACTGAGGCATTTGAGCGCGGCCGAAACGTCCGACGCCGCACCGCCGCCGCGTTTTTTGATCCCGCCGGTGAGCCGATGGGTTCGCCGGGCCTTCTCGGCGGATACGAACAACGGCCCGAAGGTTGATTCGACCAGCTGCGCGCTGACCGACACGAGAGGCGTGTCCCAGAGAACACTGTCTTTCATCCAGTTCACGACCGAACGACGATCTTTAGCACTTGCTGGTCTGAGTGACAGCGCCTCGACGCGCGCGAATCCGTCCGCCACAAACTGGTCGTAAACCGTTCCAAATTTGAGTGTTTTGCTCTGTTTGAGATCGGCTTCGGTTTTTGCTCGGGCCTTGATCTCATCTAGTGGCTTGATCATCTTGGCCATCATGGCAAACCAAGTCACCGCCTGATCGCGGGCGGCTTTCAGCGAATGCTGGTCGGTGAGCACCCAGCGATCGGAAGTGCTGCCTTTTCGCTTGCGCTGAACAAAGTAGGATTTCGACCCCCGAGTCACCCGAACGCCGAAACCGGGCGTTTCCGTGTCTCGGATGACCCACTCTCTGACGTGGCTGGGCGTGGGCTCAGTGATCAGTGTTTTACCGCGCCAGGCCACAGGTGAGACCGGCCAGTGGGCGAAGTCCAAACCTTTGATCAGCTCGGCAGAGAACTTGACCTTGACGCTTTCGCGTCTGACATTACTTATAGGGGTGTCAGCGAGCATGCTTGCCGTCCTCAAAGAGCCATCTGCAGACTAGCATCACGTGGCTCCGCTGTGGCTCCCTCCAGTGCCTCCCGCTGCTGCCTTGTCGATCTTCTTCCTTCTGGCACAAATCCTTATATGAAGCTGATTTTGGGTATTTTTGTCTGACACCTCAGGTGTCGCCTAACCTAGTAAAGAATGCTTTTTCGGGCTCTTAATCAATTGGTCGAAGGTTCGAATCCTTCACGGCCCACCAATTCAAAAGGGACTTGCGCTTGCGCAGGTCCCTTTTTCTTTGGCGTGGAAGAACGGGGTAAAGCGGGCCCATCGGAGCAAGCCGGGCCTTAAAAAACGCTGCTTGTGCGCGGCGTGGCGCAACCGTAAAATGGAGCGCTTTCGTATAAGGGAATCATCAACTTAGGCAGGCGCGGCAAAGTGGGGGCAAGTCGATGATTGAGCTGTTTTCGATCTTCAATTAGCTTGGCAATCCTGCAGTTACGCTTGTTTCTGTGGTTGGCGCGCGAGAGTGGCGGAATTGGTAGACGCACTAGATTTAGGTTCTAGCGGTTAATCCCGTGGGGGTTCGAGTCCCCCCTTTCGCACCAAGCCAGATGATCAACTTTTTCTTTAGTCGGCGACCGTTGTCGCCATGTGGCGTACGTAGCGGCGCCATAAAATCAGGTTGTACCAGGAGACGTCATGCAGGTTTCGGTTGAAAACATCGGCACGCTCGAGCGCAAGCTCACGGTGAAGTTCCCCGCAGAGCGGTTCGAGACGCAGGTGACTGCGCGCATCACGGAAATGGGTCGCACGGTGCGCCTGAAGGGTTTTCGTCCGGGCAAGGTGCCGACAACAGTCATCAAGCAGCGCTTTGGTGATCAGGTACGCGGTGAAGTGCTATCCGACCTGATTGGCAGCACGTTGCGCGAAGCCGTTGAGCAGGAAAAGCTGCAGCCGATCGCCAATCCGGCGATCAACACCACGGGTCGTCCTGAGAACGGTGAGATTGCCTATACCGCCACGTTCGAGATCATGCCGGAGTTCCCGGTCATCGATGTGGCCGATCTGGAAATCCACCGCCCGGTCGCCGCGGTGACCGATGCAGATATCGACAAGATGCTGGAAACGTTGCGTCAGCAGCGCCGCAGCTTTGACGAGGTTGCGCGTGGCTCGGCCGAGGGCGATTTCGTCATGTTTGAGTATTCCGCCGAAGCGGGAGATTACCGTTTTCCGGCAGAGGGTCTGGAGCGTGCGGGCAGCGTGCTTGGGTCTGGCAACCTGTTCAAGGCGCTCGATGACGCGCTGGTTGGGCACAAGGCCGACGACAGTTTCGATACCGAGATTACTTTTCCAGAGGATTTCCGTAACGAAGAACTTGCCGGAAAAACCGCCAAGGTCGGCTTCAAGATCATCAAGGTGCAGGAGCCGAAGCTGCCTGAAATCGACGGCGAGTTCGCCAAGCTGTTTGGCATCGAAGATGGCGATCTGGAAACGTTCCGCAAGGAAGTGCGGGCGAATCTGGAGCGGGAACTCAAGGCCGCGCTGATGGCGCGCTTGAAGTCCGAGGTCGCGGAAAAGCTGGCCAATATTCACGGCGAGCTGGAAGTGCCGAGGCTGATGGTGCAGTCCGAGGCGCAAAATCTGGCCGCCGGCAACGTGCCGCGCGGCGAGCAGCCGCCACCGCAGCTGATCGAAGCGGCACTTCCTGTGGCGCACAAGCGCGTCGTTGCCGGTCTGTTGATGGGTGAAATCGCCCGCAAGCAGTCATTGGTCATTGATCGCAAGCGCGTGGCGGAACAAGTCGCAGCGATTGCATCGACCTATGAAGAGCCGGAAAAGGTCATTGAACTCTATAACAGCGACCCCCAGTTGATGTCTGGGCTGCAGAATCGCGTGATGGAAGATCAGGTTGCGGAGTGGGTGGCAGAACATGCTAAAACCACACAGCAGGATCTGAGTTTCGATGAAGTGATGCGTCCGGCTAACGCCTGAGCCTTACCAGGTCCATTCAACGGAGAGCTGCAACCATGGCTATGGACCAAATCCAAAATCTCAATTTGATACCGATGGTCGTCGAACAGACGGCCCGCGGCGAGCGTTCCTATGACATCTACTCGCGCCTTTTGAAGGAGCGGGTGATTTTTCTGGTCGGTGAAGTCAATGATCAGGTCGCGAATGTCATTGTCGCGCAGATGCTTTTTCTTGAATCGGAAAATCCTGACAAGGACATCCAGTTCTATATCAACAGCCCGGGCGGTGCGGTGACGGCGGGCCTGGCCATCTATGACACCATGCAGTTCATCAAGCCGAACGTCAGCACCATGTGCATTGGTCAAGCGTGCAGCATGGGCTCGTTTCTGTTGATGGCCGGCGCCAAAGGCAAGCGTTATGCCTTGCCGAATTCGCGCATCATGATTCACCAGCCGTCGGGCGGCGCGCAGGGTCAGGCAACCGATATCGAAATTCAGGCGCGCGAGATTCTCTATATTCGCGAGCGTTTGAATCGGCTGTACACAGAGCACACCGGCCAGCCGATGGAAAAGATCGAGCTGGACATGGAGCGCGACCGCTTCATGAACGCGGTTGACGCAAAGGCGTACGGCTTGATCGATGAAGTGCTCGGCAAGCGCTCCGATGAAACGGTAAAATCAGCCTGATTTCCGCGTTGTACCTCGGTGTATTTATCAGCGTTTCACATCTGCCTGCAGACGTGAAACGCTGTGCTATTCTCGAGGCGTATCCAGATTTACCAGCGGGATCGAAAGTATGAGTGACGATCGGCAGGGCCGTTCCGGCGATAGTGGCAAGATTCTCTATTGCTCTTTTTGTGGCAAGAGCCAGCACGAAGTGCGCAAGCTGATCGCGGGACCTTCCGTGTTCATCTGCGACGAGTGCGTGGAACTCTGCAACGACATCATTCGCGAGGAGCTGGAGGAAAAGGCCGCATCCGGCCGTACTCAGCTGCCCAAGCCACGCGAAATTCGCGAGTCACTTGACCAATACGTGGTCGGGCAGACGCGTGCGAAGAAAGCGTTGGCTGTTGCGGTTTACAACCATTACAAGCGTATCGAGTCGCGCCAGAAGAGCGACGAGATCGAGCTTGGCAAGTCCAACATTCTGTTGATTGGGCCGACCGGCTCGGGCAAGACCCTGCTGGCCGAAACGCTGGCGCGTCTGCTCAACGTGCCGTTTACCATCGCCGATGCCACCACGCTTACCGAAGCGGGTTACGTCGGCGAAGATGTCGAAAACATCATCCAGAAGCTGCTGCAGAAGTGCGATTACGATGTCGAGAAGGCGCAGTCGGGTATCGTCTACATCGACGAAATCGACAAAATTTCGCGCAAAAGCGAAAATCCCTCGATAACGCGCGACGTGTCGGGTGAAGGCGTGCAGCAGGCGCTGCTCAAACTGATCGAAGGCACTCTAGCTTCGGTGCCGCCGCAGGGCGGCCGCAAGCATCCGCAGCAGGAGTTTCTGCAGGTCGATACCAAGAACATCCTCTTCATTTGCGGCGGTGCATTTGCCGGGCTGGAAAAGGTGATTCAACAGCGCTCCGAGAACACCGGTATCGGCTTTTCGGCCGAGGTGCGCAGCAAGGAGCGCACTGAAAATCTCGGCAAGACATTGTCGGATGTGGAACCCGCGGATCTGGTGCGCTTCGGTCTCATTCCTGAATTCGTCGGGCGTTTGCCGGTCGTGGCTACGCTGGATGAACTGGACGAGCCGGCACTGGTGAAAATTCTTACCGAGCCAAAAAATGCTGTAACCAAGCAGTTCAAGAAGCTTTTCGAGATGGAAGAGGTCGAGCTGGAGTTTCGTCCCGAAGCCCTGCAGGCCATCGCCCGCAAGGCACTGAAGCGCAAAACCGGTGCACGCGGCCTCCGCACCATCATCGAGCAGGTGTTGCTGGACACGATGTACGAGCTGCCGTCACTGGAGCACGTCAGCAAGGTCGTTGTGGACGATGCCGTGATCAACGGTCAGGCCGAGCCTTATCTCATCTACCGCGGCAATCTGCAGCAGCGGGTAGCGGGCGAGGGCGGCGACGCTGCCTGATTCCTCGATGCCCAGGCTGATATGTGAAACGGCTCCGGTAATTACCGGGGCCGTTTTGTTTTAGACGCACGTTGCACCTTGAGTGGCCGTCTGCCTGCCTCCACTTGACCTGTAGATGGACCCGGCGCAGTGTCGGGATAAACCAGATCCGATTTTTGAGGGAATCCGCTTCAATGGCCAAGAATTCGTCACTACCCGTGCTGATCGATGCTTTGCCGGTACTGCCACTTCGTGATGTGGTGGTTTATCCGCATATGGTCATCCCGCTGTTTGTCGGCCGTGATAAATCCATGCGTGCGCTGGAGCGGGCGATGGAAGGCGAGCGGCAGATTCTGCTGGTTGCCCAGAAAAGCCCCGATATCGACGATCCGGAAATTTCGGATTTGCATGAGATAGGAACGCTTGCCGGCGTGCTGCAGCTGCTCAAGCTGCCCGATGGCACGGTCAAGGTGCTGGTGGAAGGCCAGTCGCGTGTCGCTATCGAGGGCTACAACGAAGAGGGCGGCATGCTTACCGCGCGCTCGCAGATCATCGAGCCGGTTTACAACGCCAAGGAGCGCGAGCTGGACGTTGTCTCCCGTACGCTGATTTCCCTGTTTGAGCAGCTGGTCAAGCAGAGCCGAAAGCTGCCGCCGGAGGTGTTGGCTAGCCTGTCGGGCATCGACGATCCGTCGCGCGTTGCCGACTCCATCGCCGCGCACCTCTCCGTGCGTATGTCCGATAAGCAGAAGGTGCTCGAAACCACCGATGTGGGCGAGCGGCTCGAGCTGTTGATCGGCTTGGTCGACGGAGAGATGGACCTGCAGCAGGTCGAAAAGCGCATTCGCGGCCGGGTCAAGTCGCAGATGGAGAAAAGCCAGCGCGAGTACTACCTCAACGAACAGATGAAGGCGATCCAGAAGGAGCTGGGCGACAGCGAGGACGGCAGCAACGAGGTCGAGGATCTGCAGAAGAAAATCGATGCTGCGGGCATGCCCAAGGCCGTGCTGACCAAGGCTAAACAGGAGTTCAACAAGCTCAAACAGATGTCGCCGATGTCGGCCGAGGCGACGGTGGTGCGCAACTACCTCGATTGGCTTGTCGGCGTGCCGTGGAAGAAGCGCAGCAAGGTCCGCAAGGATCTGCAGATGGCGCAGGAGGTCCTCGATGCCGATCATTTCGGCCTTGAGAAAGTCAAGGATCGCATCCTTGAATATCTCGCCGTGCAGCAGCGCGTGACGGTCATGAAGGGTCCGATTCTCTGTCTGGTCGGGCCGCCAGGCGTCGGCAAAACGTCGCTGGGGCAGTCGATTGCGAAGGCGACGAACCGCAAATTTGTTCGCATGAGCCTCGGCGGTGTGCGAGATGAAGCCGAAATTCGCGGTCATCGACGCACCTACATCGGCTCGATGCCGGGGCGCATCGTGCAAAACATCAACAAGGTCGGTGCCAAGAATCCGCTGTTCGTGCTGGACGAAATCGACAAGATGTCGATGGACTTCCGCGGTGATCCCTCGTCTGCACTACTCGAAGTACTCGATCCGGAGCAGAACAACGCGTTCAATGACCACTACCTCGAAGTCGATCTCGACCTGTCCGAGGTGATGTGGATTGCCACGGCCAACTCGTTAAACATTCCCGGGCCGCTGCTCGACCGGATGGAGGTCATCCGTATTCCTGGCTACACCGAGGACGAAAAGCTCGGCATTGCACAGAAATATCTGCTGTCGAAGCAGCTCAAGGCCAACGGCCTCAAGCCCGAAGAACTCAGCGTCAATGAAGAGGCCGTTCGCGACATCGTGCGCTACTACACGCGCGAATCGGGCGTGCGTAATCTTGAGCGGGAAATTTCCAAAATTTGTCGCAAGGTGGTCAAGGAGCTGACCCTGGGCGAGGTCAGGAAAGCCAAGGCAGCATCCAAAGGTGTTGCCGCGAAAAGCGCCAAATCGAAAGCCAAGTCGGGCGCCGGGCGCATCAAGGTGACCTCGGACAACCTTGATCACTATCTGGGCGTACGTCGCTTTGATTTTGGTCGAAAGGAACTGCAAAACGAAGTGGGTCTGGTTACCGGACTGGCTTGGACACAGGTCGGTGGCGAGCTGCTGAGCATCGAGGCGTCGGTGGTTAGTGGTAAAGGTCGTCTGGTGCATACCGGCCAGTTGGGTGACGTGATGAAGGAGTCGATCCAGGCTGCGCTGTCGGTAGTGCGCGCGCGCGCGGACCAGCTTGGCATTGATCCCGAGTTCCATCAAAAGCTGGACGTGCATATCCACGTTCCTGAAGGCGCTACGCCAAAAGATGGACCCAGCGCGGGTATTGCCATGTGCACCGCACTGGTGTCGGTGCTGACCAAGGTACCGGTGCGCTCCGAGGTTGCCATGACCGGTGAGATCACTTTGCGTGGGCGTGTTCTTCCCATCGGTGGCCTGAAGGAAAAATTACTCGCCGCGCATCGCGGCGGGATCACCACGGTGATCATTCCAGAGGACAACAAAAAGGATTTGGCGGACATGCCCGCCAACATCACCTCATCGCTGGAAATTCATCCAGTGCGCTGGATCGACGAAGTGCTGGACATTGCGCTCGAACGTCCGCTGCAGCCAAATCAAGCTAAGGAGGATACGCCGGCCACACCGGTTGGCGAACCGCCAGAGGTCCACTCGCGAACGCACTGAGTTGGCCGAATAAATTTATGAGGCAGAAAAAAACTCGATGGCTGAAGGCTACGATTTTTTCTTAAGCGAGTCGTTCGACTAGGCCATTTTTATGTATGGGGCGTGACTCGCTCTGTAGCGGTTCGTGGTTTGTTTTGCAAACGGTTTTGTCAAGTGTGTACCGGCCAAAAACGTTGCTGCAGCTTGTGTTGCGGAGTCCGGCAACGCACTGGTATAAAGGCGTTACCGCATTTTGGTGTGACGCGTAAGCGAAGCATGTGATTTGCGTAAAGGCGCCTAGCAAGAGAGTTAACCATCCGTGCCGGTGCTATGTCCTGTCACATCGACTTGCACCGGCCGAAAACCGAACAAGGGAGTTTCTCAATGAATAAAACTGATCTGATCAACGCCATCGCCGAAACGGCCGAATTGACCAAGGCCGATGCCGGCCGCGCACTCGAGGCTTTCTTTGCGACCGTGCAGGCTTCGTTGAAGAAGGGCGAGGATGTGTCAGTGGTTGGTTTTGGCACGTTTACCGTGCGGGCACGCGCTGCACGCACTGGCCGTAATCCGCGCACCAACGAAGCGATCAAGATCAAGGCTTCCAAGGTTCCTGCGTTCAAGGCTGGCAAGACGCTCAAGGATGCCTTAAACTAAGCGGCTGCTTGGTTTTGGGTGCTTAGCTCAGCGGTAGAGCGTCGCCCTTACAAGGCGGTGGTCGTAGGTTCGATCCCTACAGCACCCACCAAAAAATGTGGAGCGGTAGTTCAGTTGGTTAGAATGCTGGCCTGTCACGCCGGAGGTCGCGGGTTCGAGTCCCGTCCGCTCCGCCACAGTTTGCAAGGGCGCCCCGGTGGCGCCTTTGTTATTTCAGAAGTGCGCGTTTGTGGGGTGCTCGTCAATTGGTAGCGGCCGCTTGCGGAACTGTTTTCGCTACCCGTGTGTCACATGTTTTACGCGCCATCAATCACATTGCGGGAAGATTTCAATGCTGCAGGCAATGCGTAACAAGATGCATGGATGGCCGTCCATCATCCTTCTGGGTGTTTGCGTTTTGGCGATGTCGCTGTTCGGCATGGAAAGCTACTTCACCTCGAACGCCGACACCTTTGTTGCCAAGATCGGCAAGCATGAAATCAGCCAGAACGATTTCCAGACACGCGTCAACCAGCTTCGCCAGCAGGCCAGCGAGCAGCAGGGGGATCATTACGATTCCAGCATGTTTGAAAAGCCGGAGATCAAGCAGCAGATTCTTGATGCGATGATCGATCAGCAGCTTCTGCTGCAGGCGAACACGGATTGGGGCATGCAGGTCTCTGACCAGGCCGTGCGTGACTACATCGCGACCATTCCCGCGTTCCAGCTGAACAATCAGTTTGACCCGATCACGTACCGCACCTATCTCGAAAGCCAGCGCAAGACGCCAGCAAGTTTCGAGGATGATATTCGCGCGTCGCTTGCGGGCCAGCTGATCCCTGATGCGATCGGCGACAGCACTATCGTCAGTGATGCCAGCATGGACCGATTTCTGAGCCTGATAAGCCAGCATCGTGATCTGCGTTATTTCGTTTTGCCCCAGCCCACCCTGGCCGACAATCAGGTTACTCCGGCCCAGATCGATGCCTATTACAAGGCGCATCCGGCGGACTATACGAATCCCGAACAGGTCTCGGTCAAGTACTTGGAAGTCAACGGTGCGGATCTCCAACCCGATGCCGCGCCAAGCGACGACGAACTGAAAAAGCGCTACGAAGATGAAAAGCAGCGCTTCGTGCAGCCTGACCAGCGGCTTGTATCTCACATCCTGATCAACGTGCCGGCCAACGCAACGCCCGATCAGCAGAAAGCGGCGTTGGCCAAGGCTGAAAAGATTGCTGCTCAGGCCACGCCTGCCAACTTCGCTGCTCTGGCGAAACAGGACTCCGAGGATCTGGGTTCAAAGATTCAAGGCGGCGACCTTGGCTGGTTGCAGAAAGGCGTGACCAACGCGCCGTTCGAAGCGGCGATGTTCGCCATGCAGAAAAATCAGATCTCCAAACCGGTGCTTTCGCCGGATGGTTATCACATCATCTTTTTGCGCGATCTACGCACCGGCGAGTCCAAGCCGTTCAATGAGGTGCGCGACCAGCTCGTCAAGGAGCTTTCGGCGGGCGGCAAGGACCGCAAATACAACGAGGTCGCCGGCAAGCTCTCCGACAACACCTATCAGAACCCGTCTTCGCTTGAGCCGGCGGCTGCCGCGCTGAATCTGCCGATCAAGACAACGGCCCTTTTTTCACGCAAGGGCGGTTCCGATCCGCTGACGTCGAATGCGAAGTTCATCGCGGCTGCGTTTGGCGATGACGTGCTGGTACAGGGTAATAATTCCGCTCTGATCGATTTGGGCAATAACCATTCGGTTGTGCTGCATGTCGATAAACATATGCCCGCGGCGCTGCGTCCGCTGGCGGATGTACTCGCTGACGTGCAGAAAAAAATCCTCGATGAGCGCACTCTTGCCGCCGAAAAGAAACAGTCGGAGGCGATTGTTTCGCGTCTGAACAACGGCGAAGCAATGCCGGCTATTGCAGCATCGTTGCATGCGACCATAACAACGGCTGCCGCTGCGGTTCGGCCGCAAGCGCCGCAAGGGTCGGCAACCACGACGCCGGCACCCTTGCTCAAGCAGGCGTTTTTATTGCCGCATCCTGCCGCGGGCAAATCGGCGTACGCGGCGGTCGATATGCAGAACGGCAGCTTTGCCATACTCGCCGTGGACAAGGTGCAGGATGGCGATTTGTCCAAGGTGTCCAAAGATGAGCGCGACGCCTTGCGCCAGCAGATGACCCAGGCCTACGGCGCCGAAGCTACGCTTGAGCTGACTCAACAGCTCAGGGCGAAGACCAAGATCAAGATCAACAAGGCACAGATGTGATCTGAATTTGTTGTCGAGAAAAATGGCGGCTGCGGCCGCCTTTTTCTTTTGTGTCGGTCAGCTTATTAGCTGATGCGTGCTCGGATGGCGTGTCGTCAGCGGTCACCGCTCAGCTTGAGAATCTGGCCGGGCTTCAGTTTCTGGCCGTGCAGATTATTCCACTGCTCCAGTTTTTTCGTGCTCAGCGAATAGCGATGGGCAATTTGCCAAAGACTCTCGCCGCTGGTGACGGTATGGGTTTTTCTGTGCGCATCCGATGGCGGCTTAGTCCGGTGAGCATCGGTTTCTTTGGTGCTGTCATCGGTGACGACTGCCGGCTGATCTGATCCGGCGTTCGCAGTGTTCTGCTGCAACAACGAATCGCGAAACTGCTGCGCATGATCGGCCGGCAGGAGCAGATATGATGATTTACTTGCGTCGATAGTGTTGCTTCGGATGGCCGCATTCGTGTTTTTCAATGCGCCAACGGACAAGCCTGCATTGCTGGCTGCCTGCGTGACGGCCATCGATTGAGGCACATTGACCTGCACCAGATGCTTGTCATCAGTAAGCGTGGGCAGGCTGACGTTGAAACGATCCGGCTCGCGCACCACGCAGGCCATGGCCAGTAGTCGGGTTAAATGTTCCCTGGTGACGCTTTTTACTGGCCATCGAGGAACCACCGGCTCGGCCGGTGGCATGCCCTTTTTTTCGATCAATCGGGCGATATTGAATTCGCCAACGTTGTAGGCATAGTCGACAACGCGCCAGTCGCCAAACCGGTCGTGATACTGCTTCAACAGCTTCATCACCGCATTGGCGGATGCATCGATGTCCAGGCGTGCGTCGTAACGACCATCCACGCGCAGGCCCATGTGGTCAGCGGTGAGCGGCATGATCTGCCACATGCCCGCCGGTCGATTTCTGCGGCCGGGTACCGATTGAAATCCACTTTCGATCCACGGCAGAAAAACAAATTCGCCAGCTACGTCGTAGTGGGATGCAACTTCTTGCACGTAGGCCAGTTGCGGCAATGCCAGACGCACCTGATCCTCGAAGTGCGCGGGATCCTTGGTGTATTGCCTGGCCAGGGCCAGAATGGAAGGATCGGCATCGCAATCGCTCATGGCGAAACTGTCGCGCAGTTGCTGCCAGGTATCCGAAGACTGCGCGGAACCGGTTGCTGATGTTTCACTGACAGGTGCAGTCGCTGGCCCGTTCAATGGCTGGACGGTAACGGGCACCTTGAACGTTGGTAGTGGCTTTGAAGCGATCGTTGAGTGCGAGTTCTGCGACGGTGTGACCGCGCAGGCAGCCAGCAGCATGGAGGACAGCACGGGCAGCAGAGGGCGCCATGCGATGCGTCTCACTTGAACGTGTCCTTGGCACTTCGCAATGCGGCGAAGCGGGCGCCACGACCGCCGCTGCCGCCGTGGCGATCACACCATTCGATAACAGCCTCGCTATCAACGCGCAGGAAAGGATTTGTCGCGCGTTCGCTGACCAGCGAATTTGGCAAGGTGGGCTGGCCTTGCGCGCGCAGTGCATCCACCTCCTGTCGCCTAGCGTGCAGCTCGCGATTGTCCGGATCGACAGTAATGGCGAAGCGCCCATTGGCCTGCGTGTACTCGTGCCCTCCGCAAACGCGTGTTTCTGCGGGTAGTGCTGCCAGACGGTCGAGCGAGCCGAGCATCTGCTCAGGGGTGCCTTCGAACATTCGTCCGCAGCCGAGGCTGAAGAGAGTGTCACCGCATAGCAGCAGGCCTTCTCCAACGTAGGCGATATGGCTCAAGGTATGGCCGGGAATGGCCAGTACGTCGAATTGCAGATGTGGTGATTCAAGCTTGACGCGATCACCGTCGCGCACGCGCTCGGTGGCTTCAACAATACGCTCGTCTACTGGGGCGTAAACGGGCACATCGTAGTGCCGGCGAAGGTCGGCGACGCCGCCAATGTGGTCGTCGTGGTGATGGGTGAGCAGGATTGCGCGCAGCTTCAGTTTTCGTTCGGCCAGCGCGTGCTCAACCACCGCAGCGTCGCCAGGATCGACCACGATCGCCATGCCCTCGTCATCGTGGATCAGCCATATGTAGTTATCGGAAAGGGCAGGCAAGGGAACGAGATGCACGGTGAACTCCTGGATATTCCGATCAGACATCGTTTGGCTCAAATGGCCAAAGTCCCGCAACGATGTTTAAGGCAGAGATTTTGTTGGCTGATGTGGGCAGATAACCGCGCGTGGAAATGGAATCGCCAGAATCGAAACGCCCCTCGCAACATGCTCCGCGTCCGGCCGTGCGTCAGCCGACAGACTATAAAGAGGCGCCAACATTTGATCGTTAGCCAAGTGTTAATCGGGCCCTGAACATTCAGCCTTTGCTTTGGGCCGTTCTTGGTGATCGCCGATCAGCCAATGCGCGAGCGTCTCTCGAACTTGCCGGGTGGTCCATCGATCCACGTGAGCCGTTACACTCGTGCATGGATTCAAACCGGACCAGGCGCATGCGTTTGCGCGATTCCAGTATTTACGACAGTGCGCCCGTGCGCCGACTGCTGGACGAGCAGACGCGGGCGATAACGCCCGTTTTGCAACACTGTGCCGGTGACTATGCGCTGCAGATTGGCGCCTTGGCAGAAGGCTTGTCGCCACCGGCGTTGCCCTTGCTTGGCTGCTGGATTCGGCTCCAGGTAAGTGAGGATCGTTACCATGGTGACCTGCAGGCACTGGCCGACGAAGCGCTGCCGTTTATCGATGACGCCTTCGAACTGGTGTTGCTCCAGCACGCGCTGGAAGCCACGGCAATGTCAGCAGCGTTACTGGATGAAGCGGTGCGGGTACTGGCGCCTGGCGGCCTGCTGGCGATAACTGGTGTGCACCCGATCAGCGCCTGGGCGCCATGGTTTCGCTCGCGTAGCCATGGGCAGCAAGCCAGGCCCCGGTTACCCATGGGTTATGTGCATGATCTTCAACTGGCGGGTTTCGAGATCGAGCAGGTCAGGCGGGTCGGCTGCGTTTTTCCCGGCAGCACGATGGCCCATAGCACCGCCACAAGCCTGCTTGGTGGCGGCTACGTACTTATCGCGCGCAAGCGTCGACGTGCCGTGACACCGCTGCGTATCCAGCCCAAACCACTGGCGGCACCGGCAGCAGGAAGGCTGTCGCCGAGCACGCGACGCACCGCCGCACTGTAGTAATCATCCGACGAAATGACTGAATAAAAATGAGCGAAGTGGAAGCATTTACTGATGGCGCCTGCCTGGGCAATCCCGGCCCGGGTGGTTGGGCGGCGCTGCTGCGCGCCAAGGGCAGCGAGCGCGTCGTTGCCGGTGGTGATCCGGCAACGACCAATAACCGGATGGAGTTGATGGCGGCGATCGGCGCGCTGGAGGCGCTCAAGCGGCCTTGCCAGGTGCGGCTGACGACCGACTCGCGCTACGTCATGCAGGGTATCGAAGAGTGGGTTCCGAAGTGGCGCGCCAACGGTTGGCGAACCGCCGATAAAAAGCCGGTAAAGAATCAGGACCTATGGCAGCGTTTGTCCGAAGCGGTCAGCGCGCACCAGGTGCGCTGGCAGTGGGTGAAAGGCCACAACGGCCATGCAGAGAACGAGCGCGTTGATCAGGCCGCGCGCGATCAAGCCGAACTGATGAAGGCCGATGCGATGAAGCATCCCGCATGAGACAGATCGTCCTCGATACCGAAACAACGGGCCTTGAAGTTCGCCAAGGACATCGGCTGATTGAAATTGCCTGCGTCGAGATGGTCGAACGCCGCCTCACGGGTCGTCACTATCAGACCTATCTCAACCCTGATCGCGCGATCGATGAAGGTGCGCGGCAGGTTACCGGCATCGAAGATGAATTTCTTCTGGACAAGCCGCGGTTTGCCGACGTGGTGGACGAGTTTCTGGCGTTCATTGACGGTGCCGAGCTGATCATTCACAACGCCAGCTTCGACGTCGGTTTTCTGGATGCCGAACTCGCTGCGCTGGCCAACGGTCGCGGCCGTATCGGCGATCGCTGCAGCGTGCTCGATACCTTGAAGATGGCACGCGAGCGTTATCCCGGACAGCGCAACAGCCTGGACGCCTTGTGCAAACGGCTGGGTGTGGACAATTCCCGGCGAGATCTGCACGGCGGATTGATTGACGCGCAGCTCCTCGGCGACGTCTATCTGGCGATGACCTCGGGGCAGGTCGCTTTCGATCTAGCTTTTGAAGCGGCCGGCGATCGCAAGCCGGCTAATGAGCCCGTGGTGCCGATGACGTTGCGCGCGCGACCCCGGCTCTTGCGCGCTGCGAGCGACGAACTTGCCCTGCACGAGCAGCGGCTCGACGCACTGGACAAATCCGCCGGTGGTCAAAGCGTGTGGCGTCGGTTGAACTGACGCCTCGCGTTCGGCCTGACGAAACGGGTCAGGAGTGGCGGACAATCACCGCAGTCACATTGTCGTCCCCACCGCCATCGAGGGCGGCGAGAAGCAGCTGATCGACACACTCCTGCGATGCCAGATCGATACGCGCGACCGTTCGCGCGATGGCGGCATCGTCAAGGTGTTCGGTCAACCCATCGCTGCACAGCAAAAACGCCGTGCCTGGCGCCAGCTGGCCGCGGGACATGCCGACGTGCAGCTGTTCATTGGCGGTCACGCCCAGCGCCTGCGTAAGCACGTTTCTTTGCGGATGCCGGAACGCCTGTGACGCGTCCAGCTGGCCGGCCTCGACCAGTTCCTGCACCAGCGAGTGATCGTGACTGATCTGGGTCAGCCCTTGCTTCCACATATAGATGCGGCTGTCGCCGACCCATGCGACCTCGTAGCTGTTTGCAATCACTCTCAGCGCCGCGATCGTGGTGCCCATTGGCGTTACGTCGATGCTGTCGCGCGTATGGTTGAGCAGCTGTTCGCCGGCACCGTGCACCGCTTCAATAAGACTATGCCCGCGGGTGACCAGATCAACCATCGCATCGCGTACCAACGCCGAGGCTACCTCCCCATGCTGGTGCCCACCCATGCCATCAGCGACCAGAAACAGTCCCAGTGAGGCGTCCGCATAGTAGGTATCTTCATTGCGCAGGCGGCGCAGGCCAACGTGCGTTCCGTGTCCGAATTCGATCATGACGAGTCTGTTGCTGCGAATGGTGGCAGCATGCCGGATGTCATGGTTGTTGTCACGGTAGACGCGTCCGCGTATGATTCTCGGCTCGCATGAGCCACCATGCAGCGCCTTTGGAGAGGTGGCAGAGTGGTCGAATGTACCTGACTCGAAATCAGGCGTGCGTGTAAGCGCACCGAGGGTTCGAATCCCTCCCTCTCCGCCAAGAACACATTTAAGCCCCTGTAAAAAGGGGTTTTTTTGTTTCTACAGTTTGGCGTGACCATCCCTGTTCCCTATATGAAGCTAGCGGGATTTGCTCGCGGGGGCACGCGTAGTGTGCGACTTGCGACTTGCTGGCGCATGTCAGCCTGGCAGCAGGACGCCGGTATTGGACCGAGTAGGTGTAGCAGGACAAATGGGCCTGTCTGTTGATGCTCACCCCGGCAAAAGAGATTACCTTGAAAAGCGGATCCTTAAGCCCGAAACGTTCGCCGCTCTTTCGGCGCGTCGACTGCCGCTGCGCGTCGTGAACTCCCTACTTGGTTTGTAAAGCGCGCAGCTCGGCGGAGAAGTAGAAACCGGACATAGCTAAATGTCAGCACAAGCAAGCTCGTCCCCACGGTCACGCACGCAAATAAGGCAATCCAAAACATTTCCGCATCCATTAACAGGATAAAAGATCAGTAAGGAGATTCCGCTCGCTCGGGCTTTATACGAGGATAAGTTGTCTCCTTCATTCTTCGTACGGGTGACTCGTCGGGGTAGACGCAAATGGGCGCGGCGGTGATTCGCTGAAAGTGGGAATGTGTGACCTCGTGCACGTATTGTACCGCCGGGTGATCGTCAGCACGGGCCGAGGTGAGCATCACCCCTTGAGGCTGCAAACTCCGCCAAGCGGTGATTGCCTCGGTAAAACGGTGTAGTCGCGCGTCTTCGATCAAAGTCTTGGCAGCCTTCTTGCATTACTTCCCTCGCCTAAACGGAAGGGGCTAGGTATGTTCAAGCGAATCGGCCTATTGGCTTACGTATACGGTGTCGGGTGATGCGCCTTCCGGGGCTACCGAGCAATCCGCAGATGCTAACTACCGCGTCAGTCAGAGCCATAGAGGAACGTGCTCACATCATGGTGGTGTGTCGCGCTGGCTTTAAGTCCGAACCATAACGCTCGTCAATTTCATCAGGGGAAAACCATGAAAAAGAAACTTGCGCTCGCCATGCTGTTGCTTACCTCCGGTGCCGCTACGGGACAAAACTACACGCCCCATGCTTTTACGCTACCGACCACCTACGTGCAGCCTCAACAGAAACATGTGCAGACCCACTCGCGTGCGAACGGATCTTACGTGCAGCCCTATGAGCGAAGCGTTGCCGACAACGCTCGAGAGAACAACTGGTCAAGCAAGCCGGACGTCAACCCCTACACAGGCAAAGAGGATTCGAAAAATCCGTACGCCAATCCTTACGGCCACTGATGCTCGGCATCACGCTTCACTGAATTTACTGATCCGGGCTATCTCGCAGGCGAGTTCCTTGCGCGAGCCTATTGTTTGATTGATGCGACCAAGGTGCAGGAAGATGCTGGGCATCTAAAGAGATCGATCGCATGCTTCAAATTTGGGTTGGGGTCTCCCAAGACTTCTCGCGCAGGGACACTCCGCTAGCCCTCACTCCATCATAAGCGCAATGTCGCGAGTGGTGTTGGTGTTGGCGGCTGATCTTTCTCGCCCGCAAACTATCTATTCCCAATTTCTACGAGAACTATTGCGCTAGCTAGGGAGATGTCTGATCCCGTGAAGCTCTCTGTCGGCTTCGACACGAATGATCTTCACGGCCTCGCATGCAAAACCAATAGTCACGCTTAATGACGATGTCGATCATTGGAAAGCATACGCAAACGCAACTTTGAATAGCTAGTGCGGTATTTGCTTTACGTCCGATATGCAGGATCCAGGCGATCCAGCTTTCGCAGCATGGCGGGCCAGATGAACGCACCGCCCATGCCGCTGGTCTGCTTGTGGGTCGAATCAGCGATGCCTTCTACGATCTGCGGGTCGACTTTTGTCAGATCGCCGCCCGCCTGTGCGGCGATCTGGATGCTGCAGGTCGCTTCGAAGATGTACATATGCAGGAACGCATCGGCGATGGACGTTCCCACCGTCAGCAGGCCGTGATTGCGCAGCATGAGAAAGTTGGCTTGACCTAGGTCATTTTGCAGTCGCGGCTTTTCGTCGTCGCGCAAAGCCACTCCCTCGTAGTCGTGATACGCCAGTGAGGCGAGCACAAAAGTCGACTGTTGAGATATCGGCAGCACGCCGGATTTCTGCGCGCTCACGGCCACGCCCGCGCGCGTATGCGTATGCAGAACACACTGCGCATCGTCACGCACCGCATGAATGGCGCTGTGGATGACGAAGCCGGCCGGGTTTACCGGAAAGGGCGATTCGGTGAGTTTGTTGCCCTGCTGGTCGACCACGATAAGCGACGACGCGGTGATCTCTTCGAACAGCATGCCGTAGGGGTTGATCAGGAAGCGGTGTTCGGGCCCTGGCATGCGCGCGCTGATGTGGGTGAAGACCAGGTCACTCCAGCCGTAGCTGGCGACTAGCCGGTAACAGGCGGCGAGGTCACAGCGCAGCTGCCATTCCTCGGGGCTGACGGAGGCTTGCAGCGAAACGATATCCATGGTGACTCCAGTGAGTAGGTGACGCTCAGGCCGCAGTGCTGGCGTTGTCGTCACGGTTGTAGATGCTGCGCCGTGGCGTACTCAATACGCGGCGCAGCATCGGCTCGAATTCGATCAGCGGCAACGTTTCGGCCTTTGCATCGAAAGCAGGACTGTCATAGAGATCGCAGAACTCGGCGGTGTAGTCATAGTGAGGGTGTCCTGCAAACCGCTCACGCATGTTCCGGTCCAAGCCGACGTGATGAAAGAAGTAATAGCCCTGGAAGATGCCGTGGTGTTCGATCATCCACAAATTCGCATCGCTGACGAATGGCTTGAGTATCGCGGCAGCAATATCGGGATGGTTGTTGGTGGCGAGCGTGTCGCCGATGTCATGAAGCAGGGCGCAGACGACATATTCCTCGTCGCGACCGCTACGCATGGCGCGGGTCGCGGTTTGCAGCGAGTGGGTGTAACGATCCACGGGGAAGCCGCCAAAGTCGCCTTCAAGCAATCGCAGATGTGCCATGACGCGATCGGGAAGCGCTTTGGTGTAGGTGGCGAACTCGGCGGCGATGAGTTGCCAGTCGGCGGCGGTGCTGTGCTGCATGGACGAAAAAGTGGCGCGTTCGGTCATGGTTGCTCCGTGAAGCTACTGGGGCAAAACAACTTGATCTCTGTGCATTGGACGAACCAGGTTTTCGGTGCTGGTTAAGCGCCAGCCTCGTTCGCTCGCCTGGTGTCGTCCTCGACATGGCGTTCGGTTCGAAACCACATGGCGCTGGCGATGAATCCGAACAGGCCGGCAAGCGCGATGCCCAGCGCCAGTCCCTTGTAGCCGCCACCAAATGCATCCGAGACGGCGCCGACCAGCAACGGCCCCCAGGCGCCGCCCAACAGGTACAAGGCCAGCATCGCCGTGCCCCATGACAAGCCTTTCAGATGCGCAGGCACGACGGCTTGTGTGGTGGCGGCGACAGCGGGAAACGCCATGCCGACGAATACGCTGTGGAATGGCATCATGATCGCGCAGAAAATCATCAGGCCCTTGTTGTTCACATCGACCGCCGCCAGCAAAACCAGCAGCATGAAAACCGAAGCGATCGCGATACTTGTGGCGGCCAAACGCATGCGACCGCCGGGCCGCTTTTTCTGCCAGCGATCAGCAAGGATGCCGCCGAGTATCGGGCCACCGAGGCCGATGATGGTGACAACGCCCATGACCAGACCGGCAATATCTTCCTTGACGTTATAGGTGCGCATCAGCAGCGCCGGGAACCAGGTGCCGACGGATATCTGCAGCACGGCGTACATGCCAAGCCCGACATAGAGCCAGCGCAGGGTAGGTATCCTGAGCAGCTCTTTCATGTTGCTGAGAAACGACGCATGGACGAAATCCGAGCCGTCGGCCTTGGTCAGCTTGTAATCCTGCATGAAGAACGCGAGCGCGCCCAGCACGATTCCGGGCACGGCGAAAACATAGAAGGGCGTTCGCCAGCCGCCCATATGCGCCGAAAGATAGCCACCACCGATGGCGCCGATAATGATGCCGACGGTAATGAACATGTTGAAGAAGCCCAGCTTGCGACCGCGCTGCTCTTCGGGATAGCAGGCGGAGACCAGCGCCGTACCGCCCGGTGCAAAGCCCGCTTCGCCCACACCGACGCCGAATCGCGCGATCAGCAGAGAGACCAGTCCCCCGGCGAGTCCGGTAACCAGCGTGAAGCCGCTCCAGATAAACGCCATCAGTCCAATCGTCTTCTTGCGGCTCCAGACATCGATTAGATGCGCCGCCGGCAGCGTGCATAGAATGATGCCGATGAAATACGCCGAACCGGCGATGCCCGTCTGTGCATCGGTCAGATCCAGGTCGATTTTCATGGGCTGAAGCACCACCGACATGACCTGCCAGTCGGCGTAGCGGATCGCGTAAAGCAACGAACAAACCACCATGACGAAAGTGGCTCTGGGGCCACCAATCTTGAAGGTGCTACTTTCCTGGATTTTCATTGCGGCCGCCCGGTTATCGGTTGTTTCATCTGCACTGCGCCACCGCGCGAAGACTCAAAAGACGAGTTGGCGCGCTAATGCAGCGCCGGCCGTTCATCGTTGGAATGTCGTGCGAGTTCCTTGTCCCGGCCATGTCTATAGCGGAGTGGCCATTTCTTTTTCCTGCAGCGCGCGCCACTCGACCTTGCCGGTAGCGCTTTTCGGCAGGCGCTCGACGAACTCGACCGCGTGCGGCACCTTGTAGGCAGCCATGTGCCCGCGTGCCCAGGTCATCAATTCCTCGGCGCTCACGGTTTGTCCGGCGCGCGTTACTACGATGGCCTTGACGCTTTCACCGCGCTGGCGATCACGGAAACCAATCACGCAGGCTTCCTGCACGGCAGGGTGTCCGTATAGAAGGCTCTCGACCTCCGCCGGCCAGACCTTGTAGCCGGAGGCATTGATCATCCGCTTGAGCCGGTCGACCAGAAAGAAATAGCCTTCGTCGTCGATGTAGGCCAGGTCGCCGGTGCGGAAATAGCGCGCGCCATCGATATCCACAAACGCCGCGGCGGTCGCGTCCGGCTGGCCCCAATAGCCCCGGAAGACCTGCGGTCCGTTGAGCAGGATCTCGCCGATTTCGCCGACGCCGAGGATTTTTAGCGTATCCGGGTCGACCACGATGGCCGTGGTGTCTTGGATCGGCATGCCAAGGCACTGCGCCTTCGCACGATGCGGTGGATTGGTATGCGTGGTCGCCATGGTTTCGGACAGGCCATAGCCTTCGACATACGGAAGTCCCCAGAGCGACTGGATTTTTTCCGCGACCGCCTTGGGCATCGCCGCGCCACCGCCGCTCAGCAGTTTTATCGAACTCAGATCGTACTGATCCAGTTCCGGCTGCGAGAGAAAGTCGATCAGCATGGTCGGAATGGCCGTCCACGACGTGACCTGGTGTCGGGCGATCAGCATGGCCGCACAGCGACGGTCCCAGCGCGTCATGATGACAATGGTCGAACCGCCGAAAACCACGGCGTTGACACCCATCTGCAGCCCGGTGACGTGAAACATCGGTAGCGCTGCCAGCGCGACCTGATCCTTGGCCAGCCGGCTAAATTCGGGACTGGCGATCGCCGGATGCATCACGCTGCGATGCGTGTGCATGCATCCCTTCGGCTTGCCGGTGGTGCCGGAGGTATACGGGATAACCGCAAGGTCATCCGGGCCCGCCGTACTTTCCGTGGCAATGGGTTGGTGTTGCAACGCATCTTGCCAGCGCGTTGCGCCCGGTACGTCGACGCGCTGGGTCGATACCACCTCGGGAATCGGCAGGTCGGTAGCGTCGACAAGGTAATCGGCGTAGCAAGCGCTCACGCCGTGTTCCAGCTCATGACCGAGCAGCGGCGTGATATGGCCGGCAAGCTCTTGTCCAAAGATGGCGACCTTGCTGCCGCTGTCGGCGATGACGTGCCGCACTTCTTCGAGCAGGTTCATTGTGTTGACCAGAACCACCGCCGCATCGGCCCGCAAAATGGCGTAGAAGGCGATCACGAACTGCGGGCTGTTCTGCATGTAAAGCGCCACGCGATCGCCCTTGGCAACGCCGGCATTTTGCTGCAGGAAACCCGCCAGCGTATCGACCTGCCGCTTCAGCTCTGCATAGCTGATCGTGTTGCCGTAGTAGGCGATTGCCGTGCGTTTCGGGTAGCGCCGCGCGGCAACTTCGAGGTTGTAATACAGCGAGGTTTCCGGCAGTTCCACATGCAGCGGCAGGCCAGGTGGCCAGTGACTCAAGTTCTTCATCAGCGTTTCCAATGAATGTTCCGTGTGTCGGTAAGGGACGTTGGCTCAGTCGACTTGCTGCGGCAGCACGACCAGCTTGCCGATCGCCTGGCGGCCAAGCAGGGCATCGAGCGCGTGCGATGCCTGCGAGAGCGGATAGCGTTTGGAGATCAGTGGATGGATCTTGCGTTCGTGCAGCCAGGCGAACAACTGGGTCATGTTTTCGACATTCAGCGCCGGCTCGCGACGCACGAAATCCCCCCAGAACACGCCGACCAGCGAGCTGCCCTTGAGCAGCAGCAGGTTGACCGGAATCTTGGGAATATCGCCGGCGGCAAAACCGACCACCAGGTAGCGGCCGCGCCAGGCGACGCTGCGCAGCGCCGGCTCGGCAAAATCCCCGCCGACCGGATCGTAGACCACGTCAACGCCGCGCCCTTCGGTCAGCGTCTTGATCCGCTCGCGCAGATCGTCAGTGCTGTAGTCGATCGTTTCATCGGCGCCACGCTCGCGTGCCGCGGCCAGCTTTTCCGCCGACGAGGCAGCGGCGATGACGCGCATGCCGAGCAGTTTGCCGATCTCCACGGCGGCGAGCCCAACGCCGCCCCCGGCGCCGAGCACCAATAGCGTTTCACCGGCCTGGACCTGCGCGCGATCCTTCAAGGCATGCAGCGATGTGCCATAGGTCAACACAAAACTGCCGGCCAGCTCCAGGTCCTCATCGTTGATGCCGCGTGGCAGTGGAATAACGTTGGTCGCATCGACAAGCACTTCCTGCGCATACGCGCCATAGGCTGTCACGCCGACCACCTTGTCGCCGATAGCCAGACGTTTGACCTCTTCACCGATGGCGATGATTTCGCCGGACAACTCGCCGCCGGGTGAAAAGGGAAAGGGCGGTTTGGCCTGGTATTTTCCGGCGACGATCAAGGCGTCGGGGAAATTCACCGCCGCCACGTGCGTGCGCACCACCACTTGTTTGGGGCCAGGCACAGGCGAGGGCATGTCACGCAGCTGCAGTGACGACGGCGGTCCCCAGGCTTCGCAGACGATGGCTTTCATGGCGTTCCTTTAGACGTAAATGGGTGAGACGTGAAGTAGCAAGGCGGCGCGAGGCATCAGAAGCGACCTTCCGTGCGTTCGAAAACCTTGTCACGCAGAGCCACCAGCTTGGGTCCGAAATCCTGGATGACTTTTTCGCGTGTCACCATCGACATGCGCCCGCTGCAGTTGAAGGCCAGCACGCGGCTGCCGTCTTCCGACACCAGCGGCACGCCAATGGCAAACACGTCGGCGGTCCAGTCGCCCAGCGAGAAACAGAAGCCATAACTCTGGTAATCCTGTCGCGCGCGGACGATGCCGTCGCGAATTCGCGGCCAGTAGCCCGGCTCGCATTCGCGTTCGAGATTTGCCAAATGGGTGTCGAAGAGAGCCTGTGGCCGCGCGGCCAGATCGGCGCGCCCGAGCGCGGTTGAACCGTGCGGCACGCGTGCGCCGGCGGCGAGGTTCATTTGAAACGTGGGGTCGCCCTGGCAGACTTCGAGCAGCACCATGCGATCGTGATCGCGGTCACCCTCCGCCAGCATGACGGCGGACTGCGTGTATTCGGCCAGTTCGCGCATCAGCGGACGCGCTGTCGCGAGCACGTCGTTGCCCTTGGTCAGCGCATGGCCAAGAGACAGCACGGCGGTACCCAGCGCATATTTTTCCTGCGATGCGCTGTAGTTGAGATAACCCAGCGCTGCCAGCGTAAACGTCAGTCGCGATACGGTGGTTTTCGGCAGTCCGGTCTGGCGCGCGATGTCCTGGTTGCCGAGTCGTTGCGCGCCGTATTCAAAGCAGCGCAGGATCGAAAACGAGCGCGCCACCGAGGTGACGAACTGCGGATGTCCTTCGTCAATGATCTGACTCAACGAATCGATATTGCGCTTCGGGTTTCCCATGATCTACTCCGTTCGCTTGTGCGCGATCAGGCTGCGGGGCGAATTGCATGGCGGGCCAATTCCAGCCGCGCGATGGTGCTGCGATGTACTTCGTCCGGGCCATCGGCGATGCGCAATGTGCGGATACCCGCGTAGAGGCCGGCCAGCGGGAAATCATCGCTGACGCCGGCGCCGCCGTGGGCCTGGATGGCCCAGTCGATAATCTGGCAGGCCATGTTGGGCGCTACCACCTTGATCATCGCAATCTGCGCGCGCGCCACCTTGTTGCCGACGGTGTCCATCATGTACGCCGCATTGAGCGTGAGCAGGCGCGCCTGATCGATCATGCAGCGCGACTCGGCAATACGCTCGTGCCAGACCGAGTGTTCGCTGATCGGCTTGCCGAACGCCACCCGTGATTGCACGCGCCGGCAAAGCAGTTCGAGCGCGCGCTCCGCTGCGCCAATGATGCGCATGCAGTGGTGGATGCGCCCCGGTCCGAGCCGCCCCTGCGCGATCTCGAAACCGCGACCTTCACCAAGCAATAAATTCTCGGCCGGCACGCGCACGTTGTGCAGCTCGATTTCCATATGTCCGTGTGGCGCATCGTCGTAGCCAAAGACCGGCAGATGCCGTATCACGCGGATACCCGCCGTATCCGCCGGCACGAGGACCATGGATTGCTGGCGATGGCTCGGACCCTCAGGATCGGTCTTGCCCATCACGATATACAGCGCGCAGCGTGGATCACCAGCGCCGGACGCATACCACTTGCGCCCGTTGATGACGTAATCGCTGCCGTCGCGCCGGATAGAGCACTGGATGTTGGTCGCATCCGATGACGCCACTTCCGGCTCGGTCATCAGAAACGCTGAACGGATATCGCCCGCCAGCAGCGGTTCAAGCCAGCGGTCTTTCTGTTGCTCGGAACCGTACCGCTCGATCGTCTCCATGTTGCCGGTATCCGGCGCGGAGCAGTTGAACACCTCCGGCGCCCAGGCCACGCGACCCATGATTTCGCACAGCGGCGCGTACTCGAGATTGGTGAGACCCTGCACGGCTCTAGGCGACTCGGGCAGAAAAAGATTCCACAGGCCCGATTCGCGGGCGTGCGGCTTCAGCGTTTCGATGATCTTGGTTGGAATCCACGCGTTGCCCGCGCCGCGGTTTTTCAGCACTTCCTGCTGGTACGCCACTTCGTTCGGATAAATCCACTGATCGAAAAAACGCGTCAATTCGAGACGCAGGTTTTCGACTTTTTGGGTGTATGAAAAATCCATAGTGATTCCAAAGCGAAGCAATTAAGTTCCGATATACGGAACAATGTCCTGTAAACCATACGAATCCTAGGCCCACCAAAGAACGTTGACAAGGCCTATTTTCATGCTGCATTGCAACTTGTCGACAGGCTGGGGATCTCGATACGATGGCTAAATATGAGAACTTAGTTCCGCATATCAGAACTTAGAGATACATTTGAATGCCGAAAGTCCACCTGCTGTTCAAGAAGGAAGAGCTCGACGCCAGCCGCCTGCAGGGCAAGGTCGTGGTCGTGGTGGATGTACTGTTTGCGACTTCGACTATCGTTCATGCTTTCGCGCGTGGGGTGAGCGCTATCTGGCCGGCGCGCGATGCCGACGATGCAAGACGTATTGCCGCCAACCTCGATGCGCCGATCCTCGCTGGTGAGCATCTCGGCATCTCCGAACTTGGTTTCGCGCCGGCGATGCCGTTGGCTCTCGCGGACGCAAGCGCCGACGCGCAGACGCTGGTTTTCAGCACGACCAATGGCACGGTAGCGCTGGTCGATGCAGCGTCGGCGGCTCATGTCTATGTGGGCGCACTATTGAACGGGGCGGCTCTCGCGGCGCACATCATGAAAGCGCATCCGGATGCGCAGGTTCTGCTCGTGTGTTCCGGCTCGGTCGATCGTTTCAATCTCGAGGATTTTTACGGTGCCGGCCATATCGCCGCGTATTTCGAAGGCGGCGCCGATTATGTGCTGAGCGACGCGGCGATGGCGGCGCTGCTGCTGTATCGAGGCTGTGACATCGAAACCGCGTTCGGTGCCTCGCACGGAGGTCGTTTGATCCGGCAACACGGTTTGCAGCACGAAATCGATTGCGTGACTCAGCGGGATACGTCCAGCGTGGTGCCCGTTCTACGCGGTGGCTGTCTGAGGCAGGTGGCATGAGCGTTCCCGTCGCCTCGCAGGCAATACCGCTGTCTTTCAACATCGCGGTGCTGGAGCGCTACCTGCGCCAGCATATCGACGGCTTTCAGGGACCGGTCGAGGTTTCGCGTTTCAAGGGTGGCCAGTCGAACCCGACATATCTGCTGTCGACGCCATCGCGCCAGTACGTGATGCGCACCAAGCCGGGTCCGGCCGCGCAGCTGTTGCCTTCGGCGCATGCGCTGGAGCGCGAGTTCAAGGTGCAGTCGGCATTGGCTGGCAGTGCCGTGCCGGTGACGCGCATGTACTGCCTGTGCGAGGACGAGTCGGTCATCGGCCGCGTGTTCTATGTGATGGACTTTGTTGAGGGAAGAATTTTCTGGGATCAGTCGCTGCCGGGGCTTTCAGCCGCCGAGCGCGGCGCGATTTACGATGAACTCAACCGCGTCATCGTCGCACTGCACGCGGTAGACATCGACGCGCTGGGCCTGGCGGATTACGGCAAGGCCGGCAACTATTTCATTCGCCAGATCGATCGCTGGACGCGGCAATACCGGGCCAGCGAGATCGACACCATCGAGGCGATGGAGCGGCTGATTGAGTGGTTGCCTAAAAACATCCCGTGCGAGGCCAAGCCGCAAATCGCGCTGGTGCACGGCGATTACCGCATCGACAACGTCATTTTTCATCCCACGAAGCCGCGCATTCTGGCGGTGATCGACTGGGAGCTGTCGACTATCGGTCACCCGCTGGCAGATTTTGCTTATCACCTGATGAGCTGGCACGCCAAGCCGGGTTTGGCCCGTGGGCTGGCCGGTCTCGATTTGTCGGCGCTGGGTATCCCGGCGGAGTCGGCTTATATCGCCTTGTACGAGCAGCGCATCGGGCATCCGGTCGCGGGCGACTGGAATTTTTATCTGGCCTATAACCTGTTCCGGATTGCCGCCATCGTGCAAGGCATAGCCAAGCGCGTGGAGGACGGCACCGCCAGCAGCGCGCAGGCTGCCGAACACGCGCAGCAGGCAAAGCCGCTGGCGGAGATGGGCTGGGCGGCGGCACAAAAGTCGCTTGCGCACGATGGCTCACTCATGGATTGACGCGCAGCCGTTTCACCACGCGAGAGGCGTCTGGACGCACATATCAAAACCGGTCACGCATTAGCGACCAAACATCACGACAAAGGGATAAGCAATGTCTGTTCAACTGGAAATACATGACGGCGTTGCCGTACTCATCTTGAACAATCCGCCGGTTAACGGGCTCGGCCTCTCCTCGCGCACGGGCCTCATCGACTCGCTGACCCAGGCGTTGGACGATGACAGCGTTCACGCCGTCGTCGTCACCGGAAGCGCGCGCGCCTTTTCCGGCGGCGCGGATATCCGTGAATTCAACACGCCGCAGGCGCAGCAGGAGCCGACTTTGCCTACGGTGATCGCCGCGTTCGAGCGAAGCACCAAGCCGGTTGTCGCCGCGATCAACGGGCTGGCGCTGGGCGGTGGGCTGGAGCTGGCGCTGGGCATGAATTATCGCGTGGCCAACGCGAAGGCGCAGATCGGCTTGCCGGAAGTGAAGCTAGGTATTCTTCCCGGTGCCGGTGGCACGCAACGTTTGCCGCGCGCGGTAGGTCTGGAAGCTGCCGTCAACATGATCGTTTCCGGTGCGCCGGTTGCCGCCGGACGACTGGCCAAAACGCGGCTGTTCGATCGCGTGGTCGAGGGTGATGCGGTGAAGGCAGCTATCGAATACGCGCGCGAGCTTGCTGGCAGTGCTGCCGCTTTGCCGAAAGTGCGCGACTGGAAAATCGAGCACGTCAATGCCGAGGGCTTTCTCGGCTTTGCACGGACGGCGGTCGCCGCCGCGTCGGCCAACTATCCCGCGCCATTGAAATGCCTCGATGCGATTGAAGCGGCGGTAAAGCAGCCGTTCGACAAGGGCATGCAGGTCGAGCGCGAGGCGTTTGCGCTGCTGGTCAACACACCGGAATCCAAGGCGCTGCGCCATGCGTTTTTCAGCGAGCGTGCGGCCAGCAAGATCGCCGACGTCGGGGCAGACATCACCCCGCGCGAGATCAAGAGCGTCGGCGTGATCGGTGCGGGCACCATGGGCGGCGGCATCACCATGAACTTCCTCAATGCCGGCATCCCGGTAACGATGCTGGAAACCAAGCAGGACGCGCTCGATCGTGGCCTGGGCACGATTCGCAAGAATTACGAAAACAGCGCCAAGAAAGGCAAGCTGACCGCGGACCAGGTAGAGCAGCGCATGGGTTTGATCACGCCGACGTTGGCCTACGGCGACCTCAAGCAGGCCGACCTGATCATCGAGGCCGTGTTCGAGGAGTACAGCGTGAAGGAGGCGGTGTTTACCCAGCTCGACGCCATCGCCAAGCCGGGCGCAATTCTCGCCAGCAATACCTCGACGCTCAATCTCGATCGCATCGCCACCTTTACCAAGCGCCCGCAGGACGTGGTCGGCATGCACTTCTTCAGCCCCGCCAATGTGATGAAGCTGCTCGAAGTGGTGCGCGGCAAACAGACGGCCAAAGACGTGCTGGCCACGGTGATGGCCGTGTCGAAAAAGATTGGCAAGACGGCCGTCGTCTCGGGCGTCTGTGACGGCTTCATCGGCAACCGCATGATCGAGCAGTACGGTCGGCAGGCAGGCTTTCTGCTCGACGAAGGCGCGCTGCCGCAGCAGGTTGATCGCGCGGTCGAGAAGATCGGTTTTGCGATGGGCCCGTTTCGCATGGGTGATCTGGCCGGTAACGACATCGGCTGGGCCATCCGCAAGCGCCGCGCGGTCGAGCAGCCTGACCTGACGTATTCGAAGACCGCCGACCTAGTCTGTGAACTGGGCCGCTTCGGTCAGAAGACCGGTGCGGGCTGGTACGACTACAAGGCAGGTGATCGCACGGCGTATCCGTCGCAGGTCGTCAACGACATGGTCGTGCAGTATTCGAAGGATATTGGCGTCACGCGGCGCGCCATCAGCGATGAAGAGATTGTCGAGCGCCTGGTCTACGCGCTGGTTAATGAAGGCGCGCATATCCTCGAAGAAGGCATCGCGGCGAAGGCATCGGATATCGACATCGTTTATCTGTATGGCTACGGCTTTCCGTTCTGGCTGGGCGGCCCGATGTTCTATGCAGACAGCGTCGGCCTCTACAACGTGCTGGCCGCCATGCGCCGTTACGCCAAGGGCTATGAAGGTCACGCGTGGGAGCCAGCACCGCTGCTGGTGAAACTCGCTGAGTCCGGGCAGTCGTTCAACGATTGATCGCGCCGTATTAACGTCAAACTTTTAGGCACCGCGCAATCTCGCTCGCGCGGCGCGCAAAAATCACTTGGGGTAAATCGTGAAAGAAGCCGTCATTGTTTCCACCGCACGCACCGGTCTGGCGAAGAGCTGGAAGGGCGCATTCAACATGACCCACGGCGCCACTTTGGGTGGCCACGTGGTGCAACACGCCGTCGCGCGTGCCGGCATCGACCCGGCTGAAGTCGAAGATGTGCTGATGGGTTGTGCTAATCCCGAAGGCGCCACCGGCGTCAACATCGCCCGCCAGATCGCCGTGCGCGCGGGGCTGCCTGTGTCCGTGCCCGGCGCAACGGTCAACCGGTTCTGTTCGTCGGGCCTGCAGACCATTGCCATGGCGGCGGGCCGCGTGCTGCTGGGCGAAGGAGAGATCCATGTCGCCGGCGGCGTGGAAAGCATCTCGTGCGTCCAGGCTCAAATGAATCAGCACATGCTTACCGAAGGCTGGTTGCTGGAACACAAGCCGGAGCTGTACTGGTCGATGCTGCAGACCGCGGAGACCGTTGCCAAGCGCTACGGCATTTCGCGCGAGCGGCAGGATCACTACGGCGCCGAAAGCCAGCAGCGTGCAGCGGCGGCCGCGGCGGCCGGCAAGTTCGATGACGAAATCGTGCCGATCACCGTTACTGCCGGCACGGCCGATCCGGCGACGCGCCAGCTGATGACGAAAGAAGTCACCGTATCCGCCGACGAGGGTATTCGCGCGGATACCACCTATGAAGGCGTGTCGAAGATCCGCAGCGCCATGCCCGGCGGCGTCATCTCCGCCGGCAATGCCAGCCAGTTTTCCGATGGCGCGTCTGCCGTGGTCGTGATGGATGGCAAGCTCGCCGAGCAACGTGGCATCAAACCGCTAGGTATTTTTCGCGGCTTCGCCGTATCCGGCTGCGAGCCCGATGAAATGGGTATCGGTCCGGTGTTTGCCGTGCCCAAGTTGCTCAAACGCGCCGGACTCACCGTCGACGATATCGGCCTGTGGGAATTGAACGAGGCATTTGCCGTGCAGGTGCTGTACTGCATGGACACGCTGCATATTCCGCACGACCGCATCAACGTCAACGGTGGCGCCATTGCGGTTGGTCACCCGTACGGCGTCAGCGGTGCAAGGCTGGTCGGTCATGCCCTCATCGAGGGCAAGCGCCGCGGCGTGAAGTACGCCGTGGTCACCATGTGCGTGGGCGGTGGCCAGGGTGCCGCCGGTCTTTTCGAGATCGTCTGAATCATGAGCTCCCTGCTGCTTTCCCGCCGCGACCTGGACTTTCTGCTGTACGAATGGCTTGACGTGCCGTCGCTGACGCGGGCTGAACGTTTTGCCGATCACAGCCGCGAAACCTTCGACGCGGCGCTGGATACCTGCGAGCGCATCGCCACCGACCTGTTCGCGCCGCACAATCAGAAGGCCGATCAGCACGAGCCGCATTTCGACGGTCAGACCGTTACGCTGATCGACGAGGTGAAACCAGCCTTGCAGGCTTTTGCCGACGCCGGCCTCGTCGCCAGCGGCAAGGACTATGCGATGGGCGGCATGCAGCTGCCTGCCGTGGTGAACATGGCCGGGCTGAGCTATTTCTACGCCGCCAATATCGGCACCAGCGCCTATCCGCTATTGACCGTGGGGAATGCCAACCTGCTGCTGGCGCATGGCAACGAGGCGCAGATCGAGGCGTTTGTGAAGCCCGAGCTGGACGGACGTTTCTTTGGCACCATGTGCCTGTCCGAGCCGCAGGCCGGCTCGTCGCTTTCGGATATCGCCACGCGCGCCGACTACGAGGGTGAATCAGCGTTTGGTCCGCAGTACCGCGTTGTCGGCAACAAGATGTGGATTTCCGGCGGCGATCACGAGCTGTCGGAAAACATCGTGCATCTGGTGCTGGCGAAGATTCCCGGACCGGACGGAAAGCTGATTCCCGGTGTGAAAGGCATCTCGCTTTTGCTGGTGCCGAAGTTTCTGGTCCATGCCGACGGCAGCCTTGGCGAGCGCAACGACGTGCAGCTGGCCGGCATCAACCACAAGATGGGCTATCGCGGCACGGTCAACACCTTGCTCAACTTCGGGGAAGGTACGCGCTATACGCCCGAGGGCAAGGGCGGCGCCATCGGCTACCTGGTCGGCAAGGCGCATCACGGTCTGGCCTACATGTTCCACATGATGAACGAGGCGCGCATCGGGGTCGGTCTCGGTGCGGTGGCGCTGGGTTACACCGGCTATCTGCATTCGCTGGATTATGCGCGTAACCGCCCGCAGGGTCGCCCGATCGGACAGGATGGCAAGGATGCGACGAGCCCACAGGCGCGCATCGTCGGCCATGCCGACGTCAAGCGCATGCTGCTGGCGCAGAAGTCGTATGTCGAAGGTGCGTGGGCGTTCAACCTGTATTGCGCAAAGCTGGTGGACGAGGCGCAGGTTACGGTGGATCCGGCCGAGCGCGCTCAACTGACTTTGCTGCTGGATATTCTCACGCCGATCGCCAAGAGCTGGCCATCGCAGTGGTGTCTCGCCGCCAACGATTTAGCCATCCAGATTCATGGTGGCTACGGCTACACGCGCGAGTACAAGGTCGAGCAGTTTTATCGCGACAACCGGCTCAATCCGATCCACGAAGGCACGCACGGCATCCAGGGCCTGGATCTGCTTGGGCGCAAGGTAGTCATGCAGGACGGCGCCGCGTTCAAGCTATTCGCTGCACGGGTCACCGCGTCGATCGCTCACGCAAAAAAGCACGGCGCGTTGAGCGATTACGCGAACAGCCTCGACGCGGCCCTCAAGCGACTGGCCGAAGTGACGCAGACGCTGTGGGCGGCGGGCGATCCGCAGGTAACGCTGGCCAATGCCAGCGTGTATCTCGAAGCGTTCGGGCATATCGCCATCGCCTGGATCTGGCTGGAACAAGCGCTGGCGGCGCACGGGCACGACGGCGATTTTTACGAAGGCAAGCGCAGCGCGGCACGCTATTTCTTCCGTTGGGAACTGCCCAAGGTCAACGTTCAGCTCGATCTTCTGGCCAGCCTCGATCGCACCACGCTGGACATGCAGGACGCCTGGTTCTGATCGCGTCGAAAAAAAACCACGAGATTATGTGAACCCATGAACGCCAACACCTCACTGTTCGACCTGACCGGCAAGACTGCGGTCATCACCGGCGGATCGCGCGGACTCGGTCTGCAAGTGGCCGAGGCGCTGGGCAGCTATGGCGCCCGAGTGCTGCTGTCGGCGCGCAAGGCGGATGAACTACAGAAGGCGCAGGCGCATCTGCGTCAGCTGGGTATCGACGCGGACTGGATCGCCGCCGACGGATCGAAAGACGCCGATATCCACGCGTTGGCCGAAGCCGCGATCGAGAAACTCGGCAAGGTCGACATTCTGGTCAACAACGCCGGCGCCACCTGGGGCGCACCGGCGGAAGATCACCCGGCCGAGGCATGGGACAAGGTATTCAACCTCAATGTGCGCGGCCTGTTTCTGCTCACCCAGCACATCGGCAAGCGTTCGATGATTCCGCAAAAGTACGGACGCATCATCAACCTCGCGTCGATCGCCGGTTTGCGCGGCAATCCACCCGGCGCCATGCAGACGCTGGCCTACAACACCAGCAAAGGTGCGGTGATCAACTTCACCCGCACATTGGCCGGTGAGTGGGGCAAATACGGCATCACGGTCAATGCGCTGGCGCCTGGGTTTTTCCCTTCAAAAATGACCAAAGGCCTGATGGACAGCTTGGGCGAAGAGGTGTTGATCGGCCACTCGCCGTTGAACCGCCTCGGTGACGACGACGATCTCAAGGGCGCCGCGCTGCTGTTTGCCTCCGATGCGGGCAAGCACATCACCGGCCAGATTCTGGCCATCGATGGCGGCTATACGGCGGTGTGATCGGTAACCGAGGAGTGCGGTAGTCCATTCCATGTTCAACAGGGTGCAAGCATGAAAATTATCGAGAGCCTCGACGCGCTGCCGGCATGGGTCGGGCGCGAAGTTGCGTGCAGCGACTGGCTGCAGATCGACCAGGCGCGCATCCAGCGCTTTGCCGACGCCACCGGCGATCAGCAATGGATACACGTGGACGCGGAGCGCGCGCAGCGTGAATCACCGTACAAGTCGACCATCGCGCACGGTTACCTGACGCTGTCGCTGATACCGATGCTGATGGAGTCTTGCCTGCGTATCGACGGCATCGCCATGGCCATCAACTACGGCTTGGACAAGGTTCGACTCCCTGCGCCGGTGCGGGTCAACCAGCGCGTACGCGCGCGGCTGGTGCTTGACGCGCTGGCGCCGGTCAGCGGCGGTATGCAGGCACACTGGTCGGTGACGGTCGACATCGAACATGTCGACAAGCCCGCGTGTGCCGCGCAGATGCTCGCCCGCTACTACCCCGCCAAACAGACCAACTAACCGCGTCGCCGGAGTTTCCATGGATCTCGATTTCAACCGCGAAGAGCAGGCCTTTCGCGACGAGGTGCGCCAGTTTCTGGCGACCGAATTGCCCGACGACATTCGCCATCGCATGCAGCGGGGCGATCACAGCCACGTGCGCGATGACATCCAGCAGTGGCAGAAAATTCTGCACGCCAAAGGCTGGGGCGCACCGGCGTGGCCCAAAGCGTTCGGCGGCACCGGCTGGAGCAAGACGCAGCAATACATCTTCGAAAACGAATGCGCCATGGCCGATGCGCCGGCGCAGCTGGCGTTCGGCGTAAAGATGGTGGCGCCGGTAATCATGCGTTTCGGCACGCCCGAGCAGCAGCAAGCGTTTCTGCCGCGCATTCTCGCCGCCGACGACTGGTGGTGTCAGGGCTATTCGGAGCCTGGCTCGGGCTCCGATCTCGCCTCCCTGAAAATGAGGGCCGAGCGCGATGGCGACGAGTACGTGCTCAACGGGCAGAAGGTGTGGAACACGTTGGGTCAGTACGCGGACTGGATCTTCTGCCTGGTGCGCACGGATGCTACCGGTAAACCGCAGAAGGGCATTTCCTTTCTGCTGATCGACATGAAGACGCCGGGCATTACGGTGCGGCCCACGCGTCTGCTCGACGGCAGTTTCGAGGTCAACGAAATCTGGTTCGACAACGTGCGCGTGCCGGTGGCCAACCGTATCGGTGAAGAGAATCAGGGCTGGACCTACGCCAAGTTTCTGCTAGGCCACGAGCGCACCAATATCGCCGGCATCGGTGCCAGCAAACGTGAGCTGCGGCGGCTGAAGGAAATGGCGGCGAGCCAGCCGAAAAATGGCGCCACGATGTTGCAGGATCCAGCCTTTGCCACGCGCATTGCGCAGGTCGAGATGGAGCTGCGCGCGCTGGAAATCACCAATATGCGGGTGATTTTTGCCGAAGCCAAAAAGCAGGCGCCCGGGCCTGAGGCGTCCATGCTCAAGATTCGCGGCACGGAAATCTTGCAGCGCCTTTCCGAACTGCAGGTCGACCTGCTCGGTGCCGATGCGCTGGTTCGCAGCGGGGCTGGAGAGGACGGCGAAGACGCGGAGCGCGCCACCTCGGCGTACCTCAATATGCGCAAGCTCAGCATTTTTGGCGGGTCGAACGAGATCCAGCGCAACATCATTGCCCACATGATTCTGGGCCTGTAGGAGTCGACATGGATTTTTCTTTCACCGACGAACAGCAGATGCTGCTGGACACAACCCGCCGATTCATCGCCGAACGCTACAATTTTGATTTTCGAAAGCGCGTGCGCGACTCGCATGACGGCTGGTCGCGCGATACCTGGACGCAGCTGGCTGAGCTCGGCCTGCTGGCCTTGACCATACCCGAAGAGGACGGCGGCATTGGTGCCGGGCCGGTAGGGGCGATGCTGGTGAGCAACGCGATTGGCGAAGGCATGCTGCTGGAGCCGTTTCTTTCCAGCGCGATCGTGGCAACCCAGGCGATTGTCGAACTGGGCTCGCCGGACCAGCGCGGGCAATGGCTGCCGTCGCTTGCGTCGGGTGACCTCATCGCCGTGCTTGCACACGATGAGCGTTCGACCCAACTCGACGCTTTGGACGTCCATACGTCCGCCGAAAAAGTTGCTGGAGGCTGGCGCCTGAACGGGCGCAAGTCGGCGGTGTATCACGCGACTGCCGCCCATCTTCTGCTGGTGACGGCGCGCATTCAGGAAGGCGAACTCGGATTGTTCGCCGTTCGCTCGGATGCACCCGGAGTGACCTTGGTTCCGTGCGTGACGGTAGACGAACAACGCGCCGCGACGGTTGTGCTGGAGAACGTTTCCATCGACAGCGATGCACGTCTCGGCGGCCGCGCCGACGAGGCGTTGATGGCGGTGCTCGACTACGGCCTGGCCGCGCTTTGTGCGGAAGCGTTTGGTGCGATGGAGAGAATTCTGGCGGCGACGATCGAGTACAGCCGATCGCGCGTCCAGTTCAGTACGCCCATCGGCAGCTTTCAGGCACTGCAACATCGCATGGCCGAAATGCTTATGCACCTCGAACAGGCGCGTTCGATGTCGTACCTGGCGACCTCGCACTGCACCAATTCCGATCCACTTGAGCGACGCGCGGCGCTGTCGGCGGCCAAGGCACTGATGGGGCAGGCAGCGCGTTTCATTGGTCAGCAGGCGGTGCAATTGCATGGCGGCATGGGCATGACGGACGAGCTCAACGTCAGCCATTACTTCAAGCGCTTGCTCGCATTCGAGCTGCGGAGCGGCACCACGGATCAGCATCTGGAAATTTACCGGAATCGGCTGGCCGCGGCCTGAGGTTTCTGCATCGGGGGAAGGGGAGCAAGCCGTATTTTCCGGTTGCGATTCGGGTCGACGACTTGCACGAATCGCACCGCAATAGCAGTGGACGAATCAACTTTGTGCGCTGCAAAAACAGCGCGAAAAGTGCTCGAATTCAAGTTCCGTTTTCGAAAAATGCGCGTGCTAGTTTGCGCCGCGAAACACATTTTCCGCATCGCCAAGAACTGATTTCAATTGAACGAAATCAGCAGCCGATTTCCGCACGGGGGAGCCGCACGGAAACCGCCATTGGTAGCGCGGTGGTTGGCAAACATGGGAGAGAAAAAATGGCAACACTGACGTATCGCAGACAGGTTCTGGCGTGCTCCATCGTGGTCGCCCTCGGCGCAGCCGCGGCACTGCCTGCCCTCGCGCAGGACGCACCGGCAAGCGCTGCCACAACGGCTACCGCGACCACCGCGGCCAAGGCCACCGACGGCAAGGCGCCGACCAAACTCAGCGAGATCAAGGTCACCGCGCAGAAGCGCGTGGAATATTTGCAGGACGTGCCGATCACCATGGCGACGCTGAGCAAGCAGCAGATCCACGACGCCGGCGTGCATACCGTGCAGGATGTGCAGATGCTCGTGCCCGATCTTGTGGTCACCAGCGACGACTCGTCGGCCAACAGCAGTGCGCGCATTCGTGGCGTGGGCACGCTGGGTGACAATGCCGGTCTTGAGTCGGCGGTAGGCACGGTGATCGACGACGTGCCGCGCGCACGCACCGCGCTGGGTTTTGGCGACCTCGGGCCGATCAACCAGATCGACGTGCTGAAGGGCCCGCAGGGCACGCTGTTCGGCAAGAACACCGCCGCCGGCGTGATCAGCGTAACGACGGATCGCCCAAGCTTCACCGAGCAGGGCTATACCGATATCACGGCCGGCAATTACGGCGAGGCCGGCGTCGACGCTTACTACAGCAACGCGCTGAGCAAGAACGTCGCTTTCAGTCTTTACGCGGTCGATCGTCAGCATGAGGGCTATGAGGACGTGTTCGTCAATCAGGGGCCGCGGACGGAGACCCGTGACGTTGACCAGGATTTTCATTCCGTGCGTGGCCAGCTGTTGATTCGGCCGAGCAACGATGTCGACATCAATATCATTGGCGATTACACCAAGCACAACGAGAACTGCTGCGATGCGGTCACGCTGCATCGTGACCCCGGCGTGGCGCAGATTCTCGACACGTTTGCCGGTGGCCCGGGCCTCGGCGTTATTCCGGTGGCCGATCCCTCCCGTCGTCTGGCTTATGCGAATGACAGCTCGGGCCAGAAGATCGTCGACGAAGGTCTGTCGACCGAGGTCAACTGGACCACGCCGTGGTTGAACAACGCCGTGCTGACGTCAATTACCGCGGTGCGCAAGTACACTCTGGTCGGCGCCGGCGATCTGGATTTCAGCGGCGCGGATCTGGCTGAACATGACTATGCTCCGGACAATGGCGAGCGCTTCAACACGTTCAGCCAGGAGCTTCGCCTTGGCGGTTCAACCGACCGCGTTGACTGGACGGCGGGCGTATATTTCGACAACGACCGCATCCAGCGCAGCGAATCGATTACCGAGAATTCGCAGTACGAGGGCTACCTTTCGACGGCGCTGGTCGAGGGTATCGGCGCAGCGCTGCCGCCGGGTCTGTTCAATACCGCCAATCCGCAGAACTTCATCTCGCAGATTTCCGGCTTGCCTTACGGCAAGACCTACTCGGGCATCGCGTCACAGGATCAGTTCAACCAGGCCTCGAAAAGTCAGGCAGCCTTTGGCAACGCGACCTTGCATGTGACGGACGCGTTCTCGATCACGGCGGGTGTGCGTTACACGCATGAAGAAAAAACCACCGACTTCATTTATCACACGCCGAACGGCGGTCTGGGTTGCGGTGCGGCGCTGACCACTAACGGCGTGGCCAACGCGCTGGTGGCGCGCGGCCTACCGGGCTTTGCCGTGCCGTTGGTTGCGCCGACGGTGATCGGCAACCTTTGCCTGCCTTGGGAAAATCCACTGTTCGGCGGCATTAACTCGTCGAACAAGTTCACCGAGAACGAATGGTCGGGCACGCTGAAGGCGGCTTACCGTTTCAACGACAATATTTTGGCGTACCTATCCGGCGCACGCGGCTACAACGCCGGCGGCTACAACCTGACGCGCACGCAGTCGTCCAACGGCACGACCAGCGGCGGCGCGGGCATCATTCCGCTTACCAACACGTTCTTCCCCGGTGAGTTCGTCAACAGCTTCGAGCTGGGTGCCAAAACCACCTGGGCCGACGGCAACCTGCTGGCCGACGCGGCGCTGTTCCATTCCACCTTCACCAACTACCAGTTCAATACGTTCAGCGGCATCGGCTTTGTGGTGGATTCGATTCCGAAACTCACCACGCAAGGCCTGGATACCAACCTCGACTGGCAGACGCCGATCACCGGCCTCTCGTTGCAGGGCGCCGCAACTTATACCAAGGCGCGCTACGGCAATCAGCTGCTGGCCGATCCGGTGCTGGTGGATTTGCCCGGTAGCGTCGGCAGCTTTGCACCCAAGTGGGCAGGCACCGCCGGCGTCGCATATCAGTGGAATTTTAGCGATAAAGTGTTCGGCCGCTTCAACATCAACGCGAAGTACACCGGTGAATACAACGCCGGCACCGTGCCCAATCCACTCACCGAGCAGAAGTCGTTTACCTTGATTGATGCCCGGCTGACGATCGGTCAGATCAGCAAGCACTGGAGTGTGGAGATCTGGGGCAAGAACCTGACCAATCGCACGTATGTCCAGGGCGCTTTTATTCCTGCCCTGCAAACGGGATCGATCAACGGCTTTCTCGGCGACCCACGCACCTATGGCGTGACGCTGCACGCGGCCTTGTAAGACGAAGCGGGGCTGATGCGAATCAGCTCCGTACTTCGGCACACGTTTTTCTTTCACTGATCGATCGGCGTCGTGCATCGCAGCAAGGCTGTGGCCGACCGGCGATCTAGTATGAGTCTTCATGCCTACGATCAACGACAAGCCTTATGCCTACGAATACGCGTCACTTGCTGGACCCCGAGCTGGCCGCGGTTGAACAGCTGCCGGTGGTGCCGATCAGCCATGAAAATCTGGCGGCCATACGCGAGGCGCGCGCGCAGCTGGTTGAATCGCTCCAGCCGCTGTGGCCGGTGTTTCCCGATGTACATGTCAGTGAACGGCAGGTTCCCGGCGGCGCCGGTGCGCCTGACGTTCGCGTGCTGGTCTATCGCCCGACAGCAGCCGACGCGGATTTGCCGGTGTTGCTGTGGATGCACGGCGGCGGCTTCGTCGGCGGGCGCGTTGACTGGGACAGCTTTCTGGCCAACCCGATGGTCAGGGCGGTGGGTTGCTGCGTTGTGTCCGTGGGTTATCGACTGGCGCCGGAGACCGCGTTCCCGGGTGCGATCGATGATTGCTATGCGGCGCTGAAATGGGTGCATGAGAACGCGAGTGCGCTGCGCATCGATCCGCAGCGCATTGCCATCGGCGGGCTGAGCGCCGGCGGCGGCCTGGCAGCCTCCCTGGGCTTGCTGGCGCGAGACCGCGGCGAGGTCGACGTGAAATTTCAACTGCTGCTGCAGCCCATGCTGGACGACCGTCATGCCACCGATGGCTACGATCATCCGTTCGCCGGCGAATACGTCTGGCGCAAGGAGTACAACCATTTCGGCTGGTCGGCGCTTCTGGGGCACGAGCCGGGCAGGGATGGCGTATCGCCGTATGCCTCGGCAGCTCGCGCCAAATCCTTGGCCGGCTTGCCATCCACGTTTATCAACGTCGGCGCGATTGATTTGTTTGTCGAGGAAGACATCGAGTATGCGCGGCGTTTGATGCGCGACGGCGTGCCCACGGAGCTGCACGTTTACCCCGGTGCATGCCACGCGTTTCAGGGCATAGCGCCTGGCTCTGCGGTATCCAGAACAAGCGATCGCGATTTGGTCGCGGCGTTGCGCCGGGCGCTGTTTCCTGGCGATTGATCAGGTCGCACAAGCGGCATGGCTTCATCGCAAAACGGCGACCAGGCACGAGTAGAAAATAATGAATGACGAGCTGTTGGATGTCTTGATCATCGGCGCCGGCCTTTCGGGCATTGGCATGGCGTGTCACCTCGTGCAGGAGTGCCCTAACAAGTCATTTGCCGTGCTGGAACGGCGTGATGCGATAGGCGGAACGTGGGATCTTTTTCGTTATCCCGGCATCCGGTCCGACACCGACATGTTCAGCTTCGGCTACGCTTTCCGCCCGTGGTATCAGCCGACAGTGATGGGCGACGGCCCGACGATTCGCGACTACATCGCCGACACGGCGCGCGAGTTCGGTGTGGAAAAAAAGATCCGCTTCGGCATGAAAATTGTCGCTGCCGACTGGTCGAGTGTGGAACAACAGTGGACAGTGAAAGCACTCCACGAAGCCAGCGGCGAAACACGCAGCTACCGCTGTCGTTTTCTGGTGCCCTGTACGGGTTACTACAATTACGACGCCGGCTTTCAACCGGACTTTCCGGGCCAGGAGCAGTTCAAGGGTTTGCGCATTCACCCGCAACACTGGCCCGAGTCGCTGGATTACGCCGGCAAGAAAGTGGTGGTGATCGGCAGCGGCGCCACGGCCGTCACCCTGGTGCCTGCCATGGCGAAAAAAGCTGCGCACGTCACTCTGCTTCAGAGGTCACCGTCGTACATTGTTTCCGTTCCCGGCGTCGACGCCATCTCGTCGATGCTGGCGCGCGTGCTGCCCGATTCGATCGTCTATGCGCTGGCGCGCCGGCGTTCGATTGCGCTGCAGCGTGGGCTGTATCTGGCCTGCCGCCGCTGGCCCGGGGCGGTGCGACGACTGCTGCTGTCGCAGGTGCGCCGACGTGCTGGCAAGGGCGTGGACATGAAGCACTTCACGCCGAGCTACAAGCCCTGGGACCAGCGCCTTTGCGCCGTGCCCGACGCGGATTTGTTCGAGCAGCTGAAATCCGGCAAGGCATCCGTGGTCACCGATCGCATCGCTTCATTTACCGAAACCGGCATCCGTCTTGCGTCGGGTGCACAACTCGACGCCGAGATCATCATCAGCGCGACTGGCCTGAACATCCAGATGCTCGGCGGCATGGCGCTTAGCGTGGATGGCGTAGCGAAAAACCTGCGCGATCACCTGACTTACAAAGGCGTGCTGGTGCAGGGCGTGCCGAACATCGGCGTCATCTTCGGCTATTCCAACGCGCCGTGGACGTTGAAAGCCGATCTGGCAGCGGCTTACCTGTGCCGGCTGTTCAAGCATATGGAGGCAAACGGGCAATGCGTCGCGATGCCGGTGGGTAGCGAAGGGAGTGAAGTTGACGGCAGCATTCTTGGTTCGCTGTCGTCCGGCTACGTGCAGCGGGGCGACGCGATCCTGCCGCGTCAGGGCAGCAAATATCCGTGGCATGTATCGCATCATTACGGCCGCGATACCGACGTGCTGTTGAACCAGCCGATCGACGATGAGTGGCTCCGCTTCGAGCCGTCGGCATGAGCTCGGCTCTTGAGGATTATTACGCCGGCAAAGTCGCTGTGGTCACCGGCGCCGGCTCGGGTATCGGGCGCGCCATCGCCGGCCTGCTCGATCGTTGCGGTGCCAGGGTGCATTGCGTTGATATCCACGCTGACGCGGCCCAAGCCGTGGCAGCCACGCTGACAAATGCAAGGGCGCATGCGCTCGATGTCGTTGATGCGCGCGCCGTTGCGACGCTGGCTGAGCGTATTTACGCGCAGGACGGCCGGGTCGATCTGCTATTCAATAACGCCGGTATCGGCCACGCTGGTCTGGTGCAGGAGACTGAACTGGGCGACTGGCGGCGCGTCATCGACGTTAACGTGATGGGCGTCGTCCATGGCATCCACGCTTTTTTGCCGCGCATGATGCTGCAAACGGGCATCGCGCATATCGTCAACACGGCGTCGGGTGCCGGTCTGATTCCGCACCCGACGATGGCGCCGTACGCTGCGTCGAAACACGCCGTCGTCGGATTATCCACGTCGCTTGCCGCCGAGTTGCACGGAGGCAACGTCCGGGTCACTGTGCTGTGTCCCGGCGTCATCAACACCGCGATCACCAGGAACACCGCGATGCGCGGCGAAATAAAAGCGCATCAGGCGCAGGCCATCGAGTTCTATGAAAAAAAGGGCGCGACGCCGGACAAGGTAGCGCGCGACTTGCTCAGCGATGTGCGCAAGGGCAGGCTGTTTTGTCTCACGCCGCGTATCGAAGTGGGCATCGGCTGGCTGGTGTATCGCCTGTCGCCGCGGCTGGCGATGCAGCTGATGCGTGCACAGATCAACAAGATTCTTGGCGTTCAATGAAGCCATACATCCATGATGAGGACTATCGCATGTCGATCCTGAAAACCGTCTCGAACGCCCCTGCTGTAGATGCAGACAACGATGCCGCGGCCATTGCCGCGCTGCAGTCAGCTTTTGCGGCGCAACGTACGGCTTTTGCGGCGGATCGCCAGCCGACGCTGGAGGAACGCCGAAGCCGGATCGAAAAGCTGATGGTGATGATGCTCACCTACCGCGAACGGATCAGCGCGGCTCTGAGCAGCGATTTTGGCGCGCATCCGGTGCCGGCATCCGACCTGATCGAGGTGCTTGGTCTGGTCGGTCGCGCGCGCTACGTACTCGAGCATCTGGAGACGTGGATGCAAGCTTAGCCACGCGAAACCGATGTCGCGATAATGGGCACGGCCAGGGCGTATATCCAGAGTCAGGCTAAAGGCGTCGTCGGCAACATGGTGCCGTGGAATTTTCCTTTCGATCTCTCGGTCGGGCCGATGATCGACATGCTGGCGGCTGGCAACCGCGTGATACTCAAACCGTCGGAGTTCACGCCGGCCTGCGCCGCACTTCTGGACGAGATGATCAAGGCTACGTTTGATCCGTCGCTGGTCTATGTTGCGGTGGGCGGGCTCGATCTTGCGCGTGCTTTTTCTGCGCTCCCGTGGGACCACCTTCTCTACACCGGCAGCCCGAACGTGGGTCGGGAGATCATGCTGGCGGCGGCAAGAAATTTGACGCCGGTAACGCTGGAGCTGGGCGGCAAGTGTCCGGCACTGCTCACGCCTGGTTCGGTAACCGCCGTCAGCGTGGAGTCCATCATTGGTACCAAGATCATCAAGAACGGCCAGATGTGCATTTCGGTCGATTACTGCCTGGTCCATCGGTCCGAAGTGGAAGCGTTCATTGAATTGGCGCAGCAGTTCATGCAGCGTGCCGCGCCAAACTATTCGCGCAGTGAAGAGTGCACCGGCATTATTTCACTGCGCCACCTGGATCGTCTCGCTGGGCTTTTGCACGAAGCCCGCGAGCGGCATGCGCGCATCGTCACGCTGGAAACGGACGGCCAGATTGACCGAGAGACACGGCGCATGCCGATCTCGCTGGTGGTCGACCCGGCACCGGATCTGCGCATCATGCACGAGGAAATTTTTGGACCCATCCTCCCCGTGATGGTTTACGACGATCTGGATGTGGCGATAAAGGGCATCAACGCCGGCGAGCGCCCCTTGGGGCTTTACGTATTCGGCGACGACGAAGCGGTGACCCAACGCGTGCTCGACCACACGACCTCCGGTGGTGCGGCGGTCAACGCTTGTGCGGTGCAGGGCGCCATTCCTTCGTTGGCGTTCGGCGGCGTAGGCAATAGCGGCATGGGGAGACACCACGGTATCGAAGGCTTCAAAGAGTTTTCCAATCAGCGAGGCGTGGTCATTCGTGGCACTGGCGACCTGATCAGCGCGTTCTATTCCCCTTACAGCCATACGGCGGTACTGGTATCGGCAGTGCTGTCTGCCGTTTGATTCTTCGCAAGGTACGATCAATGAGGATGATGCCAAATCCTGATCGTCCAGCTGCGATTATCGCCTTCATAGGCGTCGTGCTCTCGCACGCATTTCAACCTGGAGCTGTGGAATGAGGGTAGTTTGCACGCGTGCAGATTTACTTTGAGCCACAGCAGTTACGCGTTGCGAGCCTTGCCCTGATCACTGCGGTTCCGATTTGATGAGTGATCGGTTTCACAGAAACGACAGCTTATGCAGAGGGCGAAAGTTTGCTATCGGCATCATCTGTCGAAGCAACAGATTTTTCCATCCGTCGGCGCCGACGGTGCGCTCACTAAGTGGCTCAGCGCAAATCTCGTGGAATTCAAAAGTAGATAGAGACGAAGAAAAGCCGCTTCCAGCTTTTCGTTATAGCCGCGTGTGTTGCGATGATCTTCTCGCGTAATCTCGGACGTATCCGCGCTGGCTATTCAGGTTGACGGATTAGGTGGCCTATGGCGTGTTTAACGCTGACTGAAAATTTTTTGCAAAAAAACCCTGCTTTTCAGGCTTTTTCTGTTGGCGATCCATCAAATTTGCCCTACATTTGCGTTGGCCGCAAAAGGCGGCTTACCGAAACGCCGAATTAGGGGAAATAACTATGGCAACAGCGAAAAAGGCTGCACCTGTCAAAGCAGCCGCCAAGGCCAAAGCCGCACCGGCCGCGCAAAAACCGATCAAGGACGTTTTGAACAAGACGACTCTGGTTGCTCACATCGCCGAAGCGAGCGGCGTCGTGCCGAAAGATGTACGCGCGGTTCTGGCGGCACTCGAGGGCGCGGTAGCCGGCTCTGTGCACAAGAAGGGCGCTGGCTCGTTCACCCTGCCTGGCCTGTTGAAGATTTCTGCAGTGCAGGTGCCGGCCAAGGCCAAGCGTAAGGGTATCAATCCCTTTACCAAGGAAGAGCAGTGGTTCGCCGCCAAGCCGGCATCGATCAAGATCAAAGTTCGCCCGCTGAAGAAGCTGAAAGACGCAGCAGCCTGAGATCATCGTCGGGCCTGAATCGGCCGACGACCCGTGACGACATGCGTGGGCGTGGTTTTCCAGACGGCACACGCGTGAGGTGATTGGTTCAACGTGATTGACTGGGTGACACGCAAAGTAAATGACGCAGCCATAACCGAAACCAAAAAGAAGGGCCGCTCGCGCGGCCCTTCTTTTTGGTCGTATCTACGAACGCTTACTTGAACGCGTAGGTACCCGTGAGGCTGACCACGTTGCCACTGTCGTTGAAATACCCGGCCATGGTGCCACCGCCCAAGGCGATAGGATTGGTCTGATTTACCGTCGTTTTGCCGACAAACTGGTGCTGGTAGCCGAGGTCGATCGAGATCCGCTGGGTTGCCTGATAGCCGACGCCAGCGCCCACGATGCGGCGTGCGCCGTCGGGAATACGCGGATCGCGGCTGATGATGTTTGTCGGCGTCTCGTCGTAGCCGAGGCCTGCACGCACGGTCCATTGATCGCTCAACTTGTAATCACCGCCGATGGAGTACGAGAAGGTGTCCTTGTACCGCTGGGGCAGCGAAACGAGCGTTTGCCCTACAGACATCAAAGTGAGCGAGTTGAAGTTTGACCAGTCGGTCCAGTTGACAGAGGCGGCCATCGAGAACTGATCGTTGAACTTGTGCAGCCAGTCGGCACCAGCGAATGCGGGAGTGTCCAAGCTTGTGCTTGCGGGACCGCCATCAGGATTTAAAGCGGGCAGGGGAGCGCTACCTGGGGGCAGGAGGCCATTGAATTGAGGAGCTAGCTGTATCAGCCCTATGCTGGCGGGGCTACCGTACAACTTATAATTACCGCTCAGCGTCTGCTTCACACGCGAGTGGTAGTTGATATCGATGCTATCCTGTTGCGTGGGCTTCCATTCGAAGCCACCGAAGTAGCCGTAGGCATATTGTTTTTTGACGTCGACATTCAGCTGTACGTCGCCGCTCTGCGGTGCACCGAGGATCGGTGCGTGGAAGAGCGCGGCCGCAGTGCCATACGGATCAAGATCGGTGTTGAGCTGGCCATAGGTGCGCTGAACTTCGACGCCGGCGCCCATCGAGAATTCGTCGTTGACCTTGAAGCCTGCCGAAAGGCTGGCGGCGATCGACTTCAAGCTGGTGTAGGTGCCGAAATAACGGCCTTCCCAGGTCGGGTTGTACTTGCTTACAAGCCCATAAGGCACGGTGACACTGCCACCGATGACCAGTCGATCGGTGACCGGCAGCGCCCAGGCGATATCCGGAAAGGGAATGAATCGGGCGAAGCCATTCGGGTTGTTACCCGTTGTCGGATTGCCCTGCTCATCCCTGAACTCGCCATGGAATTCGGAGCTGGGACGAATGCCGGTGCCAGTCACCTGGATCATCGGCGCGTCGAAAAAAGCCATGGCTGCCGGGTTGTTATAGGCGGCCGTGACATCGTCAGGAAACAGCGAACCACCGGCGCCTGCGCGGGCCCAGCCGGCCGCATTGGTGGTGGGGAGCTGGAACGAGCCGGCCTGTGCGCAGAGCGGCAGCGACAGGGCGGAGACAACGGCCAGTGCCAAGCTGGCCTTGGTGCCGAAGCGGGTGATCTGCTGCATGGTTTGACGATTCACGATGGTTCTCCTGTGACGGCAAGCTGGGGATGATGTCCCAGAATGGATAAGTCATGTTGTGGACTGTAACGAGTGGGGAGTGGTCGACCGATGGCACACCTAGTCGCCACAAGCGTTGTTCAACTTATTGCTTTTTTTAGAGGGCCAGCCTCCCTTCCTTGAGCCATTCCAGAACACCCGGTGAGGGTTCTGGCGCGCCGTTGAATGCGGCGACAGTGTGTCGATTGGCGACGGCGGTCGCCTTGTCCAGTTGCAGCACGCGTTCGATGACCTGAATCTGTTCGGGGCTGCCGAACGGCGCGGTGAGTATCGGAGAGATGAGCGAGATCAGTCGGGCAAGCAATTTGCCATCATCGATCGCATCGCCCATGCTCAGATCGTCGATCAGCTTCTGCATATCTTCGCCGGCGAGAATTCCCGACAGCGCTTTGAGGCCGAAATGCAGGCGCAGGCCCAGCTCGTTGCGCGGCAGCTGAGGCAGGGCACGCGAGAAGGCTTCGAAGAAGCGGCCGAAGATCGGTCGGTAGTGTTCCTGCAGATAGCTGCGTATGAAAGGTGACCGATCGCTATAAACGCGCCCCAGCAGCCGCATGAACGATTTACCGCCCGCGCTTTCATGACTGATGCGGAATGCGGGTATGAAAAGAATGCCAAACACCGCCGCAGGGTCCAGCCCTTCCGGCGACTCTTGTTCGCTGACGCTGAGTAGCTGAAGTCTTTCCTGGTTGAGCCGATCGAGGCGCTGCGACAGCAGCTCCTGCATCAACGCTTCCTTGCTGCCGAAGTGGTAGTTCACCGCAGCCAGATTGGCGTGAGCTTTCGCCGTGACCTGACGTAGCGACATGGCTTCATAGCCGGATTCGACAAACAACGACTCGGCCGCTTCCAGCAGGCGCTTGCGCGTATCCCCGGTGCCACTGCGCAGCGGCGCAGTCATGCAGGACAAGTCGGCAAGCAAGGGAGCGCGTGCGAAGACATCTACTTTCAAATCCCGGATTCAAACATGTGTGTGAACGTTAAATCCCGGACCAGCTTGCGGCAAGCTGCACTGCACTAAAGTGATGATTTGATGAAGCGTTGTTCCCGCTTCAAACGCTATCTTGGAAGATATGTGGCTCTGCAAGGGATCGCAGAGATGCTGCACTAACAAGTGTCGCGATTGAAATGAGCAAGGGAGCGAGAGGTCTCACTCCCTTGTTGCGCTGCAGCGATACGACGGTTCAGTTACAGACGCTTTTCCGCTTAGCCGGCCTTTTTCTTGGCCAGCCTCAGCCAGGTGTCCACGACAGTATCGGGATTCAGCGATACCGATTCGATGCCCTGGTCCATCAGCCATTCGGCCAGATCCGGATGATCTGATGGTCCCTGACCACAGATGCCGATGTATTTGCCTTTTGCTCTGGCGGTCTTGATGGCCATGGACAGCAACTTCTTGACCGCGGGATCGCGCTCGTCGAACAGGCCCGCCACAATGCTTGAATCGCGATCAAGACCGAGCGTCAGCTGGGTCAGATCGTTGGAGCCGATCGAGAAGCCGTCAAAAATGTCGAGAAATTCATCCGCCAGCAGGGCGTTGGATGGCACCTCGCACATCATGATGACTTTCAGATCGTGCTCGCCCTGGACCAGGCCGTTTTTCTTCAGTACTTCAATGACCTTGGCGCCTTCGCCGAGCGTGCGCACAAAGGGAATCATCACCCAGACATTGTCCAGACCCATGACTTCGCGCACGTGCTTGACCGCCTTGCACTCCAGACCGAACGCATCGGCGAAGCTGGGATCGACGTAACGACTCGCGCCGCGGAAGCCGATCATCGGGTTCTCTTCATGCGGCTCGTAGCGCGAGCCGCCAAGCAGGTTCGCGTATTCGTTCGACTTGAAGTCGGACATGCGCACGATCACGGTTTTCGGATAGACCGATGCCGCAATCGTGGATATGCCTTCGGCCAGGCGGTCGACATAAAACCCAACCGGGTCGGCATAGCCGGCGATGCGCTCATCTATTTTTGCCTTGGTCGCGGCGTCCTGCTTGGCGTATTCCAGCAACGCTTTCGGATGCACGCCGATGTGGCTGGCGATGATCATTTCCAGTCGGGCCAGACCGATGCCCGCATTCGGCAGCATGCCGAAATCGAACGCCCGGTCGGGGTTCGCCACGTTCATCATGATCTTCAGCGGCGCCTCGGGCATGGCGCCAAGATCGGCCGTCACACGCTCGAATTTGAGAATGCCCTCGTAGATCGTGCCGGTGTCACCTTCCGCGCAGGACACGGTAACGTCGGCGCCATCGGGAATCATGTCCAGCGCGTTGCCGGTGCCAACCACGGCTGGCACGCCCAGCTCGCGCGCGATGATCGCCGCGTGGCAGGTGCGACCGCCACGGTTGGTGACGATGGCCGCCGCGCGTTTCATCACCGGCTCCCAGTCCGGGTCGGTCATGTCGGCTATCAGCACGTCGCCGGGCTGCACCTTACTCATGTCGGCCAGCGTGCGGATGACGCGCGCCTTGCCGGCGCCAATCTTCTGACCGATGGAACGGCCTTCGACCAGCACCTTGCCTTTTTCACTCAGATGGAAGCGCTCGAGCTGGGTAGCGTGCGAGCGCGACTTCACCGTTTCCGGGCGCGCCTGCACGATGTAAAGCTTGCCGGTGTTGCCGTCCTTCGCCCATTCGATATCCATCGGCCGGTCGTAATGCTTTTCGATGATTAGCGACTGACGGGCCAGCTCTTCTACATCAGCGTCATCGATGCAGAACTTGTTGCGCATGTCGGCCGGTGTGTCTTCGGTGCGGACGCGTTCGCCGGCAGTGCTGGAATACACCATGCGCAGCTGCTTGGAACCGAGATTGCGACGCAGCACCGCCGGCTTGCCGGCGTTCAAGGTCGGCTTGAACACGTAGAACTCATCCGGATTGACTGCACCTTGCACGACCATTTCGCCGAGACCATACGAGCCGGTGATGAACACCACGTCGCGAAAGCCTGACTCGGTGTCCAGCGTGAACAGAACGCCGGAGGCGCCGACGTCCGAGCGCACCATCAGCTGCACGCCGGCAGAGAGGAATACGTCGTCGTGCTTGAAACCCTGATGGACGCGATACGAGATCGCGCGATCGTTGTAGAGCGAGGCAAAGACTTCCTTCACCTTGTGCAGCACGTCGTCGATGCCGACCACGTTGAGAAAGGTTTCCTGCTGGCCGGCGAACGAGGCGTCCGGCAGATCTTCGGCGGTAGCGGAAGAGCGCACGGCGACGGCGATATCTTCAGCGCCAGCATCCTTGCACAGCTTGATATAGGCATCGCGAATCGCCTGCTCGAGTTCGGCGGGCAGGGCGGTGTCGACGATCCAGCTGCGGATTTCCTTGCCGGCCGCCACGAGCGTGTCAACATGATCCACGTCCAGATCAGCAAGGCGCTCCTGGATGCGCTTGGCCAGTCCGCTCTTTTCCAGATATTGCTGAAAAGCGTCCGCCGTGGTGGCGAAGCCGCCTGGCACCGAGACCCCTAGCTTGGCGAGGTTGCCGATCATTTCGCCCAGCGAAGCATTCTTGCCGCCGACCTTGCCCAGGTCGGTCATACGCAGTTGGTCGAGCCATAGCACCAGATCGTTCAAGAGTGTCTCCCGGAGAGCGCTGAAAAAATAGTGGAATGGATGCGAAATGCAGCGCCAAGGCGGTCTGCAAAGGACTGGTATTGTCCGCTGCCTATGATGCAAAGCACAAGAAGACCATTCCAATACGTCGCCACTCCAACTGCATACCAGTCAGGCTTCAGTCAATCGGCGACAGGGTTTGGCGCTTGCGCTAAGGTGCCAACAAGCCCCTCGAATGGATCAGGCAAGGTTATGCAACGAACGGTTTTCTTCATCTCCGACTCTACTGGTATTACGGCGGAGACGATTGGCAACAGCATCCTGGCGCAATTCGAGGGCGTGCAGTTCGACAAACACCGTCTCGCCTTCATCGACGACGTCAAAAAAGCCGAAGCGGCCGCCTTGCGCATCAAAACGCATTACGCACAGACCGGTGAGCGACCGATTGTCGTCAACACCATGGCGGAGCGGGCGCTGTGTGACATCGTTGCGGACAGCGGGGCGCTGATGCTCGACGTATTCGCGCCGTTTATTGGTCCGCTAGAAGACGAGCTGCAGGCCAAACGGTCTGGCGCGGTCAACCGCTCGCATGGACTGGTGGATTTCGAGAAGTACGAAGCGCGCATCAACGCGACCAATTACGCACTGACCCATGACGACGGCATGGACTTCGATTACAGCAAGGCCGATCTCATTCTGGTGGGCGTTTCCCGATCAGGCAAAACGCCGACCTGTCTTTACATGGCCTTGCATTACGGCGTGAGCGCCGCCAACTATCCGTTGACCGACGATGACCTCGACAAGCTGGAGCTGCCGATAAGGCTGGCGCCGCACAAGCACAAACTCTTCGGTTTGACGATTGACGCCCAGAGGCTGGCGCAGATCCGCGAGCAACGCCGTGCAGGCAGCAACTATGCGACGCTCAAGCAGTGCCGCTGGGAGCTGGAGCAGGCGGAAAAGCTGATGCGTCACGCCGGCATATCCAGTCTCAACACAACACATACCTCGATCGAAGAAATTTCCAGCAAAATTTTTTCCCGCTTCGGCATCGAGCGGACTATGTTCTGATTGCCACGTAACCTGATGGAGCCACCGCTGCCGATGATTGCTGCCCCCCGTCGACCACCCAATCTGCTGCCCGGGCGCTTCGAGTACCTGATGGGGCTGTATGCGGAAAATTATCACCGGCTGGCTCGTCTTTTCGCGCCGCAGGATCTGACTCCGGGCTTCTACATCTCCAATGTGGACGACCATCTGGACGTGCATCTGCATCTGCAGGAGGTGCATCCGTACACGATGGAGCTGGAGCTCACTTACGATTTCGTTGATGCGCACACCGGTCAGCGCTCGCCTTCAGCGCAGCTGCGCATGTATACCGATGCCCATGTCGCCGAAGCCCTGCATTGCCATCCGGGGCGGCATCTGTGGCAGGTGCTCGGGCCGTTTCCCGCGGCCACAACCGTGTTTCAACATCGCCTGCGGATGAACAGCTTTCTGTCGCGCTGGCTGGAATATCTGGGCGAGCAGGGGCATTCGAAGGGGACGCTTGTGCGTCAGCCTTCGGAGGACTGAGAGGTGCCCCGAAACACAAACGTCGCCCAACAAAAAACCCGCACTCGGCGGGTTTTCCATTGGTGGCGGAGCGGACGGGACTCGAACCCGCGACCTCCGGCGTGACAGGCCAGCATTCTAACCAACTGAACTACCGCTCCCCATTTTCCAACATCTTTCCAGCATTACGAGTCAACTTGGCGTCCCCACGGGGATTCGAACCCCGGTCGCCACCGTGAAAGGGTGATGTCCTAGGCCTCTAGACGATGGGGACAATTCAAGTTGGTGGAGCCAGGCGGGATCGAACCGCCGACCTCCTGCATGCCATGCAGGCGCTCTCCCAGCTGAGCTATGGCCCCGCTGCTGGAAGCCCGGAAGAATAGGTCCGAGTCACATATCCGTCAAGACTTTTTTTCATATTTCCGGTCGGCGTGGGTGAGGGTGATCGGGCTTTCGATGACGACGACGATGGAATGGACGCAACCAGAAAATACGAAAACGAAGCGCTTCGTTTAAGCTGCCTTTGACTGGGTAATAGTGGACAAGGCATGCACGAAATCGGTTTTATTCGCGACCTTGCCATAGTGATGTTGGTGGCTGGCGCCGCCACGATTCTCTTTCAACGCCTGAAACAACCAGTACTGCTGGGCTACATCCTGGCCGGTGTATTGATCGGACCGCACACGCCGGGCATGTTGGTCGCTGATCCTCAGGCGATCGACGACATCTCCAACCTCGGCGTCGTCCTGCTGATGTTCACGCTCGGACTTGAGTTCAGCGTGCGCAAGTTGCGTGAGGTGGGCATCAGCGTGCTCGCGGTCGCGGTAGCGGAAGTTGGCCTGATGATGTGGATTGGCGTCGGGTTGGGCGGTCTGTTCGGCTGGAAAGGCATGGACGCGCTGTTTCTCGGCGCAATCATCGCGCTGTCTTCGACCATGGTAGCCACCCGCACCTTGTCCGAGAGCGGTCAGCGGCATAAACCGTTTGCCAAGCTCGTGGTGGGGTTGCTGGTGGCCGAGGACATGCTCACCATCGTTATGCTGACCTTGCTCACTGCCGCGGCGATCGGTGGTTCGGTGAAGGCGGAAGCTGCTTTCACACTGATCGGCCACTTGGGGCTTTTCGTTGTGGTCGGCATGATTCTCGGCCTGCTGCTGTTGCCGCGGCTGGTGGATTACGTAGCCGGTTTCGGTCGCGATGAAACCTTGCTGGTCAGCGTGCTGGGCATCTGTTTCGGCGCCAGCCTGTTGGCCGTATGGATGGGTTTCAGCGTGGCGTTGGGTGCTTTTCTCGCCGGCGCCGTGGTGGCCGAGTCGCAGAGCGTGAATCGGGTGATGCGGCTGATCGAGCCGCTGCGCGACATGTTTGCTGCGCTCTTTTTCGTGGCAATTGGATTGAAGATCGATCCGGCGATGCTTGTTCAATACGCGTTGCCAGCGTTGCTGATTGCCGTGGTCGTTATTGTCGGTAAAACGTTGGCGTGCAGCCTGGGTATTTTTATCGTCGGTCACGATGCTCGCACGTCATTGCGTTCCGGCTTGGGCATGGCGCAGATCGGCGAGTTCTCCTTTGTGATCGCCACGCTCGGCCTTTCGCTGCACGTAATCAGCGACTTTATCTATCCGATTGCGGTGGCTGTATCGGTAGTGTGCATGGCGGCATCACCTTATCTGGCGCGCTCGGCTGATGGCCTGGCCAATGGATTGCGAGTGGCGACGCCGAGATCCGTTCGATTGCTGGCAACCAGCTATAGCGGCTGGCTGGAGAACCTGAAGCCAGTGAATGAAAATGCTGCCATCGCTGCCATATTTCGCCGCTTGTTGTGGCATATCGCCGTCAACATACTTCTGGTGGTCGCGCTTTTCATTATGGGTGCCTACGTCAATGCGCATAACTGGGACTGGTTTACGCTGTTCGGCATCGGGCGTGATCTGCGCCATACGGTCAT
>Ga0302220_10000061_pt1 | contig 99760 bp, 75 predicted proteins | sample II_Palsa_E1_3_FD_194572 | JGI IMG/M metagenome (GOLD analysis project Ga0302220, IMG submission 194572) | Peat permafrost microbial communities from Stordalen Mire near Abisko, Sweden - II_Palsa_E1_3 | ecosystem: Environmental > Terrestrial > Soil > Palsa > Peat permafrost | place: Sweden...
TCAAGCCGCTCGGGGAACAACACACTCTGCGAGCGATCCACCCCTTCTACAAATCGGCTCATCGGCTGGCTCCCGTCGATTCGACGCGCCAATTTTATCCGATGGCAGAGTTTTCACACAGCCTGGGCCGATAGCAGACATGGGGAACCTGACATTCTCAGGCCACCACCCGATCCAAGCTACAATTGGCGGCTAGCGATCCAGCCGACCTACCCGCATGTCCACGCATTTGCAAGAAACCCTTCGCCGCCGCACCTTTGCCATCGTCAGCCATCCTGACGCGGGCAAGACAACGCTGACTGAAAAACTGCTGCTGTTCGGCGGTGCGATCCAGATGGCCGGCTCGGTGAAAGGACGCAAGGCGGCGCGGCATGCAACCTCCGACTGGATGGCGCTGGAAAAGGAGCGCGGCATTTCGGTGACCTCGTCGGTGATGCAGTTTCCGTACGAGGGCAAGATCGTCAACTTGCTCGATACACCGGGCCACGCGGACTTTTCCGAGGACACCTATCGCGTGCTGACCGCGGTGGATTCGGCGCTGATGGTAATCGACTGCGCCAAGGGCGTGGAGGAACGCACGATCAAGCTGATGGAGGTTTGCCGGCTGCGCGACACGCCGATCATGACCTTCATCAACAAGCTCGACCGCGAAGGCCGCTCGCCGATCGAGCTGCTGGATGAAGTGGAATCGGTGCTGGGCATCGCCTGCGCGCCGCTGACCTGGCCGATCGGCATGGGCAAGCGGCTAAAGGGCGTGTATCACTTGCTGCTGGACGAGGTGCACGTGTTCGAGCCGGGCAAGAATTTCACCCGCCAGGACTCGACCATCTTCAAGGGCCTCGACGCGCCCGGTTTGTTGGAAAAGATCGGTGACGAGGCGATGCGCGAGCTGCGCGAGGAGCTTGAACTGGTGCAAGGCGCCGCACCTTCGTTCGACATGGAAGAATACCTCGCCGGACGGCAGACGCCGGTGTTTTTCGGCTCGGCGGTGAACAATTTCGGCGTGCAGTTGCTGCTGGATTTCTTCGTCGACAACGCACCCTCGCCGCGGCCACGCGCCACGACGACGCGTGAAGTAGAGCCCGAGGAAGAAAAGCTCAGCGGCTTCGTCTTCAAGATTCAGGCGAACATGGACCCGATGCACCGCGACCGCGTGGCGTTTATGCGCGTGTGCTCGGGCACGTATACCGCCGGCATGAAGATGATCCAGACCCGCACGGGCAAGGACATCCGCATCGCCAACGCGCTGACCTTTATGGCCAGCGACCGTGAGATCGTGGAAACCGCCTACCCCGGCGACGTGATCGGCCTGCACAACCACGGCACCATCACGATTGGTGACACGTTCACCGAGGGCGAGTCGGTCAATTTCACCGGCATTCCGAACTTTGCGCCCGAACTCTTTCGCCGCGCGCGCCTGCGCGATCCGCTGAAGATGAAGGCCTTGCAGAAAGGCCTCGCCCAGCTGAGCGAGGAAGGCGCCACGCAGTTCTTCCGGCCGGTGATGAGCAATGATCTGATCCTCGGCGCCGTCGGCGTGCTGCAGTTCGACGTGGTCGCGTATCGGCTGAAGGACGAATACAACGTCGACGCCAGCTTCGAGCCGGTCACGGTGACGACCGCGCGCTGGGTGCACTGCGACGACGAAAAGAAGATGGCCGAATTTCGCGAGAAGAATGCGATGAACCTGGCCATCGACGGTGCCGGCGAGCTGGTCTACATCGCGCCGACGCGCGTCAACCTGCAGCTGGCGCAGGAGCGCTGGCCCGACGTGCGCTTTGCCAACACGCGCGAGCATGCCGCGTCGGTCGTTGCGTGATTATTGCTGGCGTCGCGAATATTCAGACAGCCGCAAAATTGGGCACCTGCGAGATTTGCGGGGCGATGACATCTTGAGCGTCGATAACAGGCTCGGCCGCGCGCAGGATGCCTCCCTCGCTTTCGTCAGCCCGACCGACGTACCGCACTGGCAGCAGTGGCTGGTTTTTTCGCCGATCGCACGGATCGTGTTTTTTGCCGCGCTATTGATTGGCATCGGCGCGCTCACCCGCTCCGGCGTGGCTTTTCTTGGCTGGACGGGGAAAGCGGCCAGTCCGCTGCAGCACGCGTTCGCCGTCCTGAGCCTGCAGTTGCTGCCGGCAGTGATCGCGTACCTGATTCTGGTGAGGCTGATCGAGCAACGGCATGTGCGCGAGCTAGCCATACGCCGGTTACCAGGATCGGGGAGTGCCGGGCTGTTTATCGGCGTGCTGCTCTTCAGCATCGTGGTCGGGGTACTGTGGCTGCTCGGCGTGTACCACGTCACCGCCATCAACACGCAGGTGGACTGGCTGCCGCAGCTGCTGGTCGCCGGCATCGGCGCGGGCATCGGCGAAGAGATCATTGCGCGCGGCGTGCTGTTTCGCATTGCCGAGGAAGGTCGCGGCACATGGTTTGCGCTGGCGGTTTCCGCCCTGTTTTTCGGCGCCGCGCATATTTTCAATCCGGGCGCGACGCTGTGGAGTTCGGCGGCCATTGCGATCGAAGCCGGCGTGATGCTCGGCCTGCTGTATCACGTGACGCGCTCGCTGTGGGCGTGCAGCGGGCTGCACGCCGGCTGGAACATCATGCAGGGCACGTTCTACGGTATTCCCGTGTCCGGCGCCGCTGTCGATGGTTGGCTGGTTTCGCATCGAACCGGGCCGGCATGGCTGAGTGGCGGCACATTCGGCGCGGAGGCTTCGGTGGTTGCGCTGACTGTCTGCTCGCTGTTGTCGCTCACGCTCTGGCTCGTGGCCCGGCGCCGCCGCTCGCTGGTACCTTTTCGGCGCGGCCGCTAACGGCGTAACGATGCCCGTGCATGGCACGGGCGGTGACTATGGCGCCGGTGTGACTCAGGCTACTCTGTGGTCAGCGCAATCCACTTCCCCGGGCGCCAACGACCGCCCATGAATGACAACGAGCAACGCATGCCCCCGAGCCAATCCGGATCTTCGAAAAACTCGTGGTTGGCCGACCAGCCGCTGCAACGCAAGATCACCATGGGCACTGGCCTGTTGCTTGCGCTGTTTCTGCTCACCAGTGCCATGTTGGGCATTTCGCAGCGTGAACAGGATGCTCATCGCGAATGGAGCAATCACACCTATGAAGTGATGCTGGCCATCAGCGACGTACGGCGCGCCACCCTCACCACCCAGGTAGGTGCGCGCGGCTACATGTTGACCCAGCGAGCGGATCAGCGCGCAATGTTCGACCAGGGCAAAGCGAACATTCTTGCCGGCATCGACCAGATCCGCCGGCTCACCGCGGACAACCCGATACAGCAGGTGCGCATCGGCACGCTGGAAAGCATGGCGACGAACTGGGAGCAGGAAATCACTGCACTGGCCCTCGACCCCGTGGCGCGGATGACCACCACCGATCCGGCTGCGGCCGCGCTGGAACGGCAGCGTATTCAGATCAATTATTTAAGCCACCGTTCGGCTACCGTCGAAGACATGCAGGTGATACTTGACCGCATGGCAAGCGAGGAGCGCCGGCTGCTCACCGTGCGCAGCACGAACCTCGATCAGTCCCTGCGCTTCAATCGGTGGGTAAACGCCGTTACGGCCCTGCTTGCGCTGCTGCTGAGCCTGCTGATTATCCGTCTCACTTCGCGCCTGATTACGCGGCCGCTACGCCGGCTCACCAGCATGATGACCCGCCTGGCCAATCACGACCACGATTTCGAGATACGTCATCTCAGCCGAAAAGATGAAGTCGGCGAGATCGGACGCGCGCTGCAGGTGTTCAAGCAGATGGCGGTCGATACGCAATCGCAAACCTGGCTAAAAAGCCAGGTGAACGACATCTCCCACCGGCTGCAGGAGGCCACCACGCATCGCGAGTTTGCCCAGTCGCTGACCAGCGAACTGGCGCCGCGATTCGAGATGGGCGTAGGCCTTTTTTATTCGTTCGACGAAACGCGTGCCCGGCTTGATTTGCTGGGCAGCTACGGCTTGCGGCTCGGTGCGGTAACCGCCGATGGCTACCTGCCAGGCGAAGGCCTTGTCGGCCAGTGTGCCGCCGAGCGCAAGCCGATCATCGTGCACGATGTGCCGGCCAATTACGTGGCGATCCATTCCGGCAGCGGCGAGGCGGTGCCGAGCACGCTGGCGATATTCCCCGTGCTTTATCTGGACCGGCTGATCGGCGTGCTGGAAATGGCCGGCTTCGCCCCGATCCAGCCGCTGCATCAGCAATTGCTCGACGAGCTGCTGCCGATTGTTGCGCTCACCCTGGAAAACCTCAATCGCGCCGTCAGCACCCAGGATCTGCTGGGGCAAACCCGCGAGCAGGCCGACGAACTGCGCTTGTCCGAACTGGTGATGCGCCAGCAGAAGGACGTGCTGCGCGAAAACAACAGCGCCTTGCAGGCCAAGACCGTGGAGCTGCAGGAGCAGTCCGAACGCCTGGTCGCCTCGGAAGAAGAGCTGCGCGTGCAGACCGAGGAACTGCAGGCCTCCAACGAAGAGCTGCGCGAAAAAACCGAAAGCCTCAACCAGCAGAAGCTCGTGCTTGAGCATCTGCAGAAAGATACCGAGCAGAAGGCCGAGGAACTGGCGCGCGCCAGCCAGTACAAATCCGAATTTCTTGCCAACATGTCGCACGAACTGCGCACGCCGCTGAACAGTCTGCTGATCCTGTCGCGCAGTCTGTCGGACAACGACACCGGCAACCTCGATAACGAACAGATCGAATCGGCCCGCATCATCCACGACTCCGGCACCAGCCTGTTGCACCTGATTAACGACATTCTCGATCTGTCGAAGATCGAGGCCGGCAAGATGGAACTGATGATCGACGAGCTGCCGCTGGCGGATCTGCAGCGCCGCCTCATCCGTACCTTCGTGCACGTCGCCGAAAAAAAGGAGCTTCGCCTGAGCGTGGATATCGAACCGGGTCTGCCGGCGATTTTGCGCACCGACGGTGCCAAGCTGGAGCAGATCGCCAACAACCTGCTCAGCAATGCCTTCAAGTTCACCGCGCAGGGAAGCGTCAGCGTGCGTATTGGCCGACCGGATGACAGCATCCAGGTTCCCGCGGCGCTGGCCGAACAACCGCTCATTGCCATCAGCGTGCGCGACACCGGCATCGGCATTCCGACGGACAAGTTCCAGCACATCTTCAATGCCTTTGAACAGGTGGACGCAAGCACCAGCCGACAGTTCGGCGGTACCGGGCTGGGCCTGGCCATTTCGCGCCGGATGAGCCTGCTCATGGGCGGCGACATCCTGCTGTGGAGCCAGAGCGGCCAGGGCAGCTGCTTCACCATCCTGCTACCGGAAACGCCACCGGAGCGCGTCGCCGACGCGCTTGAACCCGCACTGCAAAACGCGCCGCCGGCAATCGTGCGCGCGTCGTCGCCGCATCTGCTGCCCGACACGATAGAGGACGACCGCCGCACGCTGCAGCCGGGACAGACCACGATTCTGCTGATCGAGGACGACCCCGCCTTCAGCCGCATCCTGGTCGACATGATTCATCGCAAGGGCTATCGCGCGCTGGCGGCAAGCGACGGCGAGGCCGGCTTGCAACTGGCGCGTGAGCATCGTCCCAGCGGCATTTTGCTGGACGTGATGCTGCCAATGATGGACGGCTGGACCGTGATGGATCAGCTCAAGACGGATCCGACGACCCGCGCGATACCCGTGCACTTCATCTCCGCCACCGACGAGGCCAGTCGCGGACTGGAGCTGGGTGCGGTCGGTTTCCTGACCAAACCGGTGAGCCGCGAATCGATCAGCCAGGCTTTCGAAAAGCTGCTGCATTTTGCCGAAGGCCATCAGCGTCACCTGCTTATCGTCGACGACGAGGCGGACTCGCGCACCGCTGTGCGCACCATGTTGCGTGCGGACAACGTGGTGATCGACGAAGCCGGTTCGGCCGAGGAAGCCCTGGAAAAAGCGACCGCCACCCGCTACGACTGCATCGTGCTCGACCTCGGCCTGCCCGGCATGTCAGGGTTGGAGCTGCTCGAACAGTTGTCCGCCAGGCCGGCCGGCGTGCCGCCGGTGGTGGTGTATTCCGGTCGCGACCTGAGTCGCGACGAGAACCTGATGCTGCGCCAGTACACCGATTCAATCGTGGTCAAGGGCGCCCAGTCACCCGAACGCCTGCTCGATGAGGTGAGCCTGTTCCTGCACAGCATCCAGCACGCACCGAAACGCGCAAACACTGGCGGCAACGACCAGAACCACGCCGAACTGGCGGGCCGCCGCGTGCTGCTGGTCGATGACGACATGCGCAACCTGTTTGCGCTGTCCAAGGTGCTGCGCGGTTGGGGTCTGACCGTCAACATGGCGCAGGATGGCCAGAAAGCGCTAAAGGCATTGGCCGATGACGCGGCGCCGGAGCTGGTGCTGATGGATATCATGATGCCGGTGATGGACGGCTACGACACCATGCGCGCCATTCGCGCGCAGCCGGCGTTTGCCAGCCTGCCGATCATCGCGCTCACGGCCAAGGCGATGCGTGGCGACCGCGAAAAATGCATCGAGGCCGGCGCCAGCGACTACCTCTCCAAACCGATCGACATCGACAAGCTGTCCTCGATGATTCGGGTCTGGCTGCAGCGCTGATCGCCGATGTCCACGCCGCCGCCAGATACCGAGCTCGAACGCATCGAACTGGATCTGTTCGTGCAGGCGCTGGGCCGTCGCCATGGCTACGATTTCAGCCAATACGCGCCCGCCTCACTTATGCGACGAGTACGCCAGCTGGTGCAGACGCATCACTGCACCAGCATCAGCCAGCTGACCACGCGACTGCTGCACGAGCCGGATTTCGTGCCGCTGGTCATTCAGGGACTGTCGGTGCCGGTATCGGAAATGTTTCGCGATCCGCCGGTGTTTCTGGCGTTGCGCGAAAAGGTGCTGCCGCTGCTGGCCTCCTACCCGCGTATCAACATCTGGCAGGCGGGCTGTGCGCACGGACAGGAGGTGTATTCGCTGGCGATTTTGCTGGAGGAAGCCGGCCTGTATGAGCGCAGCCATATCTTCGCGACCGACTTCAATCCCGAAGCGCTTCGGCTCGCGCACGAAGGCATTTACCCGGCCAAAGATGCCAAGTTGTGGTCGCGCAATTATCAGGAAGCCGGCGGCCAACACACGCTCGCCAACTATTACAGTGCGCGCTACGACTTCGTCCGGTTGCACGAACGCCTGCGCCGGCATATCACCTTCACCAACCACAACCTGGTGACCGACAAGGTGTTCTGCGAGGCGCATCTCATCCTGTGCCGCAACGTGCTTATCTATTTTTCCAACCCGCTACAGAACCGCACGCTGGAGCTATTTCGCGACAGCCTGGTTCGCGGCGGCTACCTTTGTCTAGGCATGCGCGAGAGCATCGACTTTGCGCCAGTAGCGATTGATTTCAGCGTCATTGATGCAAAACGGCGGTTATACCGGCGCAGCCTGGATTTGCCGGCAGAGAGACGCGATGAGCCGGCCTGAGGCTATCGCCATCGGCTGTTCGCAGGGCGGACTGAACGCGCTGCGCGTCGTGCTCGGCGGGCTAGGTAGCGGACTTCAGCAAAGCGTGCTCGTTTGCTGCCATACCTCTGGCGACGTCGCGACGATGTGCGCGCTGCTGGGCAGCCATTGCGCCTTGCCGGTGGTCGAAGCGCGCGAGCGCATGCCCGTACGCGGCAGTACCGTCTATGTGGCGCCGGGGGGGTATCATCTGCTGATCGAGAACGATTGTCATTTTGCGTTGTCTGTCGATGCACCGGTGCGCCATTCCAGACCGTCGATCGACGTGATGTTCAGCTCGGCCAGCGACGTTTATCGATCCGCCATCATTGGGGTCGTGCTGACCGGAGCCAATCACGACGGTGCGGAAGGACTGGCGGAGATTCGCCGGCGCGGCGGTATCGCGATCGTGCAGGAGCCAGAGACGGCCGAGGTGTCGGTAATGCCACGCGCGGCACTGGAACTCGCCGGCGCGGATTACTGCCTGCCACTGGAACGGATTGCCGCCACGCTCAATCAACTTTGTCTGGCTTGAAGATACCCACCTTGAATACCACGCTCCCGAAAATCCTGGTCGTCGACGATACTCCCGCCAATCTGATCGCCATGCGCCGCCTGCTAGCGCGCAGCGGCGCGGAGATTTTCGAGGCGGGCAGCGGTAACGAGGCGCTGGCCCTGTGCCTGGATCACCAGTTCGCGCTGATTCTGCTCGACGTCAACATGCCCGACATGGACGGCTTCGAAGTTGCCGCGCTGCTTGGTGAGACGGAGCAGCTGCGTGAGACGCCGATCATTTTCGTTACCGCCGCCTACGCCGACGACATGAATCGTCTGAAGGGCTATCACTCCGGCGCCGTCGATTACGTGGCAAAGCCGATCAACGACGTGATACTGCAATCGAAAGTACGGGTGTTTCTCGAGCTTTATGCGGCACGTGCCGAGCTCGAGCGAGCGATGGCATCACTGTCCGAACGCAATCGCCAGCTGACCACCGAGGTGGCCGAGCGCAAGCGGGTAGAGGCACTGGTACGCCATCAGGCCAGCCACGACGCGCTGACCGGCCTGCCCAACCGCATGCTGTTCCACGACCGGCTGTACGGAGCGATCCAGCGCGCACAGCGCCATCAGCATAAATTTGCGCTGGCCTGTATCGACATTGATGGCTTCAAGGCAGTGAATGACAAACACGGCCATCCGACCGGCGACGCCTTGCTGCAGGAAATAGCCAACCGGCTCACCGCCCAGCTTCGACGCAACGACACCGTGGCCCGCCTTGGCGGGGACGAGTTTGCGCTGATCATGGAAGACATCGACCACTCGCCAATGGTGATGCAGCTGTGCGAAAAAGTGTGTGCCGCGCTGTGCGAGCCTTACGTGCTCGGCGACGGCGAGAAACTCTTGCATATCCGCGTCAGCGCCAGCATTGGCGCCGCGCAGTACACCTACGGCACCGCGCCGGACGAGGATGAGCAGCTCATACAATCCGCCGACCGTGCGATGTACGAAGCCAAACGATCTGGCAAAAACCGCTGCGTGCTGGCGGACGCACCAGAGCCCATCAGACGCGTCCGCGCGGGGCAGCCCAACTAGACGGCAAAAAAAGAGGCGACCCGCGTAAGGGGCCGCCTCTTTTCATTTCACCATCTCACTGCTCCGCGAATCAGCCTTCCGCTTGCTCCGATGCCAGCGCTTCGGGCTTGCGCATCCAGGCTTCTGCTTTTGCCTCCGCCTGACGGTCAGCGCGGGTCTTGAACGCGCGCAGCTCATCCGGGTGGAAATCATCAACCGAGATAAACTCGAACACCGATTCACGCACACGCTTGAGCAATGCGGCCTCGCTGGCGTTGAGCACGCCGGCTTTTTCCGCTTCGACCAGCTGCTCAAAATAATCGTGTGCCTTGAACTGGCCCGCTTTCTGCGCTTTGGAAAACTTGCGGTCCACCGGCTCGGCGCGAATCACATCAGGCAACAGCGCGTTCATGCGGCCGACCACGTTATTGGGCGTGGGCGTCAGATACGCATGCTCCAGCAAGCGATCGCGCGCCTCGCTCGGGCCGGTCAGCAACGAAGCGACCTTGCGACCCAGACGATCGGACGGCGGCACTTCGCGGCGACCAAGCGGAAACACCAACACGCGCAACAGCCATGCCACGGGGCGAACCGGGAAGTTGCGAATGGCACCATCGAGCGCGACCTGCGTGCGCATCATGCATTCATGGAACGCCCACGCCAGCAGCGGCCGATCGCTTTCCGGCCGGCCGGCGTCTTCGTAGTTTTTGAGCATGGCGCTGGCAATGTAGAGATTGCTCAGCACGTCACCCAGGCGGGCGGACAGCTTCTCCTTCAATTTCAGCTTGCCGCCCAATACACCCATGAACACGTCGGCACACAGCGCCAGCGTGGCGGAATAACGGTCAAGCTTGCGGTAGTAGCGGCGGGTATACGCATCGCCGGCGCTGTCACCCAGGCGTGCGCCGGTCAGCCCAAGTACCAGGCTGCGCACAGCGTTGGACACACCGAAACCCAGATGACTGAACAACAGGCGATCGAATGTCTTCAGCTGTTCGCTGCGATCGGTTATGGCCAGTGACTGCATTTCCTTCAGCACGTAGGGATGGCAGCGGATTGCACCCTGACCGAAGATCATCAGGCTGCGCGTCATGATGTTGGCGCCCTCCACCGTGATCGCGATCGGCACGGCCTGGAACGAGCGACCGGCATAGTTTTTCGGACCCATCTGCACGCCCTTGCCGCCGAGCACGTCCATGGCATTGGCGGCGACCTCGCGGCCCCATTCGGTGGCGTGATATTTGGCGATCGCCGACGTCACGGCCGGCTTTTCGCCACGGTCGACGGCGGCAGCCGTTGATTTCGACAGCGCCGCAGTGGCATAAGTCAGACCACCAATACGCGCCAGCGCCTCTTCGACGCCCTCAAAACGTGCGATCGACAAACCGAACTGCTTGCGCATGCGTGCGTACGCGCCGGTGGCCGCCACCGCACCGCGCACGGCGCCCGTGGCGCTGGAAGGCAATGAAATCGCGCGGCCCACCGACAGACATTCCACCAGCATGCGCCAACCGTGACCGGCCATTTCCGGACCGCCGATCAAAGTCGACAGCGGCACAAACATGTCCTTGCCATGGATCGGCCCGTTCTGGAACGGCACGTTCAACGGAAAATGCCGGCGGCCGATCTGCAGGCCCGGCGTCGTGCGTGGCAACAGCGCCAACGTGATGCCAAGGTCTTCCTTCTCGCCCAGCAGATGCTCGGGGTCGTACATGCGGAAGGCCAGGCCCACTAACGTAGCGATCGGAGCGAGCGTGATGTAGTGCTTGTCGAAGGTGAGCTTCAGGCCCAGCGTCTCGACGCCGTCCACCGTCTGCTTGCAGACGATGCCGAAATCGGGAATCGACGTTGCATCCGAGCCGGCGTATGGGCCCGTTAGCGCGAAGCAGGGAATCTCTTCGCCAACCGCTAGGCGCGGCAGGTAGTGATTTTTCTGCTCTTCACTGCCGTAGTGCAAAAGCAGCTCGGCGGGTCCGAGCGAGTTCGGCACCGCCACAGTGGAGGCGAGCGTGGATGACATCGTCGACAGCTTCTGCAGCACGGCCGAATGCGCCAGCGCGGAGAACTGCAAACCACCGTATGCCTTCGGGATGATCATGCCGAAAAATTTGTTTTTCTTGATGAACTCCCACACGTTTGGCGGCAGGTCGGCCAGCTCGTGCGTGATCTGCCAGTCGTCGACGATGCCACAGAGCTCTTCCACCGGGCCGTCAAGAAAAGCCTGCTCCTCGACGCTTAATAACGGCTTGGGCTGCTTCAGCAGGACGCTCCAATTTGGCTTGCCCGAGAACAGCTCGCCTTCAAAGCCGATCGTGCCTGCTTCGAGCGCGGTCTGCTCGGTGGCAGAAAGCTTCGGCGTAACCTTGGCAAAGGTTTTCAGCAGCGGTGCGCTGATCTGGCGGCGGCGAAAGCCGACCATCAAAAGCGGCACCGCGATCGCCAGCTCGATGATCAGCAGGATCAACGTCGTCAACGGTGCTGCGGCGAAAATACCTACCACCAAGGTAGCAACGACGGTGGCAATAGCCCATGTGCGCAGGCTGCTGCGGTTGTACGCGCTGGCGCCGGTAGCTATTAGCGCTGCGAGAATGGTCAGTATCACGGACATGTCGGCACCTCATCACGGTTGAACGGCTCCGGCGTTTGCCGGTTGTCGGAATGTTTCAGATTTTCGGCAGTTGAATCATGTGGCAGTTGATCGTTTCGCTGCAGCTGATGAACGAAGCGGATCACTTCGCGCGTGAATGTGTCGTTCGCATCCCCAGCCACCATGTGGGTGGCCTGCGCCAGTTCGACATGCTCGGCGTGCGGCACCCGCTGAAGAAAATCCCGGACGGTTTCGTGCGACACGACGTCGCTGCGTGCGCCCGACAGCAACAGGACTGGCACTTCAATGCGCGACGCTGCCGCAAGCAAGCGTGGCTGATATCGCTCGCTGTCACTGACCACACCCGCGAGCAGCGCCGGATCCCAGTGCCAGCGAAGGCGTCCATCGGAACCCTCACGCAGCAACGGTTGTAACTGTTCTTTGGTCTTGCGCTCGCGCCGCTGCGGTTGATAGGCGGCGATTTTTTCGGCGGCCTCGTCGTAATCCGAAAAGCCGTCGGGGTAGGCTTGCATGAAAGCCAGAATGCGCTCGACGCCGGCCGTTTCCCAACGCGGCGTAATGTCTACCAGCACCAGCGCGCAGAAAGGCGAAGGCTTCATCTCGCCCGCGACCAGCATGCCCATTAACCCGCCCATCGATGCACCGACGAGGATTGGCGGCTGCGGTTGGGCCTTGGCAACACGAACCAGATCGTCGGCAAATTGTTCGAGTTGATAGGCGCCGCCGGCAACACGGTCGCTTTCACCATGACCGCGACTGTCGAACGTGACACAGCGGCAACCTTCGCTGGCCAGAGCCGTCGCGGCACCGGTCCAGGCTCCCCGCGTCTGACCAAAACCGTGTGAAAAAACCAGTGCCGGCCGGCCGGCCGGGTTGCGCGTTTCGATCGCCAACTCCAGATCGGCCACCGCAAAGCGACTGATTTTTACTTCGATGGAATGCGTCATAACCATACGGAAGAGTATGGACTTTCTCTGCCGCTATCGTCAAGACGCCGGTGGAGTGGCTAACTTCTGTCGAGGAGACTGTCAAAAATATTTAATGACTTCATATGGATAGACAGCCGTACATTACAAATTCCTGGCGTATGGCTACCATACGGGAATGAATGTAGCCACAAAGCCGGAACGCACTCGCCTGTCCGCGGAGGACTGGGAATTTGCCGCACTTCACCTGATCGCCGAACAGGGTGTTGGCGCGCTCGCCGTCGAAGCGCTTGCACGCCAGCTCGGCGTGACGAAGGGCAGTTTCTACTGGCATTTCCGCACCCGCGAGGCGCTGCTCAATGCGGCGCTGGAACGCTGGGAGCACTACGGCGAACGCGAGGTGATCAATCGTATCGAGCAAATTGCCGATCCGCGCAAACGTCTGCCGGAACTCTTCCGCCGCGTGGCGCATGAGTTGCAGCCGCACCGGGTCTACGCCGCGCTGCTCAAGGCCCTGGATCATCCGCAGGTTGTGCCGGTGATGGCACGCGTGTCGCAGCGGCGCATGGAGTTTCTCACCACCGCCTACAGTCAGGCCGGCCTGCCGCCGACCGAGGCTCTCAATCGCGCGCGCCTGACCTATTCGGCCTACGTGGGTTTTTTGCAGCTGAACTTCACGCTGGGTCTGCCGCGCATCAACCACGAAGAGTTCGATGGTTACGTGGAGCACATGATTGCGACCCTGATTCCCGAATAATCAGGCCTTCGATGTCGGTCGGCTGCCTATCGCCATCGTCGCGGACGAACGAATAGGTATTGCTGCGCGTAACCTTGCAATGCCAGTGCCTGCAAACTAGCGTTTCCACTCTCCTTTGCAACAAGACCAGAGAGGAAAAGCGATGACGAGCAAGCTGCAAGCACTCGAAGATTGGGTAAACGAAGTTGCGGCGCTGACCCGTCCCGATCGCATCCAATGGTGCGATGGTTCTGACTCGGAATATCAGGCCCTGGTGCAGCAGATGCTGCAGACCGGTGATCTGGTCGAATTGAACCAGCAGACCCATCCCGGCTGCTATCTACATCGCTCCAGCAAATCCGACGTGGCGCGCGTCGAACATCTCACCTTCGTCTGCCACGAGAGCAAGGACGACAGCGGCCCGAACAATCACTGGATGGCTCCAGCCGAAGCGCACGCGAAAATCGATGCGCTGTTCGACGGCTGCATGGTCGGCCGTACGCTGTACGTCATTCCCTACTGCATGGGCCCCATCGACTCGCCGCTGGCGCGTTGCGGCGTCGAGATCACGGACAGCCCCTACGTTGTCGCCAACATGCGCATCATGACCCGCATGGGCGCTGCAGCCCAGGCGCGTATCGAGCGCGAGGGTCATTTCGTCAAGGGGCTGCATTCAACCGGCGAGCTCGATCCCGAACGCCGCTTCATCATGCATTTCCCTGAAGAACTCAGCATCAAGTCATACGGCTCGGGCTACGGCGGCAACGCGCTGCTTGGCAAAAAATGCCACGCCTTGCGCATCGCCAGCAATCAGGCGCATACCGAGGGCTGGCTGGCCGAACACATGCTGATTGTCGGCATCGAAAATCCGCAGGGGCAGACGCACTACATTGCGGCGGCCTTCCCTTCTGCCTGCGGCAAAACCAACCTCGCCATGCTGATCCCGCCGGAAGGCTATCGCCAAAGTGGCTGGAAAGTCTGGACCATCGGCGATGACATTTGCTGGATGCGCCCCGGTGCCGATGGACGTCTATATGCCATCAACCCTGAAGCCGGATTTTTTGGCGTGGCCCCGGGCACCAGCGAGAACAGCAATCCCAATGCGCTGGCCACGATTGCCCACGACACCATCTATACCAATGTCGCGGTCACCGCCGACAATCAGCCATGGTGGGAGGGCCTGCCGGGCGAGCCGGCCATTGACTGGCAGGGCCGTCCATACGACGCGGCCAACGGCCCTGCCGCCCATCCGAACTCGCGCTTTACCGTCAGCGCTAAACAGTGTCCGACTTGGTCTGAAAAGGCCGAGGCTCCGCAGGGCGTGCCGATCAGCGCCATCGTGTTCGGCGGCCGCCGCCCGTCGCTGCTGCCGCTGGTGATGGAAGCGCGCGACTGGACCCACGGCGTACTGATGGGCGCCGCCATGGGTTCGGAAACCACGGCGGCAGCAGCCGGCGAGGTCGGCGTGCTGCGGCGCGACTCGATGGCGATGAAACCTTTTTGCGGCTATCACTACGGTGATTATTTCGCACACTGGCTGTCGTTCGACCAGGCCGGCGCAAACCTGCCGAAGATCTTTCACGTGAACTGGTTTCGCAAGGGCACGGATGGCAAGTTTCTATGGCCGGGCTTCGGCGACAACCTGCGCGTATTGCAGTGGATGATCGATCGTGCGGAAGGCCGCGTATCGGGTAAACAGACCGCGATTGGCACGCTGCCCCAGCTGAGCGAACTCAACCTTGACGGACTGAAAATCGACCGCGCCCGACTTGAAGAGCTGCTCCACGTGGACAACGCGGCCTGGCAGGACGAGCTCGCCGCCATCGGCCAGTACCTGGAAGGCTTCACACCACGCCTGCCCGAAAAACTGAAGCAGGAACAGCATCGCGTTGCGCAGGCGCTGTCGGGCGAAGCCATCGAACAACCACAGCGCAAAGCGGCCAGCTTTTAAGCTGCTGACGGCAACTGACCGAAGGCGACCCTTTTGAGGCCGCTTTCGGCCGTTTGACCCCGGTACCGTCAACCCTTATCAGGAATGACATGCCGGAGAATTCAAACCCTTTTTCGCGCTACCGCATCCAAGCTGGCAAGATGATTGTTGCCTGCGCCTCCATTGGACTCACCATGCCGCCCGCCGAACCCGCGGTAGCCAACGACGTTGATGACGTCCACGCGGCGGCTGCCGGTGATCGGAGAGCCTTTCAGCGGCTCTACCACCTGCATGTCGGCCGGATTCACGGCGCGATTTTTCGACTGGCCGGATACGACCACGCCCGTGCGGAGGATCTGACCCAGGAGGCCTTCATACGCGCATGGCAGAAACTTCCAGGTTTTCGTCATGAGAGCGCGTTCGGCACCTGGCTTTATCGGCTGGCGATCAATGTGGCGCTGATGGATATCCGCGCACGCAGCGCCGATCCGGTGAGTACGGTGGACGATGAACACCTGCCCGACACCGGCGAAACGCCGTTTTGTGCGGCAGAGCGCGACGAACTGGAACGCGCCATCGGCCTGTTGCCACCGCGGGCGCGCGCCGTGCTGGTACTGCACGATGTCGAAGGCTGGCGGCACGAAGATATTGGCAACGAGCTGGGCATGGCGGTGGGTACCTCCAAGGCACAGCTGCATCGGGCGCGCGGCCTGCTACGCAAGACACTGGGATATCCCGTGGGAGACATGAAATGAATGAATTTGAATGGCGCCGGCAAATGCGCGACCTGCGCCAGCCACTCGCACCGTCGCGCGATTTGTGGACGTCGATCGAGACGGCGCTGGACGCTGCCACACCGGCGGCAGATCCTGTCGCCACCACTGTGCATCGAACCGCGCGACCACGGCGCTGGATGATCGCGGCCAGTCTCGCCGCGTCCGTTGTGCTGGCGGTGATTGCCGGCTTCAACGCCCGCGTCCAGACGACGTCGACAATGACGGCATCCACGACGGCTGCCTGGAAGCCCGCTGACCCGCGTCTGGCCGGCGCAGCGACCGAATTGAACGCTGCCCACAGCGAACTGCAGCAAGCCATTGAACAGGCGCCCCACTCGCCCGCGCTCCAGCGACTGCTCCTGCGCACCGAGCAGCAACAAACACAGCTGCGCCAGCTGGCCCGCGAAGCCGGCTGACGCCCGTTGACACGATCAGAGATCACCATGAAATCCATTCGTTACTTGCCGCTGCTGTTATGCGCTTGCGTCGGACAGGCGCTGGCCGACACACCGATCAATCTCACGCACGCGGCCAGCGCCACTGCGCGCGTCAACATCAGCAATGTCGCAGGCTCGGTGAACGTTGTGGCCTGGGACCGCAATGAAGTGCAGGTCGTTGGCCAGCTCGGCGATGGCAGCAAGCCACTGGCGATTACCGGCAGCAACACCGACATGACGGTCAAAGTCGAGCCTGCGGGTGGCTCTGGCTGGCTCAACTGGACCGGTGACCGCAAGCTGTCACCGAGTACGCTGGAGCTGCATGTGCCGAAGTCCGCGTCGCTAATCATCAACGTTGTCAGTTCACCCGTGGTCATCGACGATATGGCCGGCGGCACGATCGAGATCAGCACGGTCAGCGGCAGGTCGCGCATCAGCGCCAACACGCCGTCGCTGAAGGTCGATAGTGTCAGCGGCAACATCGAAATCGCGGGCAGCGCCCAGACCGCCAATCTGCAGACTGTCAGCGGCGATATTCTTGCGCCTGCACTAGGTAGTGCGGTACGGCTGCAAACTATCTCGGGGCATATCCAGGCCGGTGGCGGCCCTTGGCAAACGCTGACGCTCAGCACCGTTTCGGGTGATGTGCAGCTGGCCGGAAATCTTGCGCCTAACGGCAGCGTGGGCATCGACAGCATGAGCGGCGACGTGCAGCTTCAGCTTCCCGCAACGTTATCAGGGCTATTGCACGCCAGCAGCTTCAGCGGCGAACTGCGCAGCGATTTCGGAACCCCGACGAAGCCGGAGCACGGACCGGGCAGCAGTCTGGACGTCCATTTGGGTAACGGTGGCGGCAAGATCAACGTCGAAACCTTCAGTGGCGACTTGCGTATCCGCAAACAGAACTGATCGGCATAGCGTTGATGAGGCGGCTAGAAAACAACGCGCTGATCTCTTCAACGCGTGCGCCAACAAAAACGCCATCACGATGGCGATGGCGATGGCGATGGCGTTAGATTAATTCCAGATTTGCGCCCAGCTGGGCACACAACGTCAGTGTTTATAGATCCTGGTGATACTGCACGTAAGGCGTGCGCGACTGATCCGGCTCGGGGCCGACAGGCGTGTTGGCCGCAGCGCCAGATGACCAGAGGTTTTGTGCGCCGACGCTGAGCTGACCACGCCACGGCAGTCGCCACGTAACACCCAAATCAATGGCGTTCCAACGACGATCCGTATTGGGATTTGCCCCCGGTATGCCTGCCTGCGGTTCGATGCTGCGGCCGATCAGCGTGCCACTGAGAACGCCGTGATCAACGCCAAAGGTCAGCGCTTTCTGATCGAGCGTATTGATGCCCAGCACATTGCCTGGCAACAGATGGATACGACCCACGCTGGCACCCAGATCGATGCCACTCTGGTTGCCCAGTGCCAACCGACCGCGCGCATTCACCTGCGAACTGCTGTCGAAATCCGGCAAGCCGTCGACCACCGCACCCGCGTTGGGCAAAATGCGCGGCAGGGTCGCGTTGTTGTCCGGCGTGCTGTTGGCACCAACGCTCACGCCAAGGCTGTAACGGCCAGCGTCATACGTGGCACCCACTTCACTGCCGATAATTCGCGTCGGCTGATTAATCCAGTTACGTTCGCTGACTTCGGCATGCGCCTGCAAATGCGGCGCTAGACCATATTGCAGCCCCGTTGAAACAACATTGGCGGTATCGACCACCTGAAACGACAGCGGCGTATCGCTGCGAAGCGCTTCCGCGCCGGTGCCGCGATTGGCCTTTAGCGCCAGCAGATGGCCATTTGGCGCAAGCCACAGCGGCACAACGACACCAGGCTCAACTTCATTCAACTGCGACGGCTGCTGCGAAAGCAGATACTGAGCCATGGCATTATTTCCGACCGCAGTCTGCCCGGCCGCAGCGAGCGGTGTCAGCAATAACAGCAGTAATGGATAAAGTCGGCGCATGAGCTGAAGTGAGAATGGAGTCCGGCTGGGTACATTTGCCTGATTAGTATACCCGAATTTTACAAATTACTAACACCTAAAGGTCTACCGCTAATCCCCGAAACTGGCCGACACCCGCCCGATGCCACCGACGGAGCGCGAATAATGTCAAAAAGTGCCCCTTGCTGCGGTAAAGCTGGCTGCAAAACCACCTTACAAGTTAAGGTTATACAAGAAAACGTTGCGCCGATACATCGATTCGCAAGACTTCAGTGCGGGGACTGATCATAACCATGAGCGCCTCACCCGGTACTCGCCCTCAGCCACCACTTCTTGTGGCGCAGGATGCTGCGTCGCTGCACCACGCCGTGGAAAGGCTGTTTGATGCGCCCGACGCCGCCAGCGTGCTGGAAATCGGGGAACTGATGGTGCGTGGCCTCGGCGTCGACGGGCGACTGCGCTGGCGCAAAAAGGAAGACTTGTCGCTTCATCCGGAAAACCGCCAGCTCGAGCTGACTGACGATCCCCAGAGCGCGCGCAACCTGGTGCTGGAGTGGAACAACGACACCATTTCGGACGATGTCAGGCAGCAATTGATCTGGCTGGGCCGTCTGAGCGCCGTGCGCCTGCGCCAGCTGGCGGAAATCAGCCGACTGTACGAAGCCATTTCACGCCTGGCGCTGGCCGAACGACTGCAACGCGCGCTTTACGCGATCGCCGAACAGGCCGGTGCCGGACACGACATGCCGGAAATGATGCGATCGCTGCATGCGATCGTCAGCAGCCTAATGTATGCGGAAAACTTTTATATCGTCTTGCACGATAGTGTCGCTGACACCATTCGCTTTCCGTATTACGTGGACACCGAAGACACCAGCCCGCCGCCGCCCGATCATGCGTGGCCGCTGCAGGACTTGCTGCACAGCCTGACCTGGAATCTATTGCAGGAAGGCCGGCCGCTGATGGGTTCGATGGACGAGCTGCGGCAGCAGTTCAGCGAGCCGCTGGTGCTAATCGGACCCAGCTGTGAGCACTGGCTTGGTGTTCCGCTGTTGCGTGCCGGACGCGTGGTTGGCGGCATCGTGGTGCAGAGCTACCGCACCGACACGCACTACTCCCGCAACGACCTGGAATTGCTCAACTACGTCGGGCAACACGTGCAGACGGCGCTCGAGCGGCGTGAAGCGCACATTGAACTGGGCCGCCGGGTTACCGACCGCACCGCCGCCCTGCGCGAAGCCAACCGCGTACTGCGCCAGCAGGTACTCCAACGCCAGCGAGGCGAGCGGTTGCAGGCGGCGTTATTCCGCATCGCCGAGCTGGCCAGTACCGCCGATAGCCTGGATGCGTTTTATGCCGCCGTCCATCAGGCCATCAGCGGCCTGCTGTATGCGCGCAATTTCTACATTGCCTTGCTCGACGAGGAAACGCAGGCACTCACGTTTCCTTATTCCGTCGATGAAGTGGAGACCGTGCGACAGCCGCGTTTACACGGCCACGGTGCCTCCGAATACGTGCTGCGCCATGGCAAGCCATTGCTGGCCTTTCCGGCAGACTTCGATCGACTCATGGAGCAGGGCGAAATCAGTCATCTCGGTACACGTTCGCTGTGCTGGCTCGGCGTGCCGCTGATCTGGAACGACAAGGGTATGGGCGTGCTCGCCCTGCAAAGCCATTCGGCCGAACACAGCTACAACGAACGCGATCAGGAGCTGCTCACGTTCGTCAGTTACCACATTGCCAACGCGCTGCAGCGTCGCCATACCGATGCCTCGCTTAAACAGGCCTATGCCGGACTGGAGCGTCGCGTCACCGAGCGAACGCGCGCACTGGCGCTGGCCAATCGCGATCTGCGCGAACAGATCGCCGAACGCGAGCGCGTCGAACGTCGGCTGAAATACGAAACCCTGCACGACTCGCTTACCGGCCTTCCCAATCGCGCGCTTCTGCTGCAGCGGCTGGAGCAGGCAATGCAGCGCTATGCGATCAATCCCGATGAGCCCTTCGCCGTGCTGTTTATCGACCTGGATCGCTTCAAGGTCATCAACGATTCGGTCGGCCATCTGGTCGGCGACGATCTGCTGTTCCAGGTCGGTGGCCGCATCCGCGCCAGCCTGAAAACCCGCGACGTGGTAGCGCGCCTGGGCGGTGACGAATTCGCCGTACTGCTCGACGGCATGCGTGACGCCAGCAAGGCCATGCGCGTCGCCGAACGCATCATCGTCGACCTACAGGCGCCTTTCCGGCTGGGCACCAAGGAAATTTTCACCTCTGCCTCGATCGGCATAGCGCTGGCCAGCCCGCATTACCGCCAGCCCGAAGAGTTGCTGCGTGATGCCGACGCGGCGATGTACAACGCCAAGGATGGCGGGCGACACCGTGCGGCGATGTTCGACGAGCGCCTGCGCCGCGAGGCACTCTCACTGCTGGACATGGAAAGTGACCTCCGCCACGGCCTCAGCCGCAACGAATTCGTGCCGTACTACCAGCCGATTGTCGAACTCGTCGACGGCCGCGTCGTCGGCTACGAGGCCTTGTTGCGCTGGCATCACCCCGAGCGCGGCCTGCTCTATCCGGCAGATTTTCTCCTCGTCGCCGAAGATTGCGGCTGCGCCGAGGCGATCGATTGGCATATTTTTGAGCAGGTGTGCAAACAAGGCATCAAGCTGATCGGCGCCGATGGCTTCATCAGCATCAACGTCTCTGGCCGGCATTTCCGTTCGCCGGATCTGGATCAGCGACTGCTGGCGCTGTTTGAGCAGCATGCCGTACCGAACCACTGCATACGCATCGAAGTGACCGAACGATCGTTGCTTGAAAATTCCGCCCAGGTCAAACGGATGCTGTTGAATTTGAGGAACCGCGGCGTCGGCATCACGCTGGATGATTTCGGCACCGGCTACTCGTCGCTCAGCTACCTGCATCAGTATCGATTTGAAACGCTGAAGATCGATCGATCGTTCATCATCGAGCTGCCGATCGATGACCAGGAAACCCAGGGCATCGCAATGGTGCGTGCGATCCAGGTGCTGGCCGATTCGCTGCAGATGAAGGTCATCGCCGAAGGCATCGAACAGGAGTCGCAGCGGGAGGCGTTGCTGCGAATTGGCTGTCGCTACGGTCAGGGATTTCTTTTCTCCGCGGCGCAGTCGGTGGAAACCTGGCTCGCTACCGCCGAGCTGTCGTAACAAGTCCAGTTCAGGGCCAGGTTTGCGGCAATCGACCAGCGACAATGCTGCGCGTTATTGCGGCGTATCTGGAGTTCCCAGCACCGCGCCACCGCTGAGCAGGTGTTCGGCGTCGACACGATCGAACAGATACCGCTGGGCGCAGAATTCGCAGATAACTTCGATTTCGCCATCGCGTGCATCCAGTGCGGCCTCTACCTGGTCACGTCCGAGCGAACGCAGCATGCCGGTGACGCGTTCGCGACTGCAGCTGCAGCCAAACGCCAGCGGACGCGATTCAAACAGGCGCACCGACTCTTCGTGATAGAGCCGATAGAGCAATTCGGCCGGCGCCGTAGTCAGCAGTTCGTCCGCACCCAGCGTAGCGGTCAGCTGCAACACGCGATTCCAGGCGTCTTTGTCGTCCGTCGCATCGCGGCCGCCTTCGTCAGGAACCTTTTGCAGCATCAGGCCCACGGCGTAATCGCCGCTGGTGGCCAGCAGAATGCGCGCCGGCAATTGCTCGGACTGCACGAAATAATTTTCCAGCGCATCGGCCAGCGTGGGGTGCTGCAGATCGACCAGACCCTGATAGCGCTGGCCGCGTTCCACATTGCCGATCGTGATCGCCATGATCGCCTCGGGTAGTGCCCGCAGATCCAGCGGCTCAGGCAGTGGCTCGTTCCAGCGCGCGAGTCCGCGCAGGCGGCCTTCGTCGTTGCACTCGGCAAACAGCAGGCGCAGTGCACCGGCGCTTTTAAGCTCGATCGACAGCGCACCATCCAGCTTGATGTTGCCCGTGAGCAGGGCGCTGGCGGCCAGTGCTTCGCCCAACGTGGCACGCAGCGCAGGCGGATAATCCGCACGCCCCGCCACTTCGCGCCATGCCGGCCCGAGGCGGACCAGCGCGCCGCGGATGCCCGCATGCTCGAGCAGGAAGCGATAGAGAACATCGTCGGCAGGCAGGTTTTCCAAGGCAGGGCTCTCGTGTGGTCAGGGCAGGCTGTTGATTGAATGCACTCAGATGGGGGCGCGGCCACGTTCGGACAACGCCCCTTATACTGACGCGACTTTTGATGGCGTGCCTCATGTCCAGCTTATCTCGACGCTCTTTGCCGATCCGCCTGCTGCGCCTACTGGGGATCGCCGTGCTCGCCTGGTTTGCCGTGACCTGGTTGATGGTGCTGGTGTTGCGCTTTGTGCCGCCGTGGACATCGGCCGTGATGGTGGAGCGTCAGCTCGGTGCGTGGGTACGCCATGAGCCGAACTTCCACCTGCAGCAGCACTGGGTACCGTGGAGCCAGATCTCGCCGTGGGTACCACTGGCGATGGTGGCCGGTGAGGACCAGAAATTTCCCTACCATCACGGCTTCGACTTCGACTCGATCCACAGCGCCATCGACAAGGCCGACGACGGTGGCCGCCTGCGCGGCGCCAGCACGATCAGCCAGCAGACGGCCAAAAACCTTTTCCTGTGGAACGGCCGCAGCTTTGTCCGCAAAGGCCTGGAGGCGTATTTCACCGTACTGCTTGAACTGACCTGGCCGAAACAGCGCATTCTCGAGGTGTACGCCAATATTGCCGAACTCGGCGACGGTGTTTACGGCGTGGGCGCGGCCAGCGATACCTTTTTCCACACCGTGCCGGCGCGACTGGGTTCGGCACAGGCAGCGCGACTTGCCGCGGTGCTGCCCAGTCCGCGTCGGCTGCATGTCGACCAACCCAGCAACTACGTCATGCGCCGAACAAACTGGATCGCCCAGCAAATGAGCCAACTTGGTGGCCCCGGCTATATCGAAGGCCGCGCCCCGCCACGCATGAGACGCTGACCCGTGACCGGATTCGCCTGCATCGCAACAGTTGGTTAGCATGGCGCATCCTTTCTCCGGCGCCGCGCATGCCGCAACTTACCGTCGTCGTTCCCGCCTACAACGAATCGGCCGTGCTGATGATTTTTCATCAGCGCCTGGGCAAGGTGCTTGATAGCCTGCCGTTCGACTGCGACGTGCTCTACATCGATGATGGCAGCACTGATAATACGTGGTCGATTATCGAGCGTTTTATCGCCGATGATCCACGTGCCGGTGGCCTGAAGCTGTCGCGCAATTTTGGCAAGGAGGCCGCGATGACCGCCGGCCTCGACCACGTGACGGCCGACGCGGCCGTGGTCATCGATTCGGATTTGCAGGATCCTCCCGAACTCATCCCTGCCCTGGTCGACCAATGGCGCGCCGGATACGACGTGGTTTACGCCACCCGCAGCGCGCGCGAAGGCGAGACCGGTTTCAAGCGGTTCACTGCGGCCGCCTTCTATCGAAGCATGAACCAGCTTTCCGACACGCCGATACCGCGCGACACCGGTGACTTCCGGCTGCTCTCGCGCCGCGCGCTCGATGCGCTGGGCCAGCTGCGCGAGCGCCAGCGCTTCATGAAGGGCCTCTTCAGCTGGATAGGCTATCGACAGACCGCCGTGCGTTACCTGCGCGAACCGCGCCAGGCCGGCGTCACCAAATGGAATTACTGGCGGCTGGCGAAATTCGCGGTCGAGGGAATCACTTCGTTTTCCACCGCACCGCTGCGGCTGGCGACCTGGGTCGGCGTCGCCTCGGCCGGCTTGGCTTTCGTCTACGGACTGTTCGTGTTGATCCGTTCGCTGTTTTATGGCGATGCGGTGCGCGGCTATCCCACGCTGATGCTGGTGATTCTGTTTCTCGGCGGCGTGCAGCTGCTGGCGCTCGGCGTGATCGGTGAATACCTCGGCCGCAATTACGCCGAGAGCAAGCGCCGGCCGCTGTATTTCATCGAGGAGCAGCGGACGCCGCGCCAAGGTCGCTGAGTCGACGCGGCCAAGCCAAAAGACCAGCGAAATCCTTTCGGCGAAACGACTATCCCGGCCATGCAGCGCGGGGGTAGACTCGGCGAACTCGGCCCGTCCGGGCCTGTGGGAGACCCAACCATGCACCAGGTCAAAGATCTGCTGAAAAGCAAGGGCGGCACCATCTTCGCCATCGCGCCCGAAGCGCCCGTGCTGGAAGCCATCAAGCACATGGCCGAGCACCGCATCGGCGCGCTGCTGGTGATGCGTGACAACGCACTGATCGGTGTTGTGTCGGAGCGCGATTACGCACGCAAGGTGATCCTGCAGGGCCGATCGTCCGCGCAAACAGCGGTATCGGACATCATGCGCAGCGAGCCGCTCACGGTCACTGCCGATACCGATGTGTTCGACTGCATGCGACTGTGCACCGACAGCCGCGTACGGCATTTGCCGGTCGTCCAGGGCGATGCGGTTATCGGCGTGATCTCGATCGGTGACCTGGTCAAGGCCGTGATCGACGCACAGGCCGAACAAATCGAACACCTGCAGCGCTACATCACCAGCTGAGGCCGTGAAGCGATGTGCGCTCGGCAGACATCCGCGCTGCCGTAGCCGTTGGCGATTCGTGCAACATCAGCGTGGCGGCGTTTGCGCGCCGCTGCGGTTTAACGGTTCCTCCGGCGCAAGGTCGGCGGACCTGCCTGCGCGTCTGGCGACCGCCGCCGCGATCGCCGCCACGCCAGTGCCGACCAAGGCCAGGCCCGCGACGCTGAAACCGAACGCGCGCAGACCACTCACGCCGCTGGTCACGATAAGGTCGCCAAATCGCCAGACCGCCGTCTCGACAAAATTCTTTCCCTTGTAGCGCGTCTCGCGCGGCACGCGGGTATACAGCGAATCCACTGCCGGCTTGGTCATGCCGTAAGCAAAACCGCGCGTGGCCACCATCATGATGGCCAGCACCGAGATACCGTAACCAAACACACTGATGCTGCCACCGCCAAACCATGCCAGGCCGGCCAGCAGCGCTAGGTTGACCAGTGACGGCAGCACCAGCCCCCAACCGGCGCCACGTCGAACCAGCAGCCACGGCGTCAGCGATAGCTGTAAAACAGCGCCAAGGACGTTCGTGTACAGATCAAGATCGTTATAAAACGCCGTGCGCGCCACCGTGCCGATGACGTGTGCCTTGGCGTAGTCCGCCAGCAGCGTATACGCCAAGGTGCCGATACCGTCACCAAACAACATCAGCAGCGCCATATAGCGCAGAAAGGGGCGAGACCACAGCTCTTTTACGCCAGCCCACAACGAACCACCGATGGCTTTTTCACCCTGACTTCCGGGCTGCTGGTCATGCCGGATTGAAAGTCGCAACAACAAACCAAGCGCCACGCCGAGCGCAACTGCCGACACCAGCAGCAGCGATGCAACGCCTATCGACTGCACCAGAAACTTGGTTATCAGCGGCCCGAAAATCGCACCGGCCATGCCACCGAGCGCGATCAACGAAAACACCTTGCGCGCCTGCGTGCTGGAAAAGATGTCGGCCATGAAGCTCCAGAACAGCGACACCACAAACAGATTGAACACGCTGACCCAAACAAAAAACACCACGCCCAGTTCGCGCGCGCCGATACGATCCTGCGCGACAAAAGCCGGCACGAAAGCCAGCAGGCAAAGGATGAAAAAGCTGTAGCTCCAGCCGAGCAGCTGGCGGCGCGGGAAACGCGCTACCAGCCAGCCAAACAGCGGCGTCATCAACAGCATGACCGCGAACACCGCGCCATAGAACAGCGGCAGCGATGGCGACCCAACCGCACCGCTGAGCTGATCGCGCACGGGCCGGACGATGTAGTACGAGGTCATCACGAAGAAAAACGCCAGCGCCGGCAGCACGGGCGACGCGTGCCGCTGATCGACAGGTGGCTCCGCGGCAACAGGCCCTACAACAATATCGCTGCTTGAATTCACGAGCGTGTCCGTCGGGCTGAGTAAAAAAGATTAGCATGCAGCTGCCTTCGGCATCCTCGCCAGTCAAGCGCGGCAAGGCGTGCAGCGGCTTGTCGCTGCGCCGGCACGCCCCCCGATGGCAGGCATTCGGCAAAGTTTTCCCGACCCTAAACGTCATGCGAGCGAACCGCGGCGATAAGTGAACGAATCGGTTGGAATGTCTGTCTGATCTCCTGCGGAATCATTCAGCTCACAGATGCCTGCGAATCGCCCTGCAGTCCACGCATTGAGACATCAACACAAAGCTTCTGACCTTCGCACTATGGCAACCCCGAGTGACCTAAGTTCGAGTTGAACGTGCACGACCCTCAGCGCAACAACACGGCATATGATTCGATTCCTCCGATACCCTTCCAGGCTTTGCCGCAGGCGGTCTATGTACTTCACTCATAAATCCTTGCAAGCCTTCGGCGGTTCGCTATTCGTTGCGCTCGCATTCGCTGCCACGTCGCTCCATGCAGCCACCTCCGCGCCTGCACCGAAGCCAGTTCCCGCAAGCAGTGCCGTGCCGCAAGGGTTGCCTCCCGCACGGGTCACGCAGACGCTGGCTGACTATCAGCGCTGGCTGGATCGACTCAACGAAAGAAATGACGTAGCAGGCCTGGCGACCGCCGTGGTTATCGACGACAAAGTAGTCTTCGAACGTACCGTCGGTTACGCCGACGCAGCAACGCAGCAGCCGATCACCGCCGACACCGTGTTTCGACTCGCTTCGCTATCCAAGGCCTTCGCGACCGCCCTCACCGGCCTGCTGGTCCAGGACGGCAAGCTGAGCTGGAACACCAAGCTGGTTGACGTACTGCCTTACTTCAAACTCAAGGATGCCCAGGCCGGCGCGCAAGCCACCGTTGGCGATATTCTGGGGCAGCGCATCGGCTTGCCTCGCAACACCTACGACAGCATGCTCGAAGGTGATGTCCCCTACGAAACACTGGTGCGAAAGCTGGACGAGGTCGACATGGCCTGCGGCGTCGGGCAATGCTACGGCTATCAGAACGTGGCCTTCGCCATGATCAGCGATGTCGTGCTGGCTCGCACCGGCGATTTCTTTTATCGACTGGTCGACAAGCGCATCTTCTATCCGTTGGGTATGGATACGGCCAGTTACGGCCTGGCGGCGCTGGAATCCAGCAAGAGCTGGGCCCGCCCGCATCGACCCTCCGCGCACGGCTGGATTCCCTTCGAGCCGACGGAAACCTACTATCGCGTGGCGCCAGCGGCGGGCGTCAATGCCAGCCTGCATGACATGGAAAAATGGCTGATCGCGCAGATGGGTGGACGGCCAAACGTGCTGTCGCCATCGCTGCTAAGCGTGCTGCACGCGCCCGGAGTACCCACGCCCAGTGAACTGCGCGCCTCGCCATGGCGCAGCGCGCGATTGAAATCTGCCGACTACGCGCTGGGCTGGCGGGTTTACAACTACGCCGGCGAGACGCTGATTTATCACGCCGGCGCCGTCGCCGGCTATCGCACCATGATCGGGTTCTTTCCCAAGTACCACGCCGGCGTAGTCAGCCTGTGGAACTCGACCGGCCCCGTGCCCAGTGGCCTGATGCCGATGGTGTTCGACAGCCTGCTTGGTCTCCCACACGTGGACTGGGCCGGCCTGGAAACGAGCGACGCGAAGTCCACCGCGTCATCGTCGAAGAAACATGCCGCCGTTCTGCCCGTAAACAAAACCAGAGCAACGGGCCAGAGCGCTGAAGAGGGATCAGAGAGATAGATCCACGCAGAGCAAGCGTAAGCAGCAGGGCACGCATAACGCGCGCCCTGCTCTCTTTCCTTCTCAGACACGGATCAACTCGTGAACATGCAGACGATCAGGGGGTGAATTCGATTCTCACCTGACTTTCACTGGGAACGGCTGAACCGCTTTTCATCGCTGGGGTAAAGCGGTATCGGTTTACTGCAGACATAGCAGCGTTGTCGAATACATGCGCAGGCAAAGAGCTGGTCACGTGCGCGTTACTGGTTCGCCCATTGGGTTCGACGGTGAAGGCCACGACCACCCAGCCGGTTTGGCGCAAACGAAGTGCGACCGGGGGATAAATGGGCGAGACAGATTTCACCAGCACGGCGCTAGTGGTTGTCGCACCCGTCGCCGCTGCAGCGCCATCGGCGGCAACTGCGGCAGATTGCCTGACGACTGGAGCAGTTTCCTGAGTGACAGCCTCGGGCGCCGGTCGAGTTGCACGCGGTTTCGCCTGCGCGGCCTCGGCGGCCTGCACTTTCTGCTGCTCGGCCAGTCTGTCAGCCGCCTGCTTCTCCGTCGCCGCTTTCTGTGACGCCAGCTGCTGCGCTTTCTGCTGATCAAGCAGCTGCTGTTGCTGCTTGTCGAGCAACTTGCGCTGCGCGTCGAGCTTGGAACGCAAAATGGTCAACGTGAAATTGCTTGGATCGGCCTTGGCCAGCAGGTCGATCTGTCGCTGGGACTCGTTGAAGTCGCGCGCGTTGATCACCTGCTCGGCCGACGTGGCGGCATACGGGAACGTTTCACGCAACGCATCGGCGGCGACCTGATTGCCGGGCTGCTTGGCCAGCACGCGCAGATAAAATTCGAAAGCGTTGTTGCCGGCCGGCGCCAGATAGCGCTGCTCGTTGATCGCCTTGCGCGCCTCATCAAGCAACTGGTTGACGTCCATCGATGCGACGTTCGCGGGAGGCGCCGGAGCCTCACTGGTGGATACGGACACCGGTGCTGTCGGATGACCACCGGCGTCTTCAAGCATCATTTCCTGATGCGGCTTGATGATAAGAAACCATGCGCCGATGACCAGCACGGCAAGCACGATGATGATGGCAATGACGAGAGGCTTGGCAGCCCCGCGCGCACGACGACGCGTATCGAGTAAGTATCGGGTATCCATGGTCTCTCGCTGGGTGTCGACTAGAATACCCGCGCTTTTTCCCCCTGTAGGAGCGGCCAGTCCCCTGACTGATCGCGGCGCGGATGCGTAAAAGGTAACTCCATTGGCCGGGCACGGCAAATGGCGCTGCCTTTCAGTGGTTCTTGTGGCATGGAGCCGGCTCAAAAGCACCGGCTAACAAGCCACTTAACATGGCCTGGCCAGCAGCATGTGCCAGCTTTTCAGACGCCAGAAACGCAGCGTCCCGGACAAGCCGGGACGAATATTCTCGAAGTACTCTCCCTGCGCTGGGCACCGCAGGGAGAGAATTATCGATGACCTAGTTTTATGGGTGTACGTGAAACCTTGCTTACTTCTTGGAGGTCTTGGTGGCTTTTACCACCTTGGCCGGTGCAGCTTTCTTGACGGCCGACTTCTTGACGGCGGCCTTCTTCACGGCTTTCTTGGCTGCCGGCTTTTTGGCGGCCACTTTCTTGGCGGCCGACTTCTTGGCAACCTTCTTGGCAGCAACCTTTTTAACGGCAGCTTTTTTCACGGCAGTTTTCTTGACCGCGGCTTTCTTGACTGCAGTCTTCTTGACGGCAACCTTCTTTACGGTGGATTTTTTGGCAGCCTTTTTGGCGGCCGGTTTCTTTGCGGTGGTTTTCTTGGCAGTGGCCATAGTTCTTCTCAGCTCCTCATCAGTTGGCAGTGGTTGCCCAGTAAAAGCATGCAGGAACGCCTCAACCAGCAAATCGCTGTTGGTGGCGTGCCGAAGGTTGTTCACTTGACGATGCGTACGCAAATCGGAAAGCCGCCGCAACACATGCAGCGGAATCGAGACGGTGATCTTGCGTACCGCGTTTGCCTTTTCACCGTGCTCGACATACGGCTTAATGAATTTTGCTGCTGTCATAACGCACATTCCCCGTGATCTGTTGCGAAAGCTATTCCTGAAGATTTCAACTGTCAATCAATTTTAGCCATGAAATTCAACGACCGCACCTATTATAAAAGCCCCTCAAATCCTTCTGTACCAACGCTTTTGCGTCATTCATACCAAATGCTTTTAGCCGTCCAGACGTCCGTACGTATTTTTACTGAAAATGGCGGATAACGCTGAAACCATTGCTGTACAAGGGTTTTCGGCCATTTCATCTTCATGTGATAGAAAAATACGATCATGCGCATCGAAATTTACACAACCGATTTTCGGTATTTTCAGGTGCCCGCGGAGATGAATGGAACGCCACTGAAAGCTCAAAAATATTTTTTCAAATCGCTGAAAAAATTCCCGACGTGCCTCCCGGTTGCGGCATCCGCGAAGTGACTTCCACACCGATCGGCTCGTCCCAGACATTCCTTGTCGGTGAAAAGTGCACGATCTTTTCATCGTGGCGACCGACGCATCAGATAGCTTGGCGACGGCCCATAGAAAAATTCGAGCTACTGTTATCGACCCATGTCTCGATCGATGGCGAGCCGACAGGCTGCGCAAAAACGAAAAACAAAATCTCGCATGCAAGGTTGCGGCGGGTTCCATTGCATCAGAATTTTTCGCTGCCGCTACTCCGGCGAAACGCACGACCCAAAACATCAACGGCCGCATAAGCGGCCGTTGATGTTTTGTGAAACAGGGTGAAATCAGTGGTCGTCGTTCTCGACCAGCTCCTGGTATTCGTTTGCGTCGAGCAGCTCTTCGAGCTCGGCACGATCGCTGGGGCGAACCAGAAAGATCCAACCGTCGCCGTAGGCATCCTCGTTGATGGTTTCGGGCTTGTCGCTGAGGATCTCGTTGATCTCGACCACTTCGCCGGAAATCGGCGAATAGATATCCGAGGCCGCCTTGACCGACTCCACAACCGCGGCGCCGGTGCCCGCCTTCACGTCGGAGCCCACTTCCGGCAGCTCAACGTAAACCAGATCGCCAAGCTGGCTCTGCGCATGTTCAGAGATACCCACGCGTATCAGGCCGTCGTCTTCGACGCGGGCCCACTCGTGGGACTTGAGGAATTTCAGATCGCCAGGAATCTCGCTCATGATGGGTCCAGTGGTTGGTTGCAATAAGGGGTTGGGTGAATTCTAGCCGCATCCGGCACAGGGCAAAACGTACGGCGACAGAAGCATGCGCCGCGTGTATTTCAAATGCCTTCGCAAGGCTTGCCGTCGCGCACGAAGGGATACTTCACCAGCCGAACCGGCACCTCGCGTCCGCGAATATCCACGCGTACATCGCCGGGCGTTCCCACAGGGATACGCGCAAAGGCCACGGCCTTGTTAAGCGTCGGCGCGAAGCTGCCGGATAGAATCTCGCCCTCGCCGTTTGCGGTCAGCACTTTCTGGCCGTGTCGAAGCACGCCTTTGTCATCCAGCACCAGGCCGACCATGACGCGCTGCACACCGGAAGCCTTCTGCGCTTCCAGCGCCGCCCGACCGATGAAAGCGCGACCTTCGTCCAGCGCGATGGTCCAGGCGAGGTTGGCTTCCCACGGAGAAACGTCGTCGTCCATGTCCTGACCGTAGAGATTCATGCCGGCCTCCAGCCGCAGCGTATCGCGCGCGCCCAGTCCGGCAGGAACAACGCCGGCAAGAGCCAGCGCCTCCCACAAAGCCACGGCGTGTTCCTGCGGCACGATGATTTCGAAACCATCCTCGCCGGTATAGCCGGTGCGGGCGATGAACAACGGCATGCCTTGCGGCCCCTGCGCCGCGGCGGCAGAAAACTTGCCGAGCTTCTGGATGCGCGGACGATCGGTCTCATGCAACAGATCGAACACCTTGGCGCGCGCGTTCGGCCCCTGCACGGCGATCATCGCAAACTCCGGGCGCTCCTTTACCTCGACATCGAAGGCGCCGGCCTGTTGCTCGATCCAGGCGAGATCCTTGGCCCGCGTCGCCGCATTCACTACCAGGCGAAAATGCGCCTCGTCGAAGAAGTACACGATCAGGTCATCAATCACGCCGCCGCGCTCGTTGAGCATGCACGTATACAAGGCCTTGCCGGTGACCTTCAGTTTGTCGACGCTGTTGGCCAGCAGGTGACGTAGAAATTCACGGGTGCGCGAGCCGTGAAGATCGATCACCGTCATGTGCGACACATCGAACATGCCGGCGTCGCGACGCACGGCGTGATGTTCCTCGATCTGCGAGCCGTAACTGATCGGCATGTCCCAGCCGCCGAAGTCGACCATGCGCGCACCGAGCGCACGGTGCGTCGCATTGAGTACGGTTTTGTCAGTCATCGTGGGGCGCCTGCAGGAAAGTCTCTCATTATCGCCATCGCGCCAGGGCAATCCAAGTCGGCGCGACCCGGGCAGCGGCATCAGTCCGTTTTCGGCCTTCGCTGCCCAGGCGACGGCTCCACCCAGCGAAAGGTGAGACTGATGCGCGGCCGGGTCTCAACGCGGCTCTTCGGCACATCGTGGCGATAAAAATGTTGAGTGTCGCCAGCCATCCGCAGCAGGCTGCCGTGCGATAGCGGCACGCGCGCCATGTCATCGGGCGACGCGCGCACGCCGTGCGGCAACTTCCGACGCAGGCGAAAAAGCCGTGTGGCGCCAAGACTCACCGAGGCAATGACCGGTTGCTCGCCGAGTTCGGGCTCGTCATCGCTATGCCAGCCCATCGAGTCATTGCCGTCCCGATAAAGATTGGCCAGCACGCTGTTGAAGCGGGCGTCGCACGCCGACGCCACGCGAGTTCGCAGGGCTGCCAGCGCGTCAGGCCAGGGATGCGGTTCGAAGCGAGTGCGCGAATAGGTGTAACTCGCGCCGTCGTCGCCGATCCAGCAGCTGAGTCGCGGTGAATCCAGCTCGCGGCCAAACATCTTTATACGATGGGTTTCCCACGGCACCGTTGCGAGCAGGTTTTCCAGCAACGCGTCGGCTTCGCTGGGCGGCAGCCAGTTGGTGTGCAACGCCACGTCGGCATCGGGCAATGCGATGCGTTGCCACGCCGGCTTCGATGCCCGACCGCCTGGCGCAAAGAGTCGAGTCATGCTCACACGGTAGGCTGATCCGCGTCATCATCGGATGGCTCGTCGACCAGCGCGATACGCGCAAGCAGCTGGCCGGTGAGTTGCTCGGCCAGCTGCTCGGCATGCCGGCCCGACGAAGCCAGGTGCACATCCGGCGCTTCCGGCCGCTCATACGGCGCGTCAATGCCGGTGAAGTTGCGGATCAACCCCGCACGTGCCTTTTGATAGAGGCCCTTGGCATCACGCCGCTCGCATTCTTCCAGCGGCGTATCGACAAACACTTCCATAAACTCGCCTTCGGCGAACAGCTCGCGCGCCGAGCGACGCTCGCTGCGGTAGGGCGAGATCACGCTGACCAGCACAATCAGACCGGCATCCACCATCAGGTGCGCTACCTCGGCGATGCGGCGAATATTCTCGACACGGTCTTCGGGCGTAAAGCCCAGATCCTTGTTGATGCCGTGTCGCACGTTGTCGCCGTCGAGCAGATACGTGTGATAACCGAGCACGTGCAGGCGGCGCTCTATCAGGTTGGCAATGGTCGACTTGCCCGCGCCGGAGAGACCGGTAAACCACAGGCACAGCGGACGCTGGCCCTTGCTGCCGCCGCGCACGCGCTTGTCGATGTCAAGGTGCTGCCATTGCACGTTTGTCGAGCGGCCCAGCGCGTAGTCCAGCATGCCGCAAGCCACTGTCGCGTGGCTCTGTCGATCGATCAGGATGAAGCCGCCAAGCGTCGGGTTGATGGCAAAGGATTCGAACGCGATGTCACCGTCCAGCCCGATGGTGCAGTAACCGACTTCGTTGAGCTCCAGATGCCGCGCCGCCAGCTTGGCCTGCGTGTTGACGTCGACCTTGTATTTGATCGACATCACACGGGCGTTGACCTCGCGCGTACCGATCTTCAGTACATAGATGCGATTGGGCAGCAGCACCGCATCGCCCATCCACAGCACATGGGCGTTGAACTGATCGGCGACCGGCGCCGGCCGCAGCGCGGCGGAAATAACGTCGCCACGGCTGGCATCCACCTCGCGATCCAGGCAAAGCGTAACCGCCTGTCCACTCGATGCGTTCATCAGATCGCCGGTAGCCGTGACGATGCGTTCGATATGTGCACGCTGCGCGCCGGGCTGTATCAACACTTCGTCACCCACGACCACATGGCCACCGCAAATCGTACCGGCGTAACCGCGGAAGCTTTGATCAGGCCGATTGACCCACTGCACCGGCATGCGGAAATCTTCCGCGTGCGCCATCGCCACATTCGCTGATTCGAGCAGCTCCAGCAGGCAGGCACCGTCGTACCACGGCATGCTGTTCGCGCGGACGCCAACGTTTTCGCCGGTTGGCGCCACCACCGGCAGGCACTGCACATGGGCGATGCCGAGATCCTGTGCCAGCGCGCGGTAGTCTTCGACGATTTTTTCGTAGACCGCCTGATCATGGCCGACCAGATCCATCTTGTTGATCGCCAGCACGATCTGCTTTATGCCCAGCAAGCCACATATATAGGTATGACGGCGCGTCTGCGTCAGCAGCCCCTTGCGCGCGTCAACCAGCACGACGGCCAGCTCGGCGTTCGACGCACCGGTCGCCATGTTTCGGGTGTACTGCTCGTGGCCGGGACAGTCGGCGACGATGAAGCTGCGCCGCGGCGTATGAAAGTAACGGTAGGCCACGTCGATTGTTATGCCCTGCTGACGCTCCGCATCGAGGCCGTCGGTGAGCAGCGAAAAATCCAGCGCGTCGCCGTCTAACAAAGAACCCGGTTGATCGGCGTGCCGTTTGCGGCTGTCGCGGCTGAGCGCGGCGAGTTGATCGTCCGGCAGCATGCCTGCGTCATAGAGCAGGCGGCCAAGCAAAGTGCTCTTGCCGTCGTCCACGCTGCCGCAGGTAATGAAGCGCAGCAGCTGTTTTTCATCGCCGAGGGATGCGTAAACGGGGAGCACAGAAGTAGCCGCCATCAGAAATAACCCTCCTGCTTCTTGCGCTCCATCGACGCGGAAGAGTCTTGATCGATCACCCGCCCCTGCCGCTCCGAGCTGCGCGAGCGTGCCATCTCATCGATAATTTCCGCCAGCGTGGACGCCGAGGATTCCACCGCGCCGGTGAGCGGATAACAGCCCAGCGTGCGGAAACGCACCTCGCGCATCTCAATGGTTTCACCGGGGTCAAGCACGAAGCGGTCGTCATCGGCCATGATCAGCGCGCCGTCGCGCTCGACCACCGGCCGCGGCTTGGCAAAATACAGCGGCACGACCGGAATGTTCTCGCGCTGGATGTACAGCCACACATCCATCTCGGTCCAGTTGGACAGAGGAAACACCCGCACGCTTTCGCCTTTGCGGATATGCGTATTGTAGGTGTGCCAGAACTCCGGGCGCTGGCTTTTCGGATCCCAGCGATGCTGCGCGTTGCGGAAGGAAAAAATGCGCTCTTTCGCACGCGACTTTTCTTCGTCCCGTCGCGCGCCGCCGATGGCCGCATCGAAGCCGTACTTGTCCAGCGCCTGCTTCAGCGCCACGGTCTTCATCACATCCGTATGCACGGTGGCGCCGTGGGTCAGCGGCGATATGCCCTGGCGTATGCCGTCTTGATTGATTTGCACCAGCACGTCGACATCGCCTGTTGCGGCGACTTCATCGCGGAAGGCGATCATCTCGCGAAACTTCCAGGTGGTGTCGACATGCAACAAGGGCATCGGCGGACGTGCCGGAAAAAACGCCTTGCGCAGCAGATGCAGCAGCACCGAGGAATCCTTGCCGATCGAGTACAGCATCACCGGCTGCCGAAAGCAGGCCGCCACCTCGCGAAAAATGTGGATGCTCTCCGCCTCGAGATCATCGAGGTGCGAATGCGGGCGCATGGTGGGTATGGTCATGGCGTTGGCATCATCGAAGGCGGAGTGGCTCGCTGATATGCGTCAATTCAGGCACGCGGGTAAGCGGCCAGCAAACGGGTATGTTACGCGACACCGATGGCCGCCGAGCTCAGACAATACAGGGATACGCTGGCTCGGCGTCGAGCGTCGCCGCGCAAACGGCGGCCAGTTCCAGCAGGCGCAAATCCGAACCCCGTGCGCCCACCAGCTGCAGGCCGATCGGCAGGCCGTCCGGCAAAATCCCCATCGGCAAGCTGACCGCCGGGCAGCCGGCCAGACTGGCGAAGCTGGCCAGGTCGGCGGATGAATCCGGCACCGGGCCATCCAGCGGAAAGGCACCTTGCGGTGTGGTCGGCAGAATCAGAACATCGACCTGAGCAAAGAGGCGGCGCATTTTCAGCGTGGCCGCATCGAGCACGCGATCGGCCGCCGCGTAATCGGCCGCGCTTTTGCGCGCGGCAAAGCCGAGCATCTCGCGGAAGCTTTGAGACACAGGGTGTTCCGTATCGGCCAGATCATCGGCGAACGTGCCGAGCATCTCCGCCTCCATCAGCAGCAAACCGGCACGACGGGTTCGCGCGAAGTTCCAGTCGTCGAAATCCACCGTGCGTCGATCGCCCAGTGCGTGCGTCAACTTTGCCATTGCCGCGTCGAACACTTCGATGACCTCGGGCTGCACGCCGACGGCCGCCAGGTCGGGCAGCAACCCCGTGCGCAGATTGCCCGGCTCCCAATCCGGCAGCTCGAAGGCGACGCGTCGGCGACGCGAGCGCGCATCGTCGGCGTCATAGCCAGCCAGCACCTGCAGCAGCACGGTCAGATCATCCACGCTGCGCGCCAGCAGGCCAACCGCATCGAGGCGGCGCGCGGCAGGCACGAGACCGCGCGTGGAAATTTCGCCGTGCGTCGGCTTGAGCGCATAGACGCCGCAGTAACTGGCGGGAATGCGAATCGAGCCGAGGCTGTCCGACCCCACCGCGGCGACCGCCAATCCCGCGGCAACCGCGGCGGCCGCACCGCCGGAAGATCCGCCGGCGCTATATCCATGGCGATGCGGATTATGCGTCGCGCCGAAATGCGGATTGTTTGTCGCCGTACCCAAAGCTCCTTCGTCCATGTTGGTACGACCTGCCAACAGCGCGCCGGAAGCGCGCAGCCGGCGCACGACGTTCGCATCCTCCTGCACCGGCTCGCGGCGCCCCGGCAAACCAACGCGGGTTGGCCAACCGGCGATATCGAAGTTGTCCTTCAGCGCCAGCGGAATGCCATCGAGCCGCCCAATACCGCCTTCACGACGACGCTGGTCCGCCATGCGCGCCTGATCCTGCAGCAGGCTCGCGCGCATGTCGGTATAGGCATTGAGCTGCGGATTGATGCGCTCGATCGCCTCCAGGTAGACCTCAGACAGCGCACGCGCCTGCACCCGACCGGTCGCCAGCCAGTGCAGCAACTGGCACAGCGTGGCGCGGCGCAGATCGAGATCGGCCATCGGCGACATTGAATTCATGGTCTCTCCTCAACTATTCACCGTGATTATCGCGCGGCGCGGTTAACGTGGCGCAATGTGCTCGGCATGCGTTGCCGCGCACCGCGTGAAACCGGACAATACGCGTTGGTATGCTGCACATCGACCTTCGGCGCTTCGCCGTTCCACGCCTCAACGATTCAATCAGTCATCAGGGAGCCAGCCATGAGCGAGCGCGAAACGATGGAATACGACGTCATCGTCGTCGGTGCCGGGCCGGCCGGCTTGTCTTTCGCTATTCGGCTGAAGCAGCTCAAGCCGGAGATCACTGTCTGCGTGATCGAAAAGGCCTCGACCATTGGCGCGCAGATCCTTTCGGGCGCGGTGATCGAACCGCAGCCACTGGATGCGCTGCTACCAAACTGGCGCGACAACCCGCCGCCGATCTGCGTGCCGGCCGGTGAGGACGAATTCTGGCTGCTCAGCAAGGATGGCGGGCGCAAGCTGCCGGTGCCGCCTGGCATGCGTAACCACGGCAACTTCATCGTCTCGCTCGGCGCCATGTGCGCGTGGCTGGCGCCCCAGGCCGAAGCGCTGGGCGTCGACGTATTTCCCGGATTCGCAGCGGCCGACACCATCTTTAATGAAGACGGCTCGGTCGCCGGCGTCAGCATCGGCGACATGGGCGTGGCAAAGGACGGTTCGCACAAGGCCGGCTACGCGCAGGGCATCGACATCAAGGCCAGGGTCACCGTGCTGGCCGAAGGCGCGCGCGGCAGCCTGACCAAGCAGCTGATCAAGCGCTTCAAGCTGGACGAAGGCAAGGATCCGCAGGGTTACTCCATCGGCATCAAGGAGCTGTGGCAGCTGCCCGCCGGTCGCGGCACTCCGGGCAAGATCGTGCACAGCTTTGGCTGGCCCGCCGACACGCGCACCTACGGCGGCAGCTTTCTCTATCACCTCGAAGGCGATCGCGTCGCGCTGGGTTACGTTAGCGGCCTCGATTACACCGACCCGAATTACCAGCCGTGGGAAGCCTTCCAGCAGTGGAAAAATCACCCGTCGATGAAACCGCTGCTCGAAGGCGGCGAAATTCTCTCCGCCGGCGCGCGAGCCATCGTCACCGGCGGCTACCAGTCGCTGCCCAACGTGGAGATGCCCGGCGCGCTGTTGATCGGCGACACCGCCGGCCTGCTCAACGTGCCGAAAGTGAAAGGCACCCACCAGGCGATCAAGAGCGGCATGCTGGCCGCCGAGCATCTGGTGGCGAATGACCTGAAGCCGGCCGGCTTCGACGCCAAGCTGCGCGGCTCCGACGTGATGGCCGAGCTGAAGAAGGTGCGCAACATCAAACCCGCGTTCAAGAAGGGTCTGTGGTTCGGCCTGTTGAATGCCGCCTGGGAAACCGTGCTCAACGGCGCTTCACCGTGGACGCTGAAGAACAAGGCCGACTGGTCGTCGCTGCACAAGCTCGGCGCACAGGAAGAACCCAAGCGCGACTACGTGCAGCGCACGCTGCCGCCGCGCGATCGTCTGGCCGGCGTGTACTTTGCCGCGACCGAGCATGACGAAGATCAGCCGATCCACCTGCACGTGTCCGACACGTCGATCTGCGTGACGAAATGCGCCGAGGAATACGGCAACCCCTGTACGCGCTTCTGCCCGGCCAGCGTCTACGAAATTGTCGATGATGCGGCCGGCAAACGCCTGCAGATCAACGCCGCCAACTGCGTGCACTGCAAGACCTGCGACATCAAGGACCCATACCAGATCATCAACTGGGTCACGCCGGAAGGCGGCTCGGGTCCGAATTACCAGAACCTCTAGTACGTTGCCGCCGCGTGGTCGCGGCGGCAGGGTTTCGAATCTCTCAGCGCAAAAGGTCGGCCGGGCACGCGCCCTGTCGACCCATCAAGCCATCCCACAAGCCGCGCAGCATGAAACGCAGATTGCGCCAGCGCGGACCGATCAGCACGCCGAACAGAAACAATTTCACCAGCACGCGCGGGACGTCCTGCAATGTCCATACGCTCGGGGTCTGCGGCATGGCGTACAGCCGCAGCCGGTTGCGCATCATGTAATACAGCCGCTCCGGACCGTGCACAACGACTTGCCCGACATCAAACGGCAGCACACGGCGATCGTCACCCAGCTGATGATGCATGGTTGCCGCACACACGCCGTACAGTGCGTAGCCTTTGGCTCTCGCACGAAAGCTCCATTCCATATCGACGTTATCGATGAACAGCCCAGCGTCCATTGCGCCCACCCGATCCAGCACCGCGATAGGAATCAGTGCGCCCGAACTGATCAGAAAGTCGCAGGCAATTGACTGCGTGGCACTTGTGCACCACAGCTTCTGGCTGCGCGGAAAGCCGATGCGCACGAAAGGCGCGTCACGATTTTCGCGCTGATCATGGAAACGTGGTCCAACCGCCGCCACCTGATTATTGGCCGATAACGTCTGCAACGCAGACAGCAACGCCACCACCATACCGTCACCCGGCTTGCTGTCTTGATCGAGCAGCAGCACATGGGTATAGCCATGCGCACGCGCCCACTCGATACCGGCGTTTTGTGCGGCGGCGAGGCCGACATTGCATGGCTGCCGCAAAAGCGTAATCGCCGGTCGGGTTTGCTCGATGGTCTGCTGCCAAACGCCGTCGCTGGCATTGTCGACCACCACCACGGCACCAACTTGCGCTGTCACAGCATCTAGCAGAGTGATCACGTCCCCCGCCTTCGGCTGAAAGGTCACCACGACGGCGCAAACGGATGCGGTGGAAGTATCAGTCATGGCGCAGCAGATCCCGCAGCATGGAACGCCCGCCCGTACCATAGCGCCGATAGAAACCGGCGCCGGCTTCGCGAAGTACTGGCGACAACCGCCGGTATCGCGGCAACTGGCCAATCGCCACGCGGCGCTCGAAATGACGGCGCTTTTCGCCGACCTGCTTTGCGTAAGCAGCACCATCGAAGAAAGTCGCCTGCACCAGAAAATTCTCCAGCCGCTGCAGCCGCTTTGCCTCGTCTACCAGAAACCGGCCTCGCGGCAAGATCAGATCCTGCCACTTCATCGTCAGCGTGCGCCGGCGCGCACCGATCTGATTGCCTCCGTGCTGGCGATAATCGATGAGTGGCGCGTCGATGAAATCGATCTTTCCCATGGCAGCGATCACCGCCGCCAGCCATTCGTCATGAATCCAGTCCTTGGCTATCGGCAACGCCCGCTCGAGCATCGTTCGACGCACGGCCATCGTGGCGCCAGTGACAAAACTGCGCCGCATCACTACCTCGAACCCGCGGCCATCATGGATGGCCAGCTTTTCATCCGCAGTCATCTGCAGGGCATCAAACATCAAGCAATCCATCGAACGGCCACTTGCATCGACGAGGCGTGCATCGCTGTGCAACAACAGAAGCTCGGGATCATCGACAAAGCGCGGCGCCATTAAACCCAGCTTATCGGCATGCCACACATCGTCCTGGTCACACAGAAACAGCACATCCCCGCTGGCCTGCCGCAGCGCCGAGGAAAAATTCTCCACAAAGCCCACGTTCGTCGCGTGGCGCGTCAACCTCACGTCCACACCGGTGGCTCGCGCAGTCAGGGCAAAGGCCTCGAGCAGGCCCATCGTGGCATCGGTGGAAGCGTCATCACTGAGCACGATTTCGTCTGGGAGCCGCGTCTGCGCCAGCAGGCTCTCGAGCTGCGACTGCAAATAGCCTGCCCCGTTGTACGTGCACATCACAATGGAGAGACGAAGTCGCGTCATGGTCACTCGTGGCGGTGGAAACCGATGCCGGCGGGGCGCGCATCGACACAAAAACGCAGTCTTCGTTCCCCATATGGCGTTTTGAACGGTGTCCCGGCGCCAATCAGACACCTTCGTGTCCGCTTCACACCGGGGTCGCGCATCATACCTAAAGTAACGCAATGACGCTGACAACCCTAGGCTGAACCGGCGATCTCGGCCGCGTTGCCAGCTCGGGTTAGAATAGTGCACTGACTGATCGCCGCACACGTTCTTGCGGACACTATATAAAGGAGTCGTTGATGAAAATTCTGGTCGGCTACAAGCGCGTCGTGGATTACAACGTACGCATCCAGGTCAAGCCCGATGGCAGCGGCGTGGTCACCGACGGCGTCAAGCTGTCTGCCAATCCCTTCGACGACATCGCCCTGGAAGAAGCGCTGCGCCTGCGCGAGAAAGGCGTCGCGGAAGAGGTGATCGTGGTCGGCATCGGCCCGGCCGACCTTACGGCGCACTTGCGCAACGGTCTGGCGATGGGCGCCAACCGCGCCATTCATGTGGTGACTACCGAGACGGTGCAGCCGCTCACCGCCGCCCGCGTGTTTCTCAAACTGATCGAGAAAGAGCAGCCGGGGCTGTTTATCGTCGGCAAGCAGGCCATCGACGACGACGCCAACCAGACCGGTCAGATGCTGGCGGCTCTGTGGAATCGCCCACAGGCCACTTTTGCCGGCAAGGTAGAGATTGCCGACGGCAAGGTCACAGTGACGCGCGAAGTGGATGCTGGCCTGGAAATCATCGAGGCCGAACTGCCTGCCGTGATCACCACCGACCTGCGCCTCAACGAGCCGCGCTTCATCAAGCTGCCGGACATTATGAAGGCCAAGGCTAAGCCAATCGACAGCATCGAATTCGCGTCGCTCGGCGTCGAGTCGCACGATCATCTCAAGACCACGCACTACGCCGCGCCGGCCAAGCGCAGCAAGGGCGTAATGGTCAAGGACGCCGCCGAACTCGTCGCGGCGCTGAAGCAGAAGGGCTTGCTGTAAGCAGTTCTTCAGACATCCAGCCGCCCGACACTTACATAGAAATCCCGGAGATTTCCCATGAGCAAGATTCTTGTCATCGCCGAACACCTGGACGGCAAACTCAACCCTTCTACGGCGCGCGCTGTGAGCGCGGCGGCGGCCGTGAGGCCCGAAGCCATCGACGTGCTGGTGCTGGGCGACAGCGTTGACGCCGTCGCCGCCGACGCCGCGAAAATCGAGGGCGTCACCAAGGTGCTCACTGTTGCGCGCAGCGAAAACGCGCACCCGCTCGCCGCGATATTGGCGCCGCAGATCGCCAAGGCCGCCGAAGGCTATAGCCACGTGTTCGCGCCATCCACCACCTTCGGCAAGGACGTCGCCCCCCGCGTTGCCGCCCTGCTCGGCATGGCGCAGGTCAGCGACGTGATGAGCGTCGAAGCCAGCCACACGTTCAAGCGCCCGATCTACGCCGGCAACGCCATCATCACGGTCGAGGCCAATGCCGATCACGCCGTGGTGGCGACCATCCGCACCGCTTCGTGGCCGGCGGCCAACAGCGGCTCGAACAGCGCGCCAGTCGAAGCACTTTCGCTGGATGTCACGCTGCCTACGCACACCCGCTTTGTCGAACTGAAGCAGGGCAGCAGCGATCGCCCCGACCTGCAGAGCGCCGGCAAGGTCGTATCCGGCGGCCGCGGCGTCGGCTCAAAAGAGAACTTCGACATCATCTATAAATTCGCCGACAAGATCGGCGCCGCCGTAGGCGCCTCACGCGCCGCGGTCGACGCCGGCTACGTACCTAACGAGATGCAGGTTGGCCAGACCGGCAAAATCATCGCCCCCGAGCTATACATGGCTATCGGCATCTCCGGCGCCATCCAGCACCTCACCGGCATCAAGGACGCCGGCACCATCGTCGCCATCAACAAGGACGGCGAAGCGCCAATTTTCGAGATTGCGGACATCGGCCTCGTCGGTGATTTGTTCAAGCTGATTCCGGAATTGGAGCAGGCGATCGGCTGAACTCACACGTTACGATGACAACCGGGGCATGCCGTCGCTCACCATAGGCTCAACGGCACGCCTTCCACCCAGCAGAAGCCCAATCAGAAAGAACAGCACATCGCCTCCGAAGGTGGCGACTCTGAAAGCAGCGGCCAGCAAAAGAATGTCGCTTTCAGGCATATGGCCGCGCAGCAGGGCAACGAACACCGCTTCGCGCACACCGATGCCTGCTGGTGCGCCGATGACCAAAAAACCCGCAATCCAGCTGGTAGCTGCCACGCCCGGCAACAACGACATCAGCGACCCGATCGACAAGGCCTGCGCGGGCAGCATCAAAGCCGCGGACATCGTTGCAAATAACAATAAGTGCAGCGGAAGCACGGCGATGAGCCGGCCAGGGGTATGCAGGGGGAAAAATCTGGACCATCGTGGGCTGCGCTTGCGCCATGCCTGGTCGGCCAGAACTAACGTCGTCAACACAATCACTTCGGTGGCCAACACGACCCAAGCATGCAGGTGTACCGTCAGATGTGGCCAAACGGCGGACAGACTACTGGAAGCCCAAACCAACGCTGCCAGTACCAAGAAACATGCTTCGGTTAGGGTGCCCATCAATAACGCCATATGCCCGATTCCATACCGTCGTAGTAGAACGTGTCTACCCACGTAGTGGCCGATATTCCCCGGTAGATACTTGCCAAACTGCGTCACTGCATAGACGGAAAAAAAAGCCCGCAGCGGCGGAGCCGAAGCCACAAAAGCTGACTGGCCGCTCCACCACGCCACGCCCAGCGCACAAAGGCCAAACAGGTACACAACGGATCCTGCCAGGGCCAGCAAAAGCAAGTGCCAAGCCTGTCGCGAAGCAAGCACGTGCTGCCAAGTACCCGCCTGCGCAAATCGCCAGACGATAAAGGCCACGCATGCCAAAGAAAGCAGCGTTCCTATCAAACGACCCAGATGCCTAGTCATGCCTGCGTCTGCAAAGCACCAGTGTCCATGGTAGCGGCGAGCGCACAGCAACGATATCAACGTATTGGCCAAGCATGGCTAGAAAGTTTTTTCTGCTCCAGTGCTGGATGTGTCCCGGTGTGTTACCAAGATCGCCAAAGTATTTTCCCCGCAGCAGATTCATGGCTCGCCATACCGGCTCCCTGGGTACGCTTACCAATAAGTGACTCCGGCAAAGCGCGCGCAGAATCCCTATCGCTTCCCTTGGATTTTCGAGATGCTCAAGCACCTCACAGCAAACCACCAGATCGTATTGTTCCGAAAATCCCGCCAAATCCACGATGTCACGGCGTTCAAAAGGAATGCTGAGCCCAGCATGGTCCGCACGCTTGCGAGCTTCGATTATGGCTTCGTCGGCAATATCACAACCGTTGACCAACCACCCGGCTCGCGCCAGTCGCATCGATAATTCGCCCTCGCCGCATCCGACTTCCAGTGCGGTGCCCGTTGGACTGGCCAAGTTCACCAGTTCGGCAAATGCGGCCAGGAATCTCTGCATGAGCGCACGTGCTATCGGATTTCTGGTGTTGTATTTGTCGTAAAAATTACCAGCTGGTTGAACTACCGATCCCATTGAGCACCTCTCGTATCCAAACCATTGCAAACTTGTTCACGCAAGCCACTGCTTTGACCCTTCCCCAAACCGCACCTTGCCTTTTTGACAAACCTGTCCCTGGCTGGGCAAGCAAATTATTCGCAGCGTCTTTTAACCTGGATTTGCACAATCGCCGATTGCACTTCATGCTGCAAGCCTGGGGTAAATCAGGGGCACGGATTTACCGTGGCGGCCTAACGGGTCCGAACGGTAGAAATCCACTACATGCGTTTGGACAAATCAAAATATTTGATTTCGTCCTTCTGTCGATATCCGCGAAAGGGGGAACCCGATGAAGTTGATAATCCAGATTCCCTGCTTCAATGAAGCAGAGACGCTGGCCATTGCGCTGAGCGAATTGCCGCGTATGGTCGCAGGATTCGAGACGGTGCAGTGGCTGGTCGTCGACGATGGATCCACCGACACCACGTCCGATATCGCCAGAGCCCATGGTGTGGACCACGTGATACGTCACCCGGTGAATCGAGGTCTGGCTGTGGGATTCATGAGTGGCCTTGATGCCTGCCTGAAATTGGGCGCAGATGTCATCGTCAATACCGATGCGGACAACCAGTATTGCGCCGCCGATATCCCTGCACTAACTGCCCCGATACTTGCGCAAGAGGCCGATATCGTCATCGGCGCCAGACCAATAAAGCAGACCGAGCATTTTTCCTGGATAAAGAAAAAGTTGCAGGGGCTTGGCAGCTGGGCGGTACGCATCGCCAGCAAGACCGATGTAGCCGACGCCCCAAGCGGTTTCCGAGCCATGTCCCGCGAAGCGGCACTACGCCTGAATGTTTTCAGTGCCTACACCTACACGCTTGAAACCATCATCCAGGCCGGCCAAAGTAACCTGACCATCGTCTCTGTGCCGGTACGCACCAACGGCGACCTACGCCCTTCGCGGCTGGTGAAAAATATTTTCAGCTATGTCCGTCGCTCCCTAATCACCATCCTGCGCGTGTTCGTGATCTATCGTCCGCTGACCCTGTTTCTATACGTCGGCTCAGTATTCATGCTGGCTGGCATCTGCGCGGGAGGAAGGTTTCTTTATTTCTACGCATTAGGTGAAGGCGACGGGCACGTTCAGTCCGTGGTCCTTGCGTCGCTCTGCATCACGCTGGGCATGATCCTCTACATGATGGGACTGCTCGGCGACCTGATCGCTACCAACCGACGCATACTTGAGCGCATCGATACTCGACTCAAGCGAATGAGCTATGGGCAGGATCAAAGTGAAAGGACGAAACTGTCATGAGTTTTGAAGCCAACGTGCCGAACGAAGAACCCCTGGCTGCATATGCGTACAGCCGCAAAAGCCTGTTGAATCAGGGATTAGCAAGACACGGTTTTCAAAGTTCGTGGCCGCTCGCGCTCGTGCTGTCACTGCTGGTTTTCTTCACCACATGGGTTTACGTCAAACACGTGCCGCTGGGCCAGCCACCCGATGAGTGGGCGCATCTCAGTTACATAGACGATGTCACTGCCGGAGGCCCCCTCATTCCCGAGTACGGGAATTCGACCATCCTCAATTCAGGTCATCAAAACTATCTCAACCATCCGCCGCTTTATTATTCGGTGATGGGCATACCCGGCAGAATTTTTCACTGGGATACCACCAAAAGCTACTGGCGATATCGGACGGTGAGCGCGCTGATGGTCGCCGCCGGCATTTTTTTCTGGTCACTTATTGCTCTGCAATGGGGCCTGGGACCGATAAGAACGGTCGGCATAACTCTGGCCGTTCTGGCCATACCAATGTTCCCGTATCTAGCGGGCAGCATAAATAACGATAACTTGTGCTATCTCGGCGTAGCCGCCTTTTTCTACGGCGTCAGCGTTTTTCCCGTGAACGTGCGTCGGGGAGCCTTATTCTGCGCGCTTGGGCTGACAATCACCCTACTAACCAAAGCAACTGGTTCGCTTTTTCTGGTGGTCTTCATCTTTGCCATCGCCCTGATGCAAGGACGGGCGTCGATCACTTTTTTTAAGCGTAAGTCGGTTTATCTATCTGCCATCGCGGTAGTCGCTATATGTTCTTTTTATTATCTTCCAACGCTTTTTAGATATCACACATTCTTTCCGGCCCCGGGCATTCTCTATCAAGGCTACTCGGCACCTGAACACCCTCTAACTTTCTTCGGGTTTGTCAAAACTTTCGGGGGTCAGATGCTGAGCGAACTACCCGTCGTTCTCGCGGGTGGTGACGGAAGCTCTGCGCCTATTTCAACCAGGCTAGTGGCACTTTTTTATCTGATGCTTGCTTCGTCCGCGTTGGCGTGGCTCTCCTTTCGGCCGTTTTCTCTACCCAGCACCGAGCGTCGCTTATCCGACGCGTTTCTGATTGCGTTGTCGGCAACGATCATCGTTCACTTGCTTGTGTGCTGGCATGGCTACAAAACAAACGGACTATTTACCGGCATGCAGCCGCGCTACTACAGCTATACGTTGCCGGGGGTTTTCCTGTTTTCTTTTTTGGACATGTTTGCCGTCCGGCGAAAATCCGTGCTGTTCTTCATCTTCTCCCTGTGTGCCGCAGTCATTGCAGCGAACGTACCCGCCAGAGCAGCGGTCGATCACTACATTCAGTATCGTGCAGCGCAAGTTGCGCGACTCACCTTGCCAGCCGGTCCCTTAGGGCCAGCCACAACACTTCCCGTCACCACAACCCTCGAGCCTGTCGGTTACCTCGAGAGTGTGCGCATTGACGGCGACCAGGCGATTCTATCGGGCTGGGCTGTTGACGCCGTGGACAAAGAACCGCCGCGGGCGCTTTGGGTGAGCATCAACGGGCATCTGTTGGGTACCGTCCAACCCTCGACCACTCGCCAGGATGTCGCTGACGTGCTGGGCTCGGTCAATGCAGCGATGTCAGGGTTTCTCATTACTGTCAGCGGAGTACATAAAAATCTCTCAGCCTGTGATGTCAACATGGCGGCGGAGCAGGATAACGGTAGTTTGGTCGCGTTGGTCAACAGGGCTTGCCGTTGAGCTGATCAGGGAAGATGGCCCTTGGAACTTCGTCAGCACGTTCCATCAATTTTATTTTCCCCGCCTCACAGGGAGGCTTTTAGCGCCATAGAATAATGGTTTTATGCCAAAGGAGCCCGGCAGCTATGCATGTCACTTCCGAGAGGCCACGCACGAATAACATCGCCCTGCATCCGCGGATCAATTTAATTTGAGTCAACGTTGAGCTTCAGATCCAGTGTGCACAACTGGTCCGCTTCCTTAGTCGAGAGCAGCATGTACATGGTGTAACTCCCGGAGGGAACGCTCTTCAAACTTATGGCTGATGAATATCCGCTTTTATAAGCCCCTGCAGAATTCAATGCTGCTTGCACATCCGGGCGGAACAGCCCAATCGAAGTCTTGAAAGCGTAATGAATCGACCGATTCAACAAGACAATTTTTGCCTGTTTTGGGGCAACTTTAGCGCTTGTTACCGTCCACCCCACAAGGCTAATTACCTTATCGGGCGCAAACGTGAGTTGCGTACTTTTGGGCGCACCATTGACGGTATCGACCACACATTGGCCAACAGGTTTTTTTATGAGCTCGTTCAAATCGCTATCAATGACCTCTTGGCTGTTGATCACCGGCTCTCGTCGTTGCGTTACCACCATCTCCATCCCAGTCGGGTGTTCTGGCAATTTGATTATTGTTCCAGGCTGGGAGGCATCAAGCTGATGGGCACGAGCAACGAAGTCTGTTTCTGACAATTTCAACAAATCCCCCCAATCCGAAGGGACTGCGAAAAAGAAAGTAAGGGTGAGCAGCGAGACTGCACTCAATCTGGCAAACCGGTATTCAGAAGAGGCCATTACGAACAGGGAACCCCACCAAGCGATCATGGGATAAAGAAAATATCGATTTCCAGCGGGCGGATTTAAAATCAATGGCCATTGGGGCAATGACAAGGAAATTAGCGGCTTGAAGAGAGCCAGTGCAAACATGGCCGTAGAGAAAAAGATAAATTCTCGGAGAATGCGCGGCCCTCTAAGAAACGCAAAAGAAATTATCAAAAAACTCAAAGTGACTATTATTATAGGAATGATATTTTCGAAAAAAAATGAATTGTGCAACAGAGACGAGACCGTTCTGTAGCCTAATTCCGCACCCATTGGAACAAGCGAGAGGATCTTGAGCAGCAGTGCCGTGCTCGCACCGAGGGGACCGGTTTTGCGTCCAGCGTGAGATATCCCAAGAATGAGCAAAAGCTGGACACTTGATGCGGCGCCCAGAACCATTGACCGCCATATTCGGTTGGGCCTTTCATCCAAGCGACTTGTGAGCGTGCGAATTGCTGCAACGGGAAAAAACAAGACTCCAAACGGGCCGCTCAATCCCGACACTATAAGAACTAAGGAGTCGAAGATTTGAAGATATCTCTTTTTTGGCGTGTCACTAACGAGAACAAGAAACATCAAGATCGCTAGATACCACTGCGAGTTAGTTACATTCAACGACGTTTCTGGCGCGTTCGGCATCAAGATGAACAGAAGCGCAAACATGAAACGCGGCAAGCCGTCTGGCCATGCCGTAACCATACGTTTGCTCATCAAAAAAACAGCTGGCGCGGACTGCATGCATAAGGCAAACAGCGCAAACAGCGTTGGTCCCCACGCGAGCGGAAATGGCTGGGCAGCTATTGCCACCAAGCGCTGTAAAGAATTTAGATAGCCCCCGTTCGGCTCAAGCAGCGATGCCAGACCCATGTCTCGCGCCTGGGAGTACCAGACGATGCCATCCTCTCCCCAGAACTCCGCATGCAAGATGGCATGGGGGTTGTGTGCAAACAAGAGGGCTGGAAATAAAATTGCAAACCAGTACGTCGGTGTCTGTGCCACCAGCGTTCCGAGTCTTTCAATAATTTTCGTGCGGCTTACTTGACTCAAAAACTCACTCCGATCGCGCAAGCGACAATTCAGCTGTCTAAGGTGGATTTCGTCAGCCCCACTCGTTTAGCTATGCGTCCTACGTGTAAGACCAGAAATAGCGTTGCGATAACCCCGATGCCGAGAAACGCCAGATGGATGGGACCGCTTCCATCCGCTGCATCACCGAAACCTTCGCGTGCCAGGTGCCCGAGAAACACATAACCCAGAAGCGCTGGAAGCGCGGCAAACGAGCCCAGCAGATAATGCGAGAAGCGGATGGACGTCAGCCCCAATGCATAGCTACCAGCGGCAAACGGCATGACCGGCGACATGCGCAAGAGACAAACCGTGCGCCAACCGTCCGTGGCGATCGCGCTGTCGAGCCTGGCCATATAGGGCTTTCGCGACAGATATCCCTGAATCATCGGGCGGAACAGCGAGCGCGCCAGTAAAAACGCGACCGCCGCACCCAGCAAGGTGCCAACTGCGGTGAGGGCAAAACCAAGCCAGGTGCCATAGATAGCGCCTGCCGCCACGCCCATGGCCGCAGCCGGCAACAAGCCGCTTATAGCGATGGCCGCCTGTATCAAAGCCACCATGCCCCAGCCAGCCGGGCCGTGGGACTCCAGCCCCGTTATGAGCGCCTGAATGCGGTCGTTGATCGATCCTGACCAAAGCTTGTACGCGATGACTCCGCCTGCCGTCATGACCATCAGTACGCCGGCCACAACCCAACGCTTGAGCGAACCCGGTTTCACAAGTCGTCGCCGTCGGCTGATTTTTTACGGGGCGTCACGGAGGCGGGAAACAAATTCGATTTGAACAGCCCCCATTTGTGCCCACGAAACTTCGCAGCGGTGCCGAGTACGCCAAGGCCGTAAGTTACGCTGCGGGAAAAATTGATCGACGACGCCTCTTCAAAATAACGCGTAGGGCACGATATTTCTCCGAGGCGGAAGCCGTAGTAGACAACCTGGGCAATCATCTGGTTATCAAAAACGAAGTCATCGGAACACTCGTCCAGAGGAAGCGTTTCCAATACTTCTTTGGTCCAGGCCCGATAGCCGGTGTGATACTCGGATAATTTGACGCCGAGCAAGAGATTCTCGACCGACGTAAGCGCCCGGTTGGCAACGTACTTGTACAGCGGCATGCCACCTTCAAGTGCGCCTTTACCGAGTATTCTCGAAGCCAGCACGGCATCGAAGTGATTGGAGACAAGCATCGCTGCCATGGCTCTGATGAGCCTCGGCGTGTACTGGTAATCAGGATGCAGCATTACGACGATATCTGCGCCACGGTCCAACGCTGCTTTGTAACAGGTTTTCTGGTTCCCACCGTAGCCACGATTTTTGTCGTGGGAAATGGTGTGAATACCCAGCTTGCGGGCGAGGTCAGCCGTCTCATCCTTGCTGGCATCGTCGGTAAGAATGACGTCATCAACCAGATCCAATGGAATTTCCTGATAAGTCCTCATCAGCGTTTTTGCTGCGTTGTACGCCGGAAGAACCACGGTAACTTTCTTGCCTTCGATCATGAGATTTATCTTTGTAATGATTGACGAACGAACAAAAACGCCGTTCGATCCTGGATCAAGCGCTTGATTGCGCGCGATGATGATTGGCGCGGATGGGAGCGTTGCTGAATAGCCTCAGCCGTTCACCTATTTTGACTCACACTTAAAGCCGCGATTGCCCCTCGCCCAACGCGCGCAAACTTTGTGGGCACAACACCGCAGTTTACCATCGCACATACTGGCAGATTCAACCGATTAAGCGCGAGAGTCTGTCGAAGGACGGGGTATTTGTGAAGAGATGATTTTAACTGGAAGAAGAAATAAGGCACTCCAGGCTTGTCCGAGCGTCGTCGCCTGCGGCAACTGGACGAAGAGGATCGCAAGCTCACAAGCAGCTCGTGACCGGTCTGAGCCCGGACAAGGCCATGCTAAAAAGCTCTGAAGCCGGCCTAGCCTAAGGCGCTTGCCTAGACCTAGGGCGCTAGCGTGCACCACTCCCGTGCAGTCATGATGCTATTCCCGACGGGCTGGTATTACCGTCACCGTCGGCCCATGCAAGACGCGCCGCTGGTCAAACGCATGCAGGAATTTGTCGACGCGCGAGTGCGCCACGGCGTGCGGAGCATTTAACTTCTTCTTCGGTGCGAAGGATAGACAGTGAATCACAAACGCGTGCTCAGTCTTTAACGTCCAAGCGGGCCTGAACCTTAGTCCTGATCGGCCGCCTCGTTGTACTACCGCCGCGATGCTGCAGCACCAGCCGCTTCTGATAGCCCCTGATTAGCGATGGGCCAAAAAACTTTTTCGATGCACTCTTCGATGGTCGTCGCATCTGAGCACTGACCGTTGTCGACAACCTCATCGGTGAATGCCTGGTCATCGAAGCCGCATCGACCTTGCGAGGTGAAGGCATGCTTGCGACGCTATCAAGCCAGGTTTGTTCGCAGAGACGTGCGGATGGCCTGCGCAGTGCCGAATCCTCTACTTCACGTCGCTATAAATGTGCGGCCGGCCTTTGTGGTTCCAAAGCCCTCCGATGCCCGATTTAACCTCCGTTTTTTAAATCGCCCCCTTATCCTGATAGGTCTTCATCGTCAGCGCAAAATTTCTGGAACTACCCCAGGCATCGAAGTTGCGTACCTCGTCCAACATATTCCAGTTGGAAACTGGTGCCTGTACGAAATCGAGAATCGGTGACGCTATATCAATGGCACTCGGCCAATAATCGAGGTCACGGCGAACCTTCAAAAATGCCCGGCTGAAATCGGCTATGCCACGAAGCACGTCCTGTACCATGGCCTTGTTGAGGTGCTGCCCGTGCCCGCGGCCAGCATCCTCAATCGGCAGTACCGATTCCCCCGCCTTCGCGTCATACCCGATGACCGCATCGTGAGGCGCCGAAAACATCAACTCTACCCCCACCCGCTTCTCGTACAGCTTTGCCAGCAAGAGTTTATCGACAGTAGATCCGTCAAAAACGGCCTGCATGTTCATGATCGAACGGCGACGTACGCATTCAGGTGAATCGGTTAGGCCCAGGTAATAGCCGCTGACCCGAACATCAAACAATTTGTTCAACGCAGTTTCGAACATTTCCTGTGTTGTGCCGTTCCAGCCCACATCAACCAGTGCCACATGCGAACCCGGACGCACATCAAGCTCGGACAATAGCTTGAATAATCCGCGACGGTTGCGCCGGCATATCTTGAGTATTTCCGCTCGGTAGGCGTAGAGAAAGCTTCGCACTTGCGCCATGTTGGCGTCAGCGACAACAGCGTCTGATCCAAGGCCTATGTCTCGCATCAGCTTTTCGGCTGGCGGTTGAACGCCGATTCGCTCAAGCACCTCGGCTGGCGACAAACCGTGTGCTCCGGCAAGCAGGAAATCCAGTTGTCCTTCAAATGAGGACTCGTCCATGGCGGCCATGGCAAACGCCACCCTTGAGCCGGGAAAATATGCAAACCGGGGCAGGCCCGATACGTCGCCGCGCGTCGCTAGTTGCTCAAGGACGTAGCCGTCTCTAGATACGAAAAGAACAACATCGACGCGGTCATCCATTGCGCGATCGCGCACCCACTCCAGTAAACCGACCGCCGCGGGTCCACCATAAGTGAATCCAAGGTCGTAAAAAGAGCGTTGCCCTGTCGAATCAGCGTTAACCTTGGCTAACGAAAGCGCGATCGATGCTGCTATCGAGCGAGAATCGAATGATGAGGGCGCCAGCGGATTAACGTAATGATACGCACGTAAACCTCGCTCTTGGGCACGCTCCACATCCGACACCAGATTATCGCCAATATGAAGTACGTCCTTCGGCGCGACGGCCAGTTCGTCAAGCATCAGGTCGAACAACTCACCTCGATCACGTTTGGTAGCGCCCCGCTCTGCCGAGACAAACATTGGCACCCGTGGCAGTTCATGCTTTTCAAACAGTGCCTCAAAAAAGTCGCGTGGTAGATACATGTCCGTTACGACTGCCACTGTTTTAGTCTTCAGTGTTTCCAGGAAAATATCCAGCATCCCTGGATTGGGTACGGTGAGTATCAATTCCAAACCGTACTCGGCATCGCGCAATTGCTTTGAACTGATGCCTTTCCGCAACCCCTCGACGCAATCGTAAATGCCATCGAGGGTGATTTCGCCTTCGCCAGCCTGCTGCATCCGCTGGAAGGCTTCAGCTTGGGCTTCCTTACGACGACGCCGAAAATCAAGGATTCCAAACTTTTGGCCGATGAGGTCGAACGCGTCTTCCGGATCGAGCACCGTGCGCACGAAGAGCGTGTCGAACACATCGAACGACACCGCCTGCGCGGCATCGATCAGCCCCTCGAGCGTGGTGTCGGTTGCAATTTTACTGGCCTGGGCAAGCTGATTGTTCAACGAATTCATCTCGGCAGCCCGAAATGCACATCATCAGGGGCAAAGTTGGGATTGTGGAAAGGATCGCGCAGGTAAAAGTCGGGGTGCTTGCGGTAAAGGCTCAACATGTCCTGTTTCAGGCGTTCGGCTTTCGATGTGTCGGCCGCATCGAGCCCACGACTCAATGATTCGTGATGGATCAGGTGAATCGATGGGCAGACCACGTTGTACAGACCGTGTTCGACCAAGCGAAAACAGAGCTCCACGTCGTTGTATGCCACAGGCAGTGCTTCGTCGAATCCGCCGACGGCATCAAATTTGACGCGTTCGATCATCATGCACGCGCCGGTAACAGCGACCCAGTCGTGCTCGAGCAGGTTGCGCGCAAAGTACCCGGGATCGTTGACCCCGGCTTTGCTGAAAGCGTGATTCGGACCGCCGGATAGATTTATCACACCGACGTGCTGCACCAGTTCGCCGCCCGGATAAAGCAGTTTGGCACCAACCGCGCCAACATGCGCTTGTTGCGCGTAGCCGCCCATGTAATCGAGCCAGTCGGGCGAAAGCACCTCGGTATCGTCGTTGAGAAATACCAGTATCTCGTGCTTCGCATGTCTCACGCCGAGATTGTTGATCTCGGAATAGTTGAACGGGGCATTGTGATGTAAAACAGATATTCGCTCGCGAACTTTGAGGCTGTCCACGTATTCGATCGTTGCCTTATCCGTTGACCCGTTATCAATCAATACGATCTCGAAATTCGGATAAGCGGTCAGCTGAAAAATCGAATCCAGACACTGTTGCAATATCTTTCCGTTGTTTTTGCTCGGTATCACGATGGAAAAGGCGGGCCTGCCCACTAGGTCGTAGCTGGTGCGGAAATAGCCGGGAATTTCCGGAACAGCTTTCAACGAACCAGAAATGCCCCGCCGGCGCAACGCATCTTCACGGGCGCGCTTGCCTGCATCCACCGCGTAGGGTTTCGCCGTTATGTCCGAGGACAGGGATGCCGGAATAATGCGCCAGTGATAAAGCACCTTGGGAATATGGACTATCCGGCGGGTCCGCTCCACCACGCGCAGAATGAAATCCCAGTCTTGGCTTCCGTCGTATTCGCCGCGCAAGCCGCCGAGCTCCTGCACCAGTGTGCGGCGCACGCAGGAAACATGGCACGTGAACATCGTGCTCATCATGGTGTCGGGCGACCAGTCGGGCTTGAAGAACGGCTGGGTAAAACTACCGTCCGTATCGATCTTGTCCTCGTCGCTATAGATGAAATCGGGATCATCGCGATCGATGCACAGCGCAAGTTCGTGAAGGCAGTCGGCGGTCAATTCGTCGTCGTGATCAAGGAAAACAATATAGTCGCCGCGAGCCGCCGCAATGCCTTCGTTGGTAGCCCCAGCGATACGCTTGTTTTCGACCAGACGAATAATGACGATACTCGGATCATCCAGGGCGTTTAGTGCATCCTGTACAGTCGCCAGGGAGCTATTGTCGTCCACGAGAATCAATTCCCAACCCTGGTACCACTGAGACCGCACCGAAGCGACCAGTTTTTCCAGGAGATCGGCCGGCGTGTTGTATACCGGGACGACAATCGAAAAGAACGGTTGAACCGTCAAGGCGTCCAGCAGGCGTTCGCCGTTGCGCGGCCGATCCGGCGGAAGATAACAGTAATCGGCCGGCGCCGCCTGCAGCACGTAGTGACTCGGCCGCGATGGTCCATTGCCGCTCCTCGCATCGCCGGCCGACGAATCGTTCTGAACCACAAACCGAAGGAACTTTCGCTCCAGCGGCGACGACCCGCGTACGCGAGGCAAGGGAACCCCCTGAGCTACCCCGCGCCTCTGCGCGTTTAGCTTGTACGCACGGCGAAGTCTAAGGCGCCTGGACAGTCGCCAGGGTGTTATCGCCCACCACGTGGTCTTCAGTACGTTGCGCAAGGCACGGCGAATCCAGGCAGGCAGGCGCATTGCGATGGCATTCAGGCGGTTGGCTATCTGCCAGGATGTTTGCGCCTTAACCGCCTTTATGACCGCCTGCTCGGCCATCACTTCTGCCTTGATTGCACTGACGGCCGCCTGCTCGGCCAGCACTTCTGTCTTGATTGCATTAACGGCTGCCTGCTCAGCCAGCACTTCTGTCTTGATCGTATTGACAGCCGCCTGCTCGGCCAGTGTCTGCGCCATGATCAACTTCATGGCGGCTTCGTCGGCCATCAGTGCGAGCGCGCGTTCAATCACCTGCGCTTCCGTGTCGGAGACGTTTTTGATGCGTTGTGCCAAAGACGCATCGCGCTCTGCCAAATCTTTTTGTTGCCGGATCAAATCATCATGAACAAATGCGGTCGCCCTGAAATCAGCGGGATAGCTGGGCGGATCATTTATTTCTAGATCGATAAACAGTTCGCTACCCGGTACCACGAATTGTCTGACGGACTGCGGCAGGTCGAGCAGAGCCTGAGGATCACTGCCCCAGGAAAACTGAAACGCACCATCGAGATGCGTCTCATCAACGAAGGACGCCGTACCCACGAAATGCACGCCGCCCCGACCCGGTCGCCAGGTCCACTGTTCCTTCGAGGACGCGTCGCAAAGGGTTATTTCGTGTATCGCCAACCAGCCGCTGCGGTCGCTGGGATCAATGCGCAAATTCGCGCCGGCAGGCATGTCCGCCGGCAGCTGTATCCGGCAGCGGGTTCGCTGCTCCTCGATATTGACGACAACCGTGCTGGCTTCCGAAAAAGCCTCATCCTGCGCAGCAAAGTAAAGCGTGAGCACGCCTTTCAATCCACTCGCCTGGGACACCAAACCGGCAGCAAGCACGCTCTCTGAATGCGAGAGGCATATCGACTGATCTACGCCACTGACCACACTTTGGAAAACGGATTCATCGATCAGATATTGTTTCTTGATGTCCTGACTCAGAGGCATGCCTAGGGATTCAAAAACCTCGGCGATCAGCCACTCGACATTTTCGGTGGAGCCATTTTTCAGGCGGGCCATTGGCAGACTGCTGAGCGTCCACAGAAGTCCCCGGAATAATAGCCATCCGAAGGATATGTCTGTCGCCGTGGACTCCCACTCGCCGTCGATGTAAACCACCGAACGATCGGGGGCGCGCAACAGGTTCTGCGGCGTCGCGTCGAGGAAGCCGGCTGGCAGGCGCTCGTCGATGTCCAGCAGTGGCACGTGTATTTGCTGTTCGGCTAGAACGTCGCGCAAGGCATTTATGTAGTCGCGGACCGCCCGAACCAGCGCACTGATCGTCCAGTCCGGCGACGTGACAACGTCGACCACACCATGTGCAAGAAGAACCCCCCGCGTATACGGCGCATTTTCGATCAGATGGTGTCGTGCGCCCACCAGCGGCTGCGCTTGGTCCGGCTGCAACAACTTGGCACGTACTTCAATGGATTCACCCGCGCGCACAAAAAAAGTTTCACGGCTGAACCGGGGCAATCGCCTTGTACTGTAGTGATAAGCAAGGATTTCGGCAGTCTGTTCTTCCGATCCCACCGCAGGCATGGCCTCAATTAAAAATGAGTTGGCCAGGTCAAGGCCGAGCTGGTTGTCGAACACCGATGGCCAGGCGCGCCCCAGATTGAAAGACGTGGGCGCCACAATCTGCGAGTCGTACTTGGTGCTCTGCCAGGCCAGAGCGGCGCCATCGAAATCGCTCGCCAGCGCGCCCGCCTCGGTGACAATGGACACCGGCATCTTGTAATCGGGAAACGGAGCAAAGAAACGCGTCTGGTCCAGATCGGCTTCCGCCAGCAATCGGGCAAGCGCCTTGCGGCCAAACGTCCGTGGCCCGTGCGCGCCGTAACGGTCCTCAATGCCGGCCATCGGCTCGCCCAGATGATCCTCCGGAACACCGGCAAAGTACTTGAGCCCCAGCTGATTCTCGATGGCGATGATCAGCCGTCCGCCGGGCGCCAGCAATCCACGCACCCGCTCGAGCATGCGCAGGGCGGAAGGTTTTTCTTCGGTGAATAAACTGGCGTATTCAAGCACCCCGATCAGGGTGATGATATCGAAGCGCTGCGAAGTGGAGAAATCCTCGAAGCGCTCGGCAACGACCGTGACATTGGCCAGATCACGCGTGCGGGATGCGGCGATCGAGGCGCGACGCAGCGACCCCTCAAGCGCCAGCAGTTGACATCCGCTCTCACCCAGATAGCGGCTTATGGCGCCGCAGCCCGCACCGATTTCCAGTACGTGGCACTGCGGGCCGTAAAGATGCGCGAAAGGCCGCAGCAGATTTGCCCGCTCTGCCGAGAGATGGTACTGACTCGGCCAGTCAACGACGGCTGCTGCCAGCTCCGCAGAAAACACGCCAAGATCGCCGGCAGCATCGATGATGCCTTTGAGGCGCAATTCGGACGCATCGCCATCGCTGTAAGCGATGCTTTCGTAATTCTGCCGTGTCCAGACACCCGTCGCCTCATCGAAGCTATAGGTCTGTGCAGCCCATTCGTTCGCCATCGGTTTATCGTCCATTATCTGCATGATGCGAGTGCTCATGCCGGTACAAATTCAAGCCCGCTCCGCGCCGCGAGCAGGCGTAAAAAATTCAAGCGGTTCTCGTGCTGACCGGATCGTCCATCTCTAGAGCGAGATCGGCCAGACCGAAAAAGCTGGAATTCGACACATGGATGTGAATGGCATCGTAGCGACGATCGTGCGGCACGACCTCCATGCCGTCGCGGCTGGCGATGCCGACAGACACGAAATAATCGCCTGCGGCGAGCCGGCACTTCCAGCGTGACGTGACGTCGATCACCTTGCCAGCCGACCATGACTGTCCGAATGCCTCTTTGACCAGGTTCTCCGAGTTGCTGCCGTACACCGTGATACCTTCCTTGGTCTTGATGGTCAGGCCAACAATGGGCCGATGGATCTCCTTGAGAAAATGAATGCGCAAGGCGAGATTGATTTCAAGCCCGGATTCAATCATCGCCGGGTAAGCGGCACCACCTGCTTGCAAGGCAAAATCAACAATGCGGGCCGCGCCATCTCCCCATCGGTATTCATTCGGATTGAAATTGGCGTGCTCGTGAAAGTGCTCGGCAAGCGCATCGTCCCGATGATCCATCAATGCCTGCATTTCAGCTGCCGGTGTCGATGAAGGTGCTTCTGAAGAAGACTCCTTCCCGACAGATACCGAAGACCTCGCCGCACCGAAAAGAAGATCCAGATACCGGTTGACTACATCTTTGGGTTTTCCTTCGCAGATGAACTTGCCACTGTCGATCAGCACGGCACGGTCGCAGTGATTGACTATCTGTTCGGTGGAGTGCGTCACGAAAAGGATGGCCGACCCGTCGTCCTTCAGCTGCTTGAGGCGCGCAAAGCACTTAGCCTGAAATTTCGCGTCACCCACGGCAAGCGCCTCATCCACGATGAGTATCTGCGGGCGCACCTGCGCCTGCACGGCGAAAGCCAAGCGCACGACCATGCCGCTGGAATAGGTTTTTACCGGCTGCCGTACAAAGTCGCCAATATCGGCAAACGAAAGTATTTCGTCGAGGCACTCGTCCATTTCGGAGCGCGACAGACCAAGCAGGGCGCCGTTCAAATAAATGTTTTCAAGACCGGTAAAGTCCGGATTGAACCCGGAACCCAATTCAAGCAGTGCAGCGATACGACCTCGTGTTTCGATGCTGCCTTCGGTAGGATTCAGCGTTCCGGCAATCATCTGCAAAAGCGTCGATTTGCCCGATCCGTTACGCCCGACGATACCGACGGTTTCGCCCTGATGGACATGCATGGTGATGTCGCGCAACGCCCAGAAATCGCGATAGTACTTGCGCCGGTGTCCTGCCAGACCCTGCAGCAGCCGGTCGATGGGGCGTTCGTAAATCTGGTAATTCTTGCCGACGGCGTTTACCGCAATGACTGCTCGCGAAACCTCGGCCGGCGGCTCGATTGCTGCGGCGCCAATCGTCAGGGACTCAGAGGACATCGGAAAATCCCCGTCGCGCCTTGGCGAAAAAGGCGTGCCCCGCGTAGAGAAAACACAGCGAAATCAGCGTGTAAATGGCCAGGCCCTGCCAGTCAGGAAGGCGTCCCCAGAACGCCACTTCTCGCCCCTGATTGATGATGAAGGTCAACGGGTTGAGCAGAAAAATCCGGCGGATGTTTTCTTGCAAGCCATCGAGCGGAACAATCGCCGACGACAGAAACAGCATCGCCGTCGCGACTACCGGCATGATTTGCCCGATGTCCCGGAGGTATACGCTGATTGCCGCCAAAAACCATGAAACCCCCGCGGACAGCAACGCCAGAGGGACCAGCACCAGCGGCAGCAGAACAAACGTCCACGGAAGCGAGCCGTGGAGAATGCATGTCAGCAGAGCGAGCACCAGGGTATTCACCACGGTCTGAAAAAAAGTTGCACCCAACAAAGACCAGATCAACAAATCCAGCGGGAAAATCACCCGCTTCACGTAATTGGCATTGCCCACGATCAGCTGGGGCGCACGCATGAGGCACTCGGCGAAAAAACCATGCACGATCAGACCGACGTAGAGCAGCAAGGTGAAATCGGTGGCGCTTGAGGTATGCGGCCAGCGGCTCTTCAAAATGTAGCCGAAGGCAAGCGTGTAAACGCCCAGCATGAGAAATGGACTGATGAACGACCAAAGCATGCCAAAGCTGGCGCCGCGATAACGCCCCAGCACGTCACGCTTTGTCAACTCCCACAGCAATCCGCGGTTACGGACACTTGCGCTGAACGGCGCCGCTAGGAATCCTGCTGGGTTCACTTGCCGTCCTTCAGGGCACTGGCGAGCTCTGTCTGCAAATCAGTCAGGTCCTCCACGCCAACGGAAAGCCGGATCAGCCCATCGCTTATACCGAGCCGCTTGCGATTGGCCACAGGCACCGAGGCGTGGGTCATGATGGCGGGATGCTCGATCAGGCTCTCGACACCGCCCAAAGACTCGGCCAGCGCGAAGAGCTCGCAGCGCTCCAGCATGCGTTTGGCCTTCTTGAGCCCCCCCTTCACCTCGACCGAGATGATGCCGCCATAGCCTTCCATTTGTCGCTTGGCAAGCGCGTGCTGCGGGTGACTCTTCAAGCCGGGATAGACAACCCGCTCGATCGCCGGATGTTTTTCAAGCCAGCCCGCCAGTTCCAGCGCGCTGGTGCAATGCGCCTGCATGCGCAGATGCAGGGTTTTCAGGCCCCGCATGGCCAGAAACGAATCGAAAGGTCCGGCGACGGCACCCACCGAGTTCTGTAGAAACCCCATCTGCTCGGCCAGTTCCTGACTGCCGGCGACCACGATGCCACCGACCATGTCGGAATGGCCGTTGAGGTATTTGGTGGCTGAATGCAGAACCAGATCCGCGCCAAATTCGATCGGTCGCTGCAGCATCGGCGAACAAAAGGTGTTGTCCACCACCAGAATCAAACCGTGCTTTTTTGCAAACGCCGCGACCTTGGCCAGATCGACCAGCTTCAGCATCGGGTTGGTCGGCGTTTCCGCCCAGATCATCCGTGTATTGGGCTTCAGCGCCGCCTTTAACGCCGCCGTGTCGTTCAGATCGACAAAACTGAAGTCCAGCCCGGCCGAGCGACGGCGCACTTTCTCGAACAGCCGGTAGGTACCGCCGTAGAGGTCGTCCATCGCGATGACGTGGCTGCCGGAGTCGAGCAGGTCCATCACGGTGGCGGCGGCAGCCAGCCCGGAGGCAAACGCGAACCCTGCCACGCCGCCTTCCAGATCGGCCACGCAGCGCTCGTACGCCATGCGCGTAGGGTTTTGGGTGCGTGAATATTCGTAACCTTTGTGCTTGCCCGGACTTTCCTGCACATAGGTCGAGGTGGCATAGATTGGCGTCATGATGGCGCCTGTGCTCGGATCAGGATGCTGGCCGGCATGAATGGCTCGGGTGCCCAGGCCGAGCTTCCCGGCGGTTTTTCTTGATGTCATAAGTAATAAGCCGTCTCGCGCCACCGCGGAAAATGTCCACAGGCAGGCGCCTTAAAAGGTTGCATATCTTACCTGCTTTCAAGGGCAACCCCGGCCAGATAGCACGGCCCATACCGTCCGTGTTCACCGTGAAATGGGATATTTTCGAACGAATGCAGGCCCGTTAGCCATCCCGCGGCGCCGCTGCCATGACAACCATGCTGAATCACGAACAACGTAGCCCGGCGTTGTATCAAGAGTGGCGCGCTTCCGGGGGAACCACGTTGTTCCCGGCCATCTTCATCGCTTGACGCCTGTATACGGACAGACAAGGATGCTCGACCCAGTGCCAGGATGCTGCCGCCAGTGCAACCGTTACTGGCACGGAAATAAGAAACGCCAGGTAATTGTTCAACGAGGGATAGACGCTAGCAACGATCTGCTGGACGACAAACCCATAGAGATAGATGCCATACGAATAATCGTGTTTTGGCTTGAGCCTTTTCAGAAAATTCGCCGAGGCCAGCCATAACAGACCGTAAGCAAAAGCTGGATAAAGCAGAATCGTGCTGATTACGGAAAACCGAAATACCACATAGGCAACCGCCAGCAAAACAGAAGGTATCCAGCTCAACCGGATATTTTCCCTATAGGCGTACAACAGCATGCCCAGCAGAAAAAACGGCACCGGATAAAACGAATACGCCAGTGGAAGCATAAAAAAACTGCCCATTGGCAGAAAAGCTGGCGGATGATTGGCGAACATCGCGAAGATCGCTGCAGCTAGACCGACTGCAATCAAGGTTCTCCGCTTCGAACCAATCACGCCGGCCATTCCCACTAGCAGAACGATGACATAGCAGTTCAATTCAACAGGTAGGGTCCAGACGGTAGCATTGGCAAAACCCTTTAGAACACTGGATTCGAACAGGCCCGGCAATACCCCCCCCACATGCCCGATCAGCGTAGTGTTCTGCAACAGCCAGAGCAGCGTTTGCGTGTTGGCGAAATAGTCGAAAACCGTCAGACGTGAGAACAGTGGTCCTACGATCAGACCGATAAACAATGCGCAGACGATAGCTCCAGGCCAGATTCTCAAAGCACGCAGCGAAACGAAGCGCATCGGTGACGGCTGCTTGAAGAAGCTGGCGGAAACGAGCATTCCGCTAATCAGGAAGAAACCATAAACTGCCAGGCTTCCAAACGACTCCCTATGGGTGAATACCAGCATCGACTCCATCTTGCTGCCGGCCTGCAGCCCGTACGAATGTCCTAGCATCACAGCGAGCGCAGCGATGAGGCGTATCAGGTCGAAATTGTTGTTGCCCCGCTCAAGCGTTTCGGAAAGCGTTTTCATGACACTTTTTCCCGAATACGGATTGTTAAAGACCAAACCCCTGCCGCCGTTCGTGACGGGGCTTCAGCCGCAAAATAAAAATAAGTCGTGGTGATCGACAGCATCGCTAGACGCCACACATGGCACGCGGCCTTGCGGAAAGGTCTGACGGACTATCCGGCACCACAATGTGCAAGCCGTCAACCGTTCCGTACCAAGATGCGGATCCGGACACACAGATTAATTTTTTCCACAGCGGTTCGTCCTCGATCACATAGAACGTTGCGGGTTCAGCCAGCCCGTGCTCAAGCAAAGCGGTGCGAGCAGTCCGGGCCTTGGCCAACTGTTCTTTGTCTTCGCGCGCGAGATAAGCGATGTTGATCGTCATCCCGTTGATTGCTGCAAAATCGCCCACGCTGCGATAGCTGGGCACAAATGTGACCCACTCAACGGGAATGTTGGCCGGTTGCATATAAACCACATGTTTGTAATGAAAAGCGAGCTCAGCCCAAAGTGCCGATGTCATCATCGAATGCCACGTGTGATTTGCGGCAAGCTTGCTGCGCATATCCATCGCCGGTTTCGACAGATCGGCGAGCTGAACGAACAGACAAAACACAAGCAGATATCGCATGTAACGCAAACGCATGCTTCGTAGCAGCATATAGAAAACCGCAAATAGCAGAAGGTACCAGGCCGGCCACATCATCCGCGCGGAAGCCCGGAACACGTCGTAAAAATGATCCACCCAAGGAGTCAGTGGATAGGAAAAAAGCAGTCTCTGCAAAAAAAAGACCTTGTTACCTAGCGCATAGACAAACAGGAGACCACAGGCGAAAGACACGGGGATCCATGCCGACAACGGCATAACCTCGATTTCGCCTCCGTAAAACTTGCCCGTAGCACGCGCAGCCATGCTGACCAGCGAAGCGAGTAGAAGCAGAATGAAACCGAGTCCCAGATAGCCGAATCCATCATAGGCAAGTGCGTCCATATCCGATGCAGGCAGGAACCTCGACCATTCGCCCAGTCCGCGAACACCTGTCCATAGCGGAAAAAACAAATCCAGATGGGTTCGGACAGTTGCGGTCAAAGTGGAGCCGTGAACCAGATAGCCGGTGGCCGACATGAGGGTCAGTACTGCCGCTGTAGCGATAAGGCCATGCAAACACGCTTTGGCAAATGTGCAGTCCCGGCGCCAGAGCCGCTGGGCCAGATCAGACAGCCATAACGTCACGAGCATCACAAAAATATAGGCATGCACCAGAACGGCTATGCAAAGAAGGCTGGACCAGGTATACGAACGAAACTTCGTATCGAAAAACAGATAAAAGCCGGCCAGCAGAATCCATTGGCCCGAAAGCGCAGGATGCAGGTAAACACGCATCAAAAAAATCGTGGCGCTGAGGAAAAAGGCAGCGCCCACTAGCTGAACTACAGGATCGGCGGTGAGTCGCCCCACCAGTTTTCTGCCAAACCAGGCTTGCAGAAAAAAACACGATAGCGCCCATAGGCCGAAATACTGAAAATCCTTTGGCAGCAGCGGTGACAAAGCCTTGAGCAGCAAAGCAAGCAGTGGGATGCTATCGGATAGGACGATAGTTCCTGGCGTATCGCTGCCATTGGCGAAGTTGCTGCCCAACGGCACCTGCCACCAAGGCGCGTGTCTGAAAAATTGCCAGCCCAAATAATGGGTCGGCGTGTCGAGACCGGCCATTACCCAACCGATATGTCCCGGCGCAAGCGTATAGGCACCACCCCATATCCAGAAGGCAACCAGCCCCATCACCAGCGTCAGCCAAGGTGTCCAGTCACGCCATGTTTTCGGAAAATTCATGCTCGACCCAGTGGCATCCCTTGACCTTGAAGCGACACCCTCGCGCTTGAAGTAGTCCGGCATGCTACCGCAATCTGCCAAAGGGTCTGCTTCGAACCACTATACTGCCCGACGGTCAGCAATTACGGCTATATACGAGACTTTTGTCGATGCGGATTCTCACTTATTGTGATGTCGAAGACGGCGGTATCACACACCGTCTGGGCACGCCGGAGTACAGCTATTATTTTGTGCTGGCCTCGTTTCACGATGCCCTGGGGATGTTCGCCGATGTGCAGCGCATCGCTTTACCGTCGGATGCCGACGCCATATGGCGCGAGTGCGTTGAGCGCAATGAAGAGTGCGTGCTCTTGTCATTCGCTCCGCCCAACAAGACCACGCTCGGCCTGCAGTGCCCCACGATTCCCGTATTTGCGTGGGAGTATCCGAACCTGCCATTGGCCAGCGACGAGGAGAGCTGGCTCGACGATCCTCGCCATGACTGGGGGATGGTGCTGCTGAAGTGCAAGGCAGCGATAACGCTCTCAACTCATACGGTACAGGCTGTGCGCAACAGCCTCGGCGGGGCATACCCGATTGAAGCCATCCCGACACCGCTATGGGGAAAATTCGCTGCGCAGCGTCAACGCGGTGTACTGCCCCCCGATCGCAGCGGCGCAGATATCTGCCTGAAAACATGCCTGGTCGATAGCACTCTGCTCGGGCTGTCCGCCGATACCCTGGTAACCGATCACCCCGACGATGGCACGACCGTGGATGCAGAACGGGACGCGCTCATGCCGTTACTGCCTGCAGCCGATCCAGACAGCTGGCTTGCCGCGTTGAATGACTTGCCAGCCCATGCGAAGGTGGTCGACATGGGCTCACGGGTTGGCAGTCCTCCGATCGATGCGGGTTGGGATGTCCCACCCTTGTTCGATGTCCGCACGCGACTATCCGGTGTGGTTTACACCGCTGTTCTCACCCCGTCGGATGGGCGCAAAAATTGGGAAGACATCATTACAGCTTTCGGCTGGGCTTTCCGCAACGTCGCCGATGCGACCCTGGTTCTGAAGCTGGGGGGGCCGGATCGACTGAAGCATCACCATCAAATGCTGATGCTGCTATCGAAGTTGTCGCCAATGAAGTGCCGGATTGTAGCGATGCATGGTTATCTGGATGAAGCCGACTACGGTCAGTTGATCGGTGCCAGCACCTACTATGTCAACGCATCGCTATGCGAAGGCTTGTGCATGCCTTTGATGGAATTTCTCTGCTGCGGTGTACCGGCCATCGCACCGAATCACACCGCGATGGCCGACTATGTCAGCCGCGATTTTGCCTTCTTGGTCGACAGTGCGCCGAACCTGCCCACCGTCTGGCCGCACGGCGATCATCAGGTCTACAAGACCAGTCGTCATCAGATCGACTGGCACTCGCTGATGCTGGCTTATCGGCAAAGTTATCTGGTCGCCAAAACCGATACGGCGGCCTATGTCACCATGTCCGAAAAGGCCATGACTGCCATGCAGGATTACTGCTCTACCGGTCGCGTCGCCATGCAACTTCAGCAATTTCTAGAAGCGCAGCTGCGCAAGATCAGAGCCAGGATGGATCGAGTGAACGAGATGGCACTCGTTTCATGATCATTCTGGTGCATACCGCATTTCATGGTGAAAACGTTGCTGCAAATCTCGGACAACCGGAATACAGCTACTACTTCGTATTGCGCGAATTTCGCCCGATACTGGAAAAGCTCGGCATCGTGATCGAGATCACCGATCCCAAGCGCGAAGTCGATGTTATTTACCGCAATTGCGTGAGCCAGGGCGTTCCATGCATCTTTCTTTCCTTCATGCCGCCGAACAAGGCACCGATCGGACTGGCCTGCCCGACCGTCCCGGTCTTTGCCTGGGAGTACGGGCATCTCCCCGATGAGGGTTTCAGCGGCAAACCGCGCAACGATTGGCGGCGCGTGCTCGCGCAGCTTGGAGCAGCCATTACCCATTCAAGTTTCACCGTGGAAACAGTCAGGCAAGCGCTGAACGATACGTTCCCCATCATTGCAGCGCCCGCACCTTTGTGGGACCGGCTTACGGCGACCAAACATCCGGCGGCGCCCCCGGGTATGCGTTCCCTGCGCCTGCGCGTCGATGGCATGGTCATCGACAGCAGGATCACCGACCTGAGCGAGTATTCGAAGGCCAGGGAATTGGCGTGCGAACCCGAACCTCTTCCTCTCCCGCCCGAACGACGCGAAGGTGTATCGGAGCTCGAACTCGACGGCATAATCTATACCGCGGTGTTCAATCCCGGCGATGGTCGCAAAAACTGGGTCGACATGATCAGCGCATTTTGTGTTGCCTTCGCCCATAACGCGGATGCGACGCTGCTTTTGAAATTGAGTCACCACGACATCAGCGAAGTCGTGCCGAAGATGCTCGAATGCATGTACAAGGGTGGGAATTTTGTATGCCGCATTTTGATCGTGCACGGCTATCTTCGACAGGACGATTACGAGCGGATGGTCGATGCCACCACCTATGCAGTGAATACCTCGCATGGCGAGGGTCAGTGCCTGCCGTTGATGGAATACATGTCGGGCGGAAAACCGGCGATCTCTCCGCGCCATACGGCGATGCTCGACTATATCGACGACACCTGCGCCTTTGTCGTTGACAGTTTCCTCGAACCGGGAACCTGGCCGCACGACATGCGCCAGGCTTTTCGAACCTTGCGCGAGCACGTTCAGGTCGACTCACTGATCCGGGCCTACCGTGCCAGCTATTACGTCGCCAGGCACGAACCGGAAACCTACCAAGCCATGGCAAAGGCCGCCGTGGAATCACTGCGAGCGTATTGTTCGTATGCCGTCGTCGGACCTCGTCTCGCTGAATTTCTGCAGGCTGTCATTAGCAGAGATCAACAACAGGCGAGGAGCCTATCAAAGCTGTGAACGACACGGTAACGCCTGCCGCCGAAAATTGTCGACGTCGCATCGACGATATCGAATGGCTTCGTGCCGTGGCCGTGCTTGGCGTCGTCGTGCACCATGCGCAAGGCAACCTTTTTAGCTGGAACCCGGCATGGCTGGCCAGCCTGCTTGGCCATTTCGACATGTGGTCCGGTGTCGACATTTTTTTTGCGATTTCAGGCTTCGTGATCGCTCGCAATCTGCTGCCGAAGCTGATCGCATCCGCGGCAGAATTTGGCAAAGCGAGCCGGCAAGTCGCTGCCTTCTGGCTGGCTCGCGCTTTCCGACTACTGCCCTCGGCCTGGCTCTGGCTCGGACTCATCCTGCTCGGCGCATGGCAGCTCAACCGCACGGGTGCATTTGGCAGCGTCCATACCAACGCCATGGCTACCCTGGCTGGCGTCCTTCAAGTGGCCAACTTCCGTTTCGCCGACGCCTTCGCCAGCTATCCTTACGGCGCAAGCTTCGCCTACTGGAGCCTTTCACTCGAAGAGCAGTTTTATCTCACGCTGCCACTGCTCGTGCTGCTGCTAAGACGCCACGTAGGGTGGTTGCTTGTGCTATTGATTTTTGTGCAAGCGATCGTGCCACGTACCCTGTTAACGATGTCGCTGCGCACCGACGCGCTGTCCTGGGGGGTGCTGCTCGCGCTAGCGATTCAACGACCGATTCTGGAACGCGTGCGGCCGCACATGCTTGAAGGGCGGCGTTGGCTGCAACGCGCGGTCAGCCTGCTGCTCATCGCATCCATTGCTGCGATCTCTGCGCGGGTAAACTGGGCAGTAGGGCATCGTATATCTCTTATCGCCGCACTCGCGATCGTTTTGGTATGGCTGGCCTCATACAACCGCAACTATCTCAGCGGCGGCGACACTTCGTTCAAACGTTTCATGGTGTGGACAGGCCAGCGTTCTTACGCGATCTATCTCATCCATGTGCCGGCTTTCTTTTTTGTGCGTGAACTCTGGTTTCGTCTCATCGGCGCGCAAGCACAAGGCGGCGTGGTGCCGACGTCGGTTTTTTTCGTGGCCGCAGCAGCGCTTATCGCCCTGCTGGCCGAATGCAATTTCCGGCTCGTTGAAAATCCGCTACGCCGGCTCGGCAAACGTCTGGCCAACCGCATCGAAAATCCTTCTGATGAAACGGCATGACCCGCCAACTGGATTCCACAATCACATTCGTATTGGCTCATTGAATCTAACGCCATCTTGGGAATACGTGTGAACCAAGCCACCTTCACAACCTTATGACCACGAGACCATCATTCCCCGGCTTCATATGCACGCCCAGCCTGTACGATGCACGGTCAAACCCGGCCTTTCGCCGGCCTGGACAGATTGCCCCCATGACTCGCGCGGGTAAAATTGAAATGAACCTGCTGCACGAGGTGATCGAATGTCCCTGAGCTTGAGTCGTGCGCTTTGGCGCTATCGCGGATTTGTCTTGGGCAGCGTCAAGCGTGAATTTCAGGCGCGCTACCGCAACTCGCTGATGGGTGCAGCTTGGACCGTACTGCAACCCTTGGCGATGATCACCGTCTATACCGTGGTTTTTTCCCAGTTGATGCAGGCGCGTCTGCCCGGCGTCAACGATCCCTTTGCCTACAGCATCTACTTGTGCGCCGGCTTGCTAACCTGGGGTCTATTTGGCGAGATCGTGCAACGTTGTCAGACGGTTTTTCTGGACAACGGCAACATGATCAAGAAGCTCAGCTTTCCACGCATTTGCCTGCCGACCATTGTGGTGACCAGCGCGCTCGTTAATTTCGCCATCACCTTCGCAGTGTTTCTGATTTTTCTTCTGATCACAGGTCACTTTCCCAGCTGGGTGGTGCTGAGCATGATTCCGCTGCTGCTGTTCCACGCCATGTTTGCCGCAGGCCTGGGCATCGCGGTCGGCGTACTCAATGTGTTTTTCAGGGACGTTGGACAATTCATCAACATCCTGCTGCAGTTCTGGTTCTGGTTTACGCCGATAGTCTACTCAGCCACCACGCTGCCCGCCGCAGTCAGGCCGTGGATACGTCTGAATCCGCTGACGCCATTCGCGCAGGCGTATCAGGGCATTTTCGTCAACGGCTTATGGCCGCAATGGTCGACGCTGTGGCCAAGTATTGTTCTGGCGCTTGTGCTGTGTGTGCTCGCGCTGAGCCTGTTCCGGAATCGCTCCGCTGAAATGGTGGATGAACTGTAATGGGCGATATCGTCGTAAACGGCTTGGGCAAGGCCTATAAAAGTTACCCTAGTCAATGGTCAAGGCTGGCCGAGTGGATTAATCCTTCGGGAAAGCCGAAACATCGATTGCAGTGGGTGCTCAAGGACATCAACTTTCACCTGAAGGCGGGTGAAGCCGTAGGTATCGTCGGTGCCAATGGCGCTGGAAAGAGCACGCTACTGAAATTGCTCACAGGTACCACGCGGCCGACGGCGGGTCAGATCTCGGTGAACGGCAGGGTCGCGGCGCTGCTCGAACTGGGCATGGGTTTTCATCCGGACTTTACCGGCCGGCAAAACGCCATGATGGGCGGCCAGCTGCTCGGACTTTCCGTCGAGGAAATTCTTCGACTGATGCCATCCATCGAGGCGTTCGCGGAGATCGGCGAGTACATCGACCAGCCCGTGCGCACCTATTCCAGCGGCATGCAGATGCGGCTGGCCTTCAGCGTCGCCACCGCACGCAGGCCGGATGTGCTTATCGTCGACGAGGCACTTTCAGTCGGCGACTCGTATTTCCAGCATAAAAGTTTCGAGCGTATTCGCGAGTTTCGGCGCGCCGGCACGACCCTGATGATCGTTTCGCATGATCGCTATGCGATTCAGACCATCTGCGATCGCGCGATACTTTTGCAAGCCGGCCAGCTCATCAAGGAGGGCTTGCCGGTCGATGTTCTGGACTATTACAACGCACTGATGGCGGAACGCGATCAAGTACATGTGCGTCAGGAACGTCTGGAAGACGGCCGCATGAAAACCATCTCCGGCAGCGGCGAAGCCACGGTCGCCGAGGTTCGCCTGATAAACGCCAAAGGCGAGCCGGCCGATACTGTCGAAGTGGGCGACGCACTCGAGCTGCAGGTGCGCGTAGCGATCAGGGCACACATACCGCGACTCGTTCTCGGCTTCATGGTTACGGATCGACTCGGCCAGTCGATCTACGGCATCAACACGCATCGACTCGACAAGCCATTAACCGATCTCACGCCGGGCGAAGAGATTTTGTATCGCTACCGGTTCCCGGCCAATATCGGAAAAGGCAGTTACTCGATCTCGCTCTCGTTGTCCCGCGAAGATTCGCACCTGGACATGAACTACGAATGGCGCGACAACGCGTGGATGTTCCACGTATTCAACAGCCATCAGGAAAACTTCGTCGGGGCTAGCTGGCTCGATGCAAAGGTCGAAATCAGCCGGCCAACGGCGCCTGATGCATCCAGCGCAGCGTCTCCATGATTGGATAAGAAGGCAGGTTGCCGATGCGCGCCCGCAAGCGGGTTGGATCACCCTCCAGACGCTGAACCTCGTTACTGCGCACGAAATCCGGATTGACGCTGACCGTGATGGTATAGCCTGCGATCTCTTCCATCATGGCCAGCACTTCGCGCAAGGAATGGCTGACACCAGTACAGATGTTGAAGGTGTCCGATACATTACTCGTTTCGAGCAGACGTCTATACGTCCACGCAACGGCGCGCACGTCCATGAACTCCCGCCAGACATCGAGATTACCCAATTGGATGTGCCGTTCACCGCGACGGAAATGATCGACGATTTTGGGTATCAGAAATTGTCTACTCTGCCCCACACCGGTGTAATTGAATGGACGGGTAAATAGCAGAGGCAAACTGCTCGACCATATGCGCGCCATGTATTCCATGGCCAACTTGCTGACTGCATAGTCATTCGCCGGCGCCAGTGGCGTTAGTTCATTGAGCGGACCTTCGCACCCGTCCGCGTTGCCGTAGACATTGGCGCTGCTGGCTAACAGCACGGTCGATGGCGGTTCCCGCAAGGCAGCCAGCGTGGTCAGTAGATTATGGGTGCCTACGATATTGGTTCGATAGATGGCGTCGATGTCGCCGTGTGCGACAAAGGCAATGGCGGCTAGATGAATCACCGCATGCGGACGAATGGTGATCACGGCACTTTTGACTGCTTTGACATCGAGCAAGTCGACTGGGACCACATCCGCCGGGTCGTGCAACAGGCCGAAGACTTCATGCCCCGCCTTTTTCAGTTCGGCGGCGACGTAATGACCGGTAAAACCTTCCAGTCCGGTGACCAGCACACGCATCGGCTTGCGCTCAGAAAGAGAGACCATGTTCGTTCCTGCGCAGATCAGCTTCGACCATCATGCGGCACAGCGATTCAAGCGAGGTCTTGGATGACCAGCCAAGCTGCGCCTTCACCTTGCTCGCGTCACCGATCAGCAAGTCAACCTCGGCCGGTCGATGGAAGCGCTGGTTGATGCGCACGCGGAGCCTCCCGCTCTTGGTGTCGATACCCTGCTCGTCGACTCCCTCTCCCTGCCACGCGATGTCGATATCAGCCGCGGCAAACGCCATGCTGGCAAAATCGCGGACCGTTTCCGTGCGCTGAGTGGCCAGCACGAAGGTATCGGGTTCGTTCGCCTGCAGCATGCGCCACATGCCGTCTACGTATTCCTTGGCGTAGCCCCAGTCACGTCGCGCGTCGAGATTGCCGAGCTCCAGCACGTCGGCTTTTCCCAAACGGATCTTTGCCACCGTATCGGTAATCTTGCGGGTAACAAATTCACGACCACGCAGCGGCGATTCATGGTTGAAGAGAATGCCGCTGGCGCCAAACAATCCATAGGACTCGCGATAGTTGACCGTAATCCAGTGCGCATAGAGTTTGGCGACGCCGTACGGGCTGCGCGGATGAAACGGCGTCTCCTCATGTTGCGGCACCGCGTGTACCTTGCCGAACATTTCGGATGTCGACGCCTGGTAGAAATGAATCGTCGGATCAACCGTCCGGATAGCCTCGAGAAGATTCAGCGCACCCACACCGGTAATTTGTGCCGTGGTGACCGGCTGATCGAACGACACACCGACGAAACTTTGCGCCGCGAGATTGTAAACCTCGCGCACCCGATGCTTGTCGAGCAGCCGGATGGCGGAGCCCATGTCGCTGAGATCAAACTCCACCAGCTCGAGCTGCGGATGATCAGCAATACCCAGTTCCTCGATGCGCCAAAAATTGGTTGAGCTGGTACGACGATACGCACCCACAACGCGATAACCCTTATCGAGAAGAAACTCTGCCAGATAAGCGCCGTCCTGCCCGGTAATACCCGTGATCAATGCTGTCTTCATGTGCGACCCATACGCTGGTTTAACCTTGGCATATTACGGACACTGCAAGTTGTGTCCAAGTGACGAACGCGCATCCCGTTGACGACGAGACCTTGGGCCACGTGATTCAACGGGGCTTCCAGGCAGCCTGCCGCTGTTGGTGATGTACATCGAAGATCATCTCCCACAGACGTTTGGTGGTCTCTTGCCAGCTGATCGCGGCATCGGCGGTCGGCATGGCATCGGGGCGTGCCGATAGCGCCGTCTTCCGAAGTTTCTCTAGGAGGCTGGCGAGCTGTCTTCCGTCGAAATAGTCGGCAAAAGCTGCCGACACTTCGCGGAAAACCGGCATGTCCCGTGCGATTACCGGCAAGCCGCGCTTCCCCGCTTCGACCAGCGGCAGACCAAATCCCTCGCCTTCCGACGCCGCCACCAGCGCGCGCACCGCGTCGTAAATCTGCTCGAGATATTCGTCACTGACCTGCTCCAGCCAGATCAGTCGGGAGCCCGCCTTGGCGTGGTCGCGCAGGCGCTTCGTCAAGGCATCGGACATCCAGCCTTGACGCCCCACAATGACGAGACAGGCCTGCAGGCCTTCCGTCCACAGCTGCTCGAAGGCCTCCAGCACAAACGCATGGCCCTTGCGGGGCTCGATCGTGCCAACCATCAGGAACGACGGCAACGCGCGAATCTTTGCCAGCACCGACAAAGCATCGGAAGGCAATCCTGTCGTCGGACGTGTCGATGAAGGATCGTTGCCGGGATAGAAATAGCCCAGCGGCAACTCGCTGGTGCGAGCCGGAGGATGTTCATCGAACCATCGGCGTAGATCATCCGTAACCGACCGCGAGATACAAACCAACTCGTCAGCATAGTGCCCGATGCATTGCAGCCAGCGTGCGTGCATCTCGGCAATGCCGTCAGGAAACCAGGTCGGCATTCGTACCGGCAGCAGATCATAAACGACAAAAATCATGCGTACGCCACGCACTCGCCACGCATCGAGCACAGCCGTATTCGCCGGCAGGATATCGGCGACCCAATCCAACCCCAGCAGAATGTCACCAGCGCGTGGCACAACTTCATCTTCCGGCAGATTGATGTCCTGGTAATCAAGCAGGTGCACGCCGTAACGGTTGGCCTGCCGGTAACAGCCGTTTTCAAGCCGAACCGGTTCAATCCGATAATGATCCTGCTCAAGCTGCCATAGAGAAGAAAGGACACCGCGCACTACGCGTTCGATGCCGGTATGCAAACGGGTGGAGGCGGTCGCGGTGACATCGACATAGACCCGCGGTCGATCCAGCCTTGGCGCATTTGCGGCCATGATTTGTCGCATCTCTCGCCCTTCTGCGCTGCCGGCGACGAAGGCATCGGAGTGGCGTACCGCGTCGGTCAACAGCCGCTGCTGCTCAGCGGCGGGCGAATCCAGCGTAAATCGTTCGATGGCGTCACGGTACTGCGCTGCCACCGTGGCAGGATGGTGCTGGTGCTCGATCCAGCGCGTCGATTCGGCGGCAAGCGCGGCACGCCGTGCGGCGTCATTCTTCAACGATTGCAACGTTTCCGCCAGCTCCGCATCGGTGAATCGATCGCCCACGTGGGCGGCGACGTTTTCCGGCAGCTCCGCGGCGGATCCATTGGCATTGATGATCAATGGCAAACCGTGAGACAGCGCATCGAAAATGGCCGCCGAGGTTTCACCACGTGAATTCGTCCGCAGCTGTACCACCACGTCGGCCGCACCGAGGTAATCGCCATACGTATCCGCGCTGACGTATCCCGAAATGCGAATGCGCTGGCCGCTTGCCGACCGAACGGTGGACTCAAGCGTCTGGCCATAATCGCCGCCATCGTTCTCACCGACAAAAACCAGCTGGCAGTGTTCGTCTTTAGCCAGCGACGACTGCAGCCACGCCGCCAACAGCCGATGATTCAACTTGGTTGGCGCCAGCATGCCAAAGCTGCAAACCACGAAGTCATCCGTAGCGATGCCAAGCAGGCGACGCGCCGATCGCCTGTCAGCGCGTGACCTTCCCTTGGGAAACGGCACGGTGACGAATTTCTCAGCCGCTGCGTTACCGTAGTGCCGACGAGCCTGTTGTACGGCATAGTCGGAATGCACGATAACGCCTAGCGACTGAGCGATTACGTCGCGATTGACCGGGTAATCATCCAGCGTTGATGCCCGCCCGCGCTGCCGATCGTGCAGCAATGCCTTGTAGCCATGGCTGTCGTACAGTACTCGCCAGAACGCGTTCGGTTCATTCGCCTGATGAGCCATCCAGTTACGCGCCGCGCCCAGCCACGAATCATGCAGCACGATGACACCCGGATGCTGCGCGAGCATGCCAAACATGTGCGCGTGATACGGCGAGTTGCCGAAGTGATAGAGCACGCGCTTGCATGAAGCCGACTCTTGGGCGAACCAGCGCAACGAACGGATCGGGAAATTGGCCTGTACCCACGGATCGACGACGTCCAGTTGGTCGACCACTACGTCGATGGCGTAATGCGTGGACAGATCACGCAAAAGTTGCGCGCTGTAATCGGCGATACCCGAGCGGGCCGGCGGCAAGGGCGATACATAAATCAGCCTTGGGCGAGGGCGCAACGAGCGCGAAGGGATTTGCGCATGTTTCTCGATCGCAGCCAAGGCCCTGCGTGCGCTGGTCGGCCAGTTGAATTGCAGCGTCTGAACTTTGGCATGAGCGCGAAGCTGCTCGATAAAACCATTCGCTGACAGTGCTTCATGAAGTTTGGTGCCCATCGAACTGGGACTGCGGGGATCAAATAACGCATCCGCGCGACCGATCACTTCGGGCAAACTCGCTGCATCGGACCCAATCACCGCTGCGCCGCATGCCATGGCCTCGAGCAGCGGCAAACCCAGCCCCTCGTGCAGCGAAGGTGACACGAAAAGCCGACAGTTTGAATAAAGCCGCGCCAGCTCTTCGTCGTCGAGCGTGCCGGTGAAGATCAGATGGCTTTCCGACAAGCCATGTTGCCGACCGATCCGATACAGCTTTTTTCTCTCCTCAGTCGCACATCGACCGGCCAGCACCAGTGGATGCTTCTGTCTCAATGAAGCCGGGAGATCGGCAAAGGCGGCAATCATTGCATCGACATTCTTGTGGGCGTCAAATCCGCCGGCATAAAGCACAAACCCGGGCTCCAGCCGCCACTGCTGTTTCCAGCGCGCCCAACAGGTTTCGTCGACAGGAAGAAAACGAAACACGGGATCGGCCGCACCCAACACCACCACGATATCGTCGGCACGCACATGAAGCTGATCGATCGCCTCGCGACGTGACGATTCCGAAATGGCCAGTAGCAGGCCACACCGTTTCAACAAAGCCAGCCGCCGGTAATACCACTGGCTGTACGCCGGGTCATTCAGATAGCGGCCTGGGTGCAAGAACGGAATCAAATCATAGAGTGTGGCGACGTGCCGTGGATCATTCCGGCCTGTACCCAAGCCCGCCGTCGAGTCGTCACCCCAGCCCTCGAAGACGCTGCTGTGCCATACGCAATCGGCCTGCAAGCCATCGATGAATGTGGCCTGCGCCGCTGCCGCCATCTGCTGCCGAAGGCGATTGCCTGGCAGTACGCCGGCGATACCTGCGGGCAATTCATTGATGACCATGCGCTGGCGCGGTATCAGATCCTCGAATTGCGCCATGAGCGCGAGCGACGTCTCATCATCGCGCCCGTTCAACGACAGCCATAGCTCATGATGCGAAGCTTCCACCGCGAAAGCTTTGGCCATCGACAATGTGTAGCGCCCGATGCCACGATGACGGCTATGCGACTGCGCGCCTTGCAGATCCAGCACGATCTTCATCGATGCCCTTCGAATGTACGTCGCGTGCATGGCAAGCAAGCCACGTTTAGCGCTAGGTCGAAGTTATTCGCAGAGTGTCGCATCAAGCTCAATGTAACTCGCGCCGTGAATATAGGTTCGCTCGGGCGCGCGCATGCAGGGTTGGCGCAATTCGCGCAGCGAAGGGTCCGAGGCGCGAACGGCGCACGACAGCACGCAGGATGCGCGCGACAAAATGTTTGCCGCCGGCGCTTCGCATAGCCAGGTAACGTAAAGGTGCCGTGATGCGCCATGAACGGCTGCTCTCCATCAAGGCGCATTTGTCACCCAGTTCGGCGATCCTTTCGCGAGCGCTTTCACCGGCGATCCGCAGCCGCCTAACGTATTGCAGACGATCGTCATTCAATGTTCGCAGGCCATCGTTGTCGCTGCGCAGTTGATCCAGTCGGTCGCGCATGACCGCGCAATCATGCTCGAGCTCGACCAGCCGGGCCAGGCGCTGACGAGCAAGACCCGGCCAATCGATGCCGGATGACCCAGGCGCTGGCCCAGGCCTATCTTCGTAGAACGGGCCGTTTATTTCATTCATAGTTCGCTCCGAATTTTTCGGTGCCCGATCAGCGTGCTGAATGCTGCCGGCGAAGACTGGTTATTACGCCAACACATTGCGCTCGATATCGACGCGACGCAGCCGCTGCATCATCACCTTCATGCAGGCCTCGACAGAAAAATCGCGCGCCAAGTCCCGCGCGGCCTGATCGCCCAGGCGCGCGCCCAGTGCACGATCCAGGTATAACCGTTCAAAGTGGCGCGCCGCATGATGCGGATCGGGGTCGGCCCAACGCTGCCCCTCGGCGTGGGGATAATCGCCGGGCTGCAGGTCAATCATCTGGTAATCCACCAGGCAGCTATTGCTTGTCGTCATGAAATCCATGTTACCCGAGTAGGCCGTTGCCACGACTGGCTTGCCCATGCACATAGCCTCGGCGATACCCAGGCCGAATCCCTCACTTCGGTGCATCGACACATACACATCGATGCACCGATGAAGCGCCCGCAAATCATGGCGTTCAAGCAGGTCGTCCTTTATCGTGATCCGCGGGTCCGCCGCCGCCAAAGCCAGCAGGCTTCTGAGCGAGGCAGTATGGCGATCTCCATTGCTGGATTTGATCAGCAAAGTGACCTTTTCATCACCGCGCGGAAAAGCGAGACGAAAAGCTTCAATGACGGCATAGGGATTCTTCCTCGTAACAGATGAGTTGAAGTCGAACGAGCAAAAGAATACGTAGTCGTCGGCACAGAGACCAAAATGACTGCGCTGCAAACCGCTGTCCCTTCCGATCGCTACTGGCATGGGCACGTGCGTTATCGGTTTGTCGCACACGCGCCGCAGACACTGCTCGACAAACGTCGACGAAACCATGATTTCGTCAACCTTATCAATCGCAAATAGCCAGTCGCGCGGAAAGTTTTCCAACTCCCAGAACCAGTAGCCAATCACGTACCGACCTGCTCCAGCAAGGCTGCCAATGCTGAGCAGGGTGTCTTCCCAATGATCCGGATTGACGAAGATCAGATCGCGAGTAAACGACGAGGCTGAACCGAAATGCGGAGCCAGCGTACGGTCCTTGCGATCGTGTGGAATATCGATATCGACATCGTGTAAAGCCACTGGATAACCCGTTGCCAGCATGGCGTGAGCGTGAAGTCTGGCGCATTCTCCAAGCCCGAGCCAGCGGGAAAAATAGCCGTAAAGGTTAACCCCCTCGACGCGAAGTGAAACCGGCTTCGGAAAATCCGGGGTAACCCATTTATCCAGAGCAGCCGCGGCCGACGATTGCCAGTCCAGCGTGCGGTGGAATCTGAAGCCATCGGTCGTCGGGCGCTCGAGCGCCTCGCGTATTCGACGTTTGACCGACAGCGGAAACCAGCCGCGAATGGACGCCAGACGCCCGTTCGAAAGCAAGCTGATCAGCAGCGCGCGCAGGGCCAAGCTTGCTTTTCTGAGTATTGTCAATGGCACATTTACCTCGGGCAGCGCCGATTTCTCGGAAATTCCTGCCTAGTTTGATCTGGACAAACACATATCCAACTTTAAATGCTTGCCGCGCGTGCAAATATGCAGCTAATGGCTAAAAAATGCGTGCTCAAACTAGCGTGCTAGAACACACACCGCAAGATAAAAAAGCACTACCTCGACACTCTTTTCCAGTCATATGACAAAATACGGGAGATTATCTTGGAGTTATACATGAAGACATTGCTGGTCACCGGCGGAGCCGGCTTTATTGGTGCCAATTTTGTGTTACAGGCTATTGCGGACGGGCTGCGGATTGTCAATCTGGACAAGCTTACGTACGCCGGCAATCCCGATACGCTTTCTTCGCTGCAACGCAACAATGCGCATGTATTCGTGGAAGGTGATATTGGTGACCGCGCGCTCGTGGCCAAGTTGCTAGCTGAACATCGCCCGGATGCGGTTGTGAATTTTGCGGCGGAATCACACGTCGACCGCTCGATTGATGGCCCCGCCGAATTTGTGCACACCAACGTGGTGGGTACTCTTGGCCTGCTTGAAAGCACCCGCGATCACTGGCGCAGCCTCGAGGGATCGGCCGGTCAGGCGTTTCGCTTTTTGCATGTCTCCACCGACGAAGTCTACGGTTCGCTGGGGGCGGAAGGCAGCTTCACCGAACAGACGCCGTATGCACCGAACTCTCCCTACTCCGCCTCCAAGGCAGCCTCCGATCACCTCGTTCGCGCTTTTCATCACACCTATGGCCTGCCAACGCTGACCACCAATTGCTCGAACAATTACGGCCCTTACCAGTTTCCCGAAAAACTTATTCCGCTGGTTATCCAGAAAGCGCTCGCTGGCGAACCTCTACCGGTTTACGGCGACGGCAAAAACATCCGTGACTGGCTGTTTGTCGGCGATCACTGCAGCGCTATACGCCGCGTACTGGATACGGGCCGCGTGGGCGAGACCTATAACGTCGGAGGCAACGCCGAACGCGAAAATATCACCGTGGTGAAAGCTATTTGCACCCTGCTGGACCAACGCCAGCCGCTGGTCGACGGCCGCGCACGCGAATCGCTGATTACGTACGTGAAGGACCGGCCCGGCCATGATCGCCGTTATGCGATCGACTCCAGCAAATTGCAGAATGAACTGGGCTGGCGGCCGTCGCAAACGTTCGAAACAGGCATGGCGCAAACGGTGGACTGGTACTTGTCGCACCAGCCCTGGGTTCAACGCGTGCTGGATGGCAGCTACCGCATGGAGCGCCTGGGCTCATGAAAGACGTAGGCAACCATACTCAAAAGGGCATCATCCTCGCTGGGGGTTCCGGCACTCGGCTTTATCCCATCACGCGTGCCGTGAGCAAGCAGCTGCTGCCGGTATACGACAAGCCGATGATTTATTACCCGCTGGCCACGCTTATGCTGGCGGGCATCCGCGACGTGTTGGTGATTAACACGCCGCACGAACAGGAAATGTTCCAGCGCCTGCTCGGCGATGGTTCGCAGTGGGGCCTCAATATTCAATACGCCGTGCAACCCTCGCCGGATGGCCTCGCACAGGCTTTTACCATCGGCCACGATTTCGTTGGCGGAAAACCCAGTTGCCTCGTACTGGGTGACAATATTTTTTATGGCGAAAGTCTGACCCAGCGGCTCAAGCGTGCCGCTTCACGTGAACACGGCGCTACCGTATTCGGCTATTGGGTGAGCGATCCGGAGCGTTACGGCGTCGCCGAATTCGACGCAGCCGGCCGTGTTGTGGGGCTTGAGGAAAAACCTTCGCAGCCGAAGTCACACTATGCTGTTACGGGCCTCTATTTCTACGACGGGCGTGTCTGCGATTACGCCAAGGACCTCAAGCCATCACCGCGAGGCGAGCTGGAGATTACCGATCTCAACCGTTGTTATCTCAACGACGGTTCGCTGCATCTGGAGCAGCTGGGCCGCGGTTTTGCGTGGCTCGATACCGGCACGCATGACTCGCTGATGGAAGCAGGCAACTACATTCAGACGATTGAAAAAAGGCAGGGGCTGAAAGTCTGCTGTCCCGAGGAAATCGCCTACAACAACGGCTGGATCGATGCCGAGCAGTTGCTCAAGCTTGCAGCGCCACTGGCCAAAACCGGCTACGGCCAATATCTGATTCAACTGACCCGGCAGGAGCATGTGTCATGAAAGTGATCGAAACTGCACTGCCTGGCGTGCTGATTCTGGAACCCAAGGTGTTCGGTGACAGCCGTGGTTTTTTCTACGAAAGCTACAACAAGGCCAGTTATCGCGAAGCCGGTATCACGTCGGATTTTATTCAGTCCAACGTATCGCGTTCGGCCAAAGGTGTTTTGCGGGGACTGCATTATCAGTGGCCCAACCCGCAGGGCAAGCTGGTCAGCGTGCTTGAGGGTGAAGTTTACGATGTTGCTGTAGACGTACGTCGCGGATCACCCACGTTCGGGCAGTGGGCTGGCGTCATGCTCAGCGCCGATAATCACCGCCATTTCTGGATTCCCGAAGGCTTTGCGCATGGATTCTGTGTGCTCTCCGACTTCGCCACGTTTACCTACCAGTGCACCGCGCTGTACGACGCAGCGGCCGATGCCGGCATTCGTTGGAATGACGCTGCCGTGGGCATCGACTGGCCACTGAGCGATCCCCTGCTTTCAGACAAGGATGCCAAGGCGCCCCTGCTCGCTGATGTAGCTTCTGATCGCCTGCCGGTTTTCAAGGTATGAAAATCCTGCTACTTGGCGGCAACGGACAACTGGGCCGCACATTTTTAGATGATGGCGGTCTGGCTGCACGAGGAAACCTGACGGCAGCAAGCCGTGATGGCGTTATCAGCTGGGGCGGCCGTGGCGAAATTGCCGATCTCTCCAACCCCGACACACTTGTCGCAGTGCTTGACCGCGTGCAGCCCGAGATTATTGTCAATGCAGCTGCCTACACGGCGGTGGACCGCGCCGAAGAGGAACCAGCCCTGGCCGACCGCGTAAACGGTGAGGCTGTTGGTGTCATCGGCGCCTGGTCAGCATCGCGCGGTGCGAAGGTCATTCACTACTCGACCGATTATGTGTTCGATGGCTCCCAACCGTCGCCCTACGAAGTCGACGCAGAAACCCGACCACTGGGCGCTTACGGTCGCAGCAAGCTGCTGGGCGAGAAACTGCTGCGCGACAGCGGCGCAGATCATTTGATTTTGCGTACTGCGTGGGTCTACGCCACACATGGTCAGAACTTTTTGCGCACCATGCTGCGCCTTGGCAGTGACCGCGAGGAACTGCGCGTAGTCGCCGACCAGCACGGCGCGCCGACTGACACATCACTGATTGTCAAAGGCAGCCTTGCTGCTTTGGATCGTTGGACGACGCCGGGAGAAAATTTGATCGGCGGCACGCACCACCTGGTCGCAAGCGGCGGGACTACCTGGCATGGTTTTGCAGACGCGATCTTTGAACAGGCGGCGGCTTCACGCGTCATCGTAAAGCGGCCGCGTGTCACGCCCATCTCGAGCACCGATTTTCCGACGGCAGCCATGCGCCCCGCCTGGTCGCTACTCGACAACAGCGAATTTCAGCAAAAATTTCAGTTCTCGTTACCCGATTGGCAATCTGGTTTGAAGCGCATCATCAGTGAAATGGCACATTCCGCGAATTAAATCAGGACGCCGCAACCATGTTGATTCCTCTCATCCTTAGCGGCGGCAGCGGCACACGGCTTTGGCCTGTATCCCGAAAAAATTTGCCCAAGCAATTTCTGGAACTGGCCGGTAAGGGCACGCTGTTTCAGCAAACGCTTGAACGAACCCTAAAGTTGCCGGCCGTTGCTGCGCCTATCGTGGTGGCTAGCGAAGACCATCGGTTTCTCGCCGCCGAGCAGTTGCTGCAAATCGGCATCATCGGTAGTGCCACCATCGTGCTCGAACCGCTGGCGCGCAACACAGCCCCCGCCATCGCACTGGGTGCGTTGCAGGCCATGCAGGTCGACGGCGATCCGCTTTTGCTGGTGTTGCCAGCAGATCACCTCATAGGCAATACGGCAACGTTTGTCGATGCGGTTAATCAGGCCGTGCCGCTAGCCGAACAGGGCTGGCTGGTGACGTTCGGCATTCGTCCTGATCGGCCGGAGACCGGGTTTGGCTATATCCGTCGTGCGGCAGCAATCGACGAACATGGCTTTCAGGTCGAGCAGTTCGTGGAAAAACCTGATTTGGCGACCGCCGCATCGTATCTTGCCGATGGCCGCTATGACTGGAACTCGGGCATGTTCCTGTTCAAGGCATCGCGTTATCTGGAAGAACTGGCCGAACATGCGCCCGACATGCTGGCCGCCGTACGGGAAGCCAGCGCCAGATCCTCCGCTGATCTCGACTTCGTCCGCATCGATGAGGAATCGTTTTCGCATGTACCTGACCGATCCATCGACTACGCGGTAATGGAAAAGACCAGCCGTGCTGCCGTCGTTCCGGTCGACTGCACATGGAGCGATATTGGGTCGTGGTCGGCGCTGTGGTTGACCGGGGAAAAAGACGCCGATGGCAATATGAGCGAAGGCGATACGCTCAGCATCGATAGCCGTAATTCACTCTTGCGCTCGCATGACCGTCATCTGCTGGCCACCGTCGGCATCGATGACTTAATCGTGGTGACTACGCCGGATGCCACGCTCGTGGCACACCGCGACGCCGCGCAGGATGTCAAACGCATTGTCGAACAGCTCAAGGCGTCCGGCCGCACGGAACATTCACTCCATCGCGTCGTTCATCGCCCTTGGGGCAGCTATGACTCACTGGAAGCGCGCGACCGTTTTCAGGTCAAACGTATCGTGGTGAAACCCGGCGCCAGTTTGAGCCTGCAGAAACATCACCATCGCGCCGAACACTGGATCGTGGTTTCGGGTACCGCCGAAGTGACTTGCGATGACAAGGTTTTTCTACTGTGCGAAAACCAGAGCACCTACATTCCACTGGGCAGCACGCACCGTCTGCGCAACCCCGGAAAGATGCCTATTGAACTGATCGAGGTGCAGTCAGGAAGTTATCTCGGTGAAGACGATATCGTGCGCTTTGACGACGTCTACGGTCGCGCCTAGGGGTCCGTGGCTAAGGTCGTGGAGACGCATTAAGGACTGCTCCGCCCTGACGATCACTGGTATCGAGTCACTCGGGCTTGTGCGCGACGATCAGTTGGCTTTTTGGCATGAACTGATCAAGCTGTCGCTTCAGTTCCAGTCCGCGACGTGTCTTGAGTACCGCTTTCCAGGTAGTGCTCCAATTATCCAGAATCGGATGACTCTGGCCTAATTCGATGCCACAAGCCCAGAACAGCGCCCACCACATGCCCCAGTAAAAGCCATAGTAGGCCTGCTCCTCGATCACGAGGCCCGCGTCGCGAACCATATTGGCGAACTGCTGCCTCTCGATGACGCGAATATGATTTGGCTTTTTGAAATAGGAATCTGGCGCCACATGCTTCTGCATGTTTTCCTGCAGCGAATCGGGCACGGTTAACAGATAGCGCGCACCCGGTTTGCCTATTCTCACCAGCTCGGCCAATACTTTTTCGGGATCATCGACGTGCTCCAGCACTTCCGAGCAAATCACTCGCGTCGCAATCGCATCGGACAGCGGCAGAGGATTCGAATCGCTGACGTGCGTCGAATAAGTTTTTGCAGGTGAGTCGGCCAGCCCTGACGCGATGCCGGCAATGACTTCGGAATCAATATCTACCGCGATGATCTCCGCACCCCGCTCAGCGCAAAATAAAATCGCGCCTCCATCACCGCAACCGACGTCAACGACGATATCGTCGCTGCTGATGTGCACACCGCGAAATACTTCGTCCGTGTCCGTCAGGTACCAGCCGCTCAAGCCAGCATCAACCAGGCCGAGCCAGCTGACATCAAACTCGTCAACGCCAGCCTCCTCGGGAGAGATTATGCCCGCAGGCTGGTCGGCTTGCTGTGCGCTTTCAGGAATGTCTTTCAACAGCGCGTCCACCTTCTCGGATCTGTTTGAATCATCTATCGCATTTATTGACCAGCGTACCGCCAAAGCGGGAATCCATCAGACGAGTCTAGTGCATCGCCAACCAGCACTTCATGGCTCGCCCGCGGATCGATCGTGGCCATTCTTGGGTGATTTCCAAAACGGCTTCGAAGCGCACACAATCATTCCGCTCTGCGACTATAAAACTCTTCTGCGGCTGCCAGCTTGGGCAGCTACCCGCTTTCGGCAAAGCTTCGGCGCTAAGCCAGTCCTATTCCACCGTCACAGACTTCGCCAGATTGCGCGGTTGATCGACATCCGTGCCGCGCAGCACGGCGACGTGATAGGCGAGCAGTTGCAGCGGCACGGTAAACACGGCCGGAGCGATGAAGCTGCCGCCGGAATCCACGCGCAGCATGGTGCCGTGCGTTGCCATTTCATCCATGCCTGCCGCGCCGTCGGCAAACACAATCAGTCGGCCGCCGCGCGCGCGTACTTCCTGCAGGTTGGATTTGAGCTTGTCGAGCAACGGGCCGTTGGGCGCTACCGCCACGACGGGCATGTTTTCATCGACCAGCGCTAGCGGGCCGTGCTTGAGTTCGCCGGCCGGATACGCCTCGGCGTGGATGTAGGAGATTTCCTTGAGCTTGAGCGAGCCTTCGAGCGCGACCGGGTAATGGGCACCGCGGCCGAGAAACAGCGCGTGTTCGTGATGGATGAACTGTTCGGCCAGCGCGACGATAGCGGGCTCCAGCTTCAGCGCGTTTTCGATGGCGCGCGGCAAATGCTGCAGTTCGGCACACAGCGCGGCGTAACGTCCGACATCCAGTCCGTTGCGGCGCGCCAGCTCGAGCGCCAGCAGCGCCAGTGCTGTGAGCTGCGTGGTGAACGCCTTGGTCGAAGCCACGCCGATTTCGGGACCGGCACGCGTCATGAGTTTCAGATCAGCCTCGCGCACCAGCGACGATTCCGGCACGTTGCAAATGGCCAACGTGCCGAGATACCCGCGACGGCGCGACTCGCGCAACGCGGCCAGCGTGTCCGCTGTTTCGCCTGACTGCGAGATCGCAACGAACAAGGTGTCGGTTGGCACCACGGCATCGCGGTAGCGGTACTCGCTGGCCACTTCGACGCTCACCGGCAGCCGCGCGTATTCCTCGATCCAGTATTTGGCCACCAGGCCGGCGTGATAGCTGGTGCCGCAGGCGATAATGTGCAGCGCGCGGGTTTGCGCCAGTAACGTATCGCTGTCGATGCCGAAGATGTTTGGCAGCACGCCTTTGGGGCCAATGCGCGCTTCCAGCGTATCGGCAACAGCCCGCGGCTGCTCGAAGATTTCCTTCTGCATGTAATGCCGGTATTCGCCGCGCTCTACCGCATCGGAGGAGAGTTCGCTCTCGTGCACCGCACGTTCGACCGGCGCACCATCGAGACCAAAAACCTGCACGCTGTCGCGGGTGATTTCGACGACGTCGTCTTCGTCGAGGTACATCATCTTGTTGGTCACCTGGATCAGCGCCTGCGCATCGGAGCCGAGAAAATTCTCGCCGATGCCGACACCGACCAGCAGCGGCGCACCGCGGCGCGCGCCGACCACGTGGCCAGGCTCGTCACGGCTGATCACGGCGATAGCGTAAGCGCCCTCCAGTTCGCGCACGATGGCCAGCACGCCTTCGCGCAGGGTCATGCCTTGGGCGATGCGCTCCTCGATTAAGGCCGCCATCACTTCGGTATCGGTTTCCGAGGTGAATACGTGACCGCGGGTTTGCAGTTCGGCACGCAGGCTGATGTAGTTCTCGATGATCCCGTTGTGCACCAGCGCCACGCGACCGGCGATGTGCGGATGGGCGTTTGCTTCGCTGGGCACGCCATGGGTTGCCCATCTGGTGTGCGCGATGCCGGTACCGCCGGGGAACGGGTCGGCCAGATACAACGCCTCCATCTCGCGCACCTTGCCTTTGGCACGCACGCGCTGGATGGCGCCGTGATCGAGCACGGCCACGCCGGATGAATCGTAACCGCGGTATTCCAGCGCCTTGAGGCCCACGATCAACAGCGGTGCAACGTCCCGCTGGGCAGCGGCAGCAACAATTCCACACATGATTCAGATTTCCTCGCGATGATGGCGGAGCGCCACTCCGTCGGACACTCTGAACAAGCTGCATTGCGGGAGGCTTTCTTCAGCCACCGCCTTACGCGCCTGGATCAGTTCACTTTGCGCCGCAGGTAGTTCAACAGATCGATACGGGTAATCAGACCGAGAAACTGTTCGCCGTCGACCACGATGGCCACGTGTCCACGCTCGAACACCGGCAGCAGCGACTCGATAGGCTCACTCACCGACAGCATCTGCAGATTGGCCATCATGGCGGTGGACACCTGATCGCGAAAGCGCGTTTCGTCGGCGTGCACGTGCATCAATACGTCGGACTCGTCGACGATACCGACCAGCTTCTGGCCATCCATCACCGGCAACTGCGATACGTCGTACAGCTTCATGCGGTTATAGGCCGTGATAAGCAGCTCGTGCGGGCCGATCACCACCGTGTCGCGCATGGCGAACGGGCGCAGCAGCAGATCGCGCAAATCGCCCTGCGGCTCGCGCTCGAGGAAGCCGTTATCGAGCATCCAGTAGTCGTTGTACATTTTTGACAGGTACTTGTTGCCGGTATCGCAAACCAGGGTCAGCACGCGCTTGTGGCGGGTCTGTTCGCGGCAATACTTGAGTGCTGCCGCCACCAGTGTGCCGGTGGACGAACCGCCCAGCAGGCCCTCCTTGGCGAGCAGCTCACGCGCCATCAGAAAGCTTTCCTTGTCGGTGATCGCAAACGCCTTGGTGACGCGGGAGAAATCGCTGATCGACGGCAGAAAATCCTCGCCAATGCCTTCCACCATCCAGCTGGCCGACTTGGTCGAAAGCGTACCTTCGTTGATGTACTGGGTCAGGATGGAACCGACCGGATCGGCCAGAATAAGCTCGGTCTGCGGCGAATGCTCGGCAAAATAGTGCGACAGGCCGCTGATGGTGCCGGAGGAGCCGCAGCCAACTACCACGGCGTCTATCTGGCCATCCATCTGCTCAAGCATTTCCGGACCGGTCGTCTGCCTGTGCGCTGCAGGGTTGTCGGGGTTGCCGAACTGATTGATGAAATAGGCGCCGGGCGTTTCGTGCGCAATGCGCTCGGCCATATCCTGGTAGTACTCCGCGTGTCCCTTGGCCACGTCGGAGCGCGTAAGCACCACTTCGGCACCCATCGCCTTGAGGTTGAAGATCTTCTCGCGGCTCATCTTGTCCGGTACGACGAGAATAAGGCGGTAGCCCTTTTGCTGCGCCACCAGCGCCAGGCCCAGGCCGGTGTTGCCGGCGGTGCCTTCCACCAGCGTATCGCCCGGCTTGATTCGGCCCGCCTTCTCGGCACCTTCGATCATCGAAAGGCCGATGCGGTCCTTGATCGAGCCGCCCGGGTTGGTACTTTCGAGCTTGAGAAACAGCTCGCATAGTCCTGTATCCAGACGCTGCGCACGGACGATGGGGGTATGCCCGATCAGTTCTAGAACACTCTGGTGAACGGTCATGGCGCGATTCCGGAAGTCATTGGCTCGTCGCGCGCAGTGCGCCCAGCCGTCAAAGATCGCCATGATAACCGAGCCACCGCACCGCATGCCTCGACGCGGCCAATAACAGCGCAGCGGTGGCGATGTTATTCAAAACAGGAACGGACCGGGCCATTGCGGGTCGCCGGAAAATCGCGCTGCCGTTTCAGGTCAGCCAGGCGTACCCGAGCGCAGTGTCAATGCACCCGATCGGCCCACATGCGCTCAAGTCGCGCCTTGGCCAGCAGCTTCTCTTTTTTCATGCTGGCCAATGTGCGCTCGTCGATTGGGAGCACGCCGATGTCGGCATCGTGGACCTTGCTGTCGAGATGCCTGTGATGCTGATAGAGCCGGCGAAAATTGGCGTCGCGCTTCATCAATGCTTCGACATCATCGCGCTGCTGGTTTTCAAACATGATCCAACCTCCTCGAAGTGGACAAGCGGATATCCGCTCTGGCGACATCCGCGAACGCTTGAACCCATGTGCGAAGTCGCCTCCCAACCCGATGTCACCTCACTGAGGACGATGGGCATAGAAGCAGGCTGCAACGGCTCAGGCCTGTGGCTCACGCGACAATCGGGCGCGTGAGCCGTTGAACCTACTCCGCCGCTCGGAGCGGTGCAAGCCGATTGAGGCACCAGCCAGCTGCCGGTGTCCAGAGACAGCGTAGCGCGGCAGAAACGCTGAGACGGTGTAAGGGCAGTCATCAGTCTGGCGCGCCTGATCCGCTGAGGCAGAGATCGCGTGAAGGCTGTTTAGCTCGCGATCGAACTGCTCGGCTCCGTCGCAAATTCGGGCTATTGCTGGTCGTCGGGCACTTTTTTCTTCTTGTGCTTGACCGGCGGTGACGCATCGCTGCTGCCGCTGTCGCCACCCTGCATCTGCGCGCGCGCCGCCTGCGCCGCCTGGGCGGCCAGCGCCGCTTCACGACGTGCTGCACCGGCCACTTTGGTTTGCGCCGCGGCGAGCTTCTTTGCCTGATCCGCCTCGGCGCGCGCCTGGTCAGCCGCCTGCTGCGACGCCTCGCCCTGCTGCTGCAGGCGCGCCGACTCTTCCTGCGCGAGCTGATACTGCATGCGCTGGTGTTCCAGCTCACGACGCGCGGCGTCCGCCTCGGCCCGACTGTTATCGAGCAGAATCTGGTCGTGTTCGCGGTCAAGCTGGTTCGACTTGGCCTGGGCATCCTGCAACTGCGCGGCCGCCTTGGCCAGGTCTACCCGCCGTTCGGCAAGGTAAAGGTCCTGCTCGCGATCACGCGATTTGGCCTGCGCCAGCCGATTGATCGCATCGCGCGCGCGCGCCTGCTCGGCCTGCGCGTAGTTACCGAGCGACGGGTCGTTGGCGAGCTGGTCAAGACTGTTGTTCAGCCGGCTGACGTCGATGTCGTCCTTGGCGGCGTGGACGGTGACGGCAGCACATGCCAGCGCCAGAGCGGCGAGAGTGACGGTAAATCGCCTCATGGGTGGCCTCCCTGATTGGTGGCATCGGGATTGTTGGAGTCAGCCGGCTGGGTCGCGGCCGGTGACGGCGCCGGAGCAGGCAGTACCTGGTCGGGCATCGTCTGGAATCCATCACCACCCGGGGCGGGCGCCGAGAGGGACGACGATGACGGTGCCGGCATATCCGGCGGCGTGGGCGTTGGAATGCTGCTGGAGCTGGCGCCAGCCGGATCGGCCTGCTGCTGTTGCTGCATCTGCTGCAACTGCTGTTGCTCCTGCTGTTCCTGCTGCTGGGCGGCCGCCTCGACCTGCTGGCCTTCGGCGCGCAGACTCGCGTTGTCCTGGGTCTTGCTCTGAATCTGCGCGCGTACCGCGGCCAGACGGGCCTTGGCCGTCGCCAGTTCGGCATCCGCCCGCGACTCCTGAGCCAGATTGTTCGCTACGTCGTATTTGCCGTCCGAGAACGCGGTCTGTGCCTGCTGGAATTTATCCTGTGCAAAGCCCAGATCAACCGGCGCATAATCTGCCGCACCAGCAGCGCGCGCTGCCTGTAGAAGCGCCTGCGCCTCGTTCATCGCGTCGTTCGGCGGTGGCGCCGAGGCGCAGCCACCAAGCATGATTAGCGCCGCTACTAGAGCGGCGATGATTGGCAGACGACCCGGAGAGCGGGTCGTTTGGGAAAAGATGTGCACCATCACATTCCTCTTAGAGTGTCGCGTCGTATTGTGGGTGTGCGTAATCAATTATTGCAACGCGCAATTTGCAAATAAGCAATAAACCACGCCCAATTCATCCCGAGGATGGCTTGTATTGGCGTGATCCATGCTTTGTGATCCGTTGATCTGGTCCATTTGATCTGAATTGAAACTGATTTGAACTGAAACTGGGGTGACGCGTGGATATCGGTTACTTCCTGAAGCTTATGGTAGACAAGGGCGCGTCGGACATGTTCCTGACCACCGGCGCCCCGGTGAATATCAAGGTGGAAGGCAAGCTCTACCCGCTGGGCAATACGGGCCTGCCGCCCGGCATGGTCAAGAAAATTGCCTATTCGCTGATGGACGAAGGCCAGGTGCCGCAGTTCGAGCGTACGCTTGAACTCAACATGGCGCTCGCCGTCAAGGAAACCGGTCGCTTCCGCATCAACGTGTTCAAGCAGCGCGGCGAAGTCGGCATGGTGATTCGCGCAATCAAGAGCGAAATCCCAAGCATCGACCAGCTGCAGCTGCCCAACATTTTCCGTGACCTGATCATGGAGCAGCGCGGCCTGATCCTGGTCGTGGGCGCGACCGGCTCGGGCAAGTCGACCACGTTGGCAGCGATGATCGATCATCGCAACATCAATTCGGCCGGTCATATTCTGACCATCGAAGATCCGATCGAGTATCTGCATCGGCACAAGAAGTCGATCGTCAACCAGCGCGAGGTCGGGCTGGACACGCACAGCTACAACGAGGCGCTGAAAAACGCCATGCGCGAGGCGCCTGACGTGATCATGATCGGCGAGATTCGCGACACCGAGACGATGGAGGCCGCCATCGCCTTCTCCGAAACCGGCCACCTGTGCTTGGCTACCCTGCACTCGAACAACGCCGACCAGACGCTGGAGCGCATCCTCAACTTCTTCCCCGAGGCCTCACACAAGAACGTGCTGATGAACCTGGCACTGAACCTGCGCGCGGTGATCAGCCAGCGCTTGGTGGTCGGCAAGGACGGCCGGCGCATTCCCGCGGCCGAGGTGCTGCTGAACACGCCGCTGATCCGCGACATGATCCGCCGCGGCCAGACTCACGAAATCAAGGAAGCGATGGACCGCAGCCTCCAGGAAGGCATGCAGACCTTCGACCAGTCGCTGTACAGGTTGTATAAGGATGGCCGCGTGTCGCTCGAGGAAGTACTCAACAAGTCCGACTCGCGCGATGGTCTCTCGCTGAAGATTCGCCTCGCCGAAGGCGGCGGCAACGAGGAACTGGCCGGCAACGATCCCTACGGCATGGGCCTCTGATCGACGCAACCGGACAGACCGGTCCCGTCCAGCCGATAGGGACAAACCCGCGTTAGCTGGACGCCTCCGGGGCATCCGGCTGGACCTCCGGAGCGGCGCGTTGAAACGCCTCCAGGGTCATGCACTCGTGATAGATACGCTTTACCGTCGGGTATTTGTCCAGCGAGAGCTTCCAGCGCAAGGCGTTATAGAACTGCGGCACCAGGCAGGCGTCTGCCATGCCCGGCACCTCCCCATGGCAAAAACGGCCTGTCGCTGCGTTTTGCGACAGCATCGCCTCGAGCGCGTTGAAGCTGATGCCGATCCAGTAACGTGACCACTCGGCGCGCTGCAACTCATCCACGTTGAGCTGCGACTGCAGATATTGCAAAACACGCAGATTGCCGATCGGATGGGCATCGCTGGCTACCGTCATGGCCAGCGCCCTTACTCGCGCCCGACCGCGCGCGTCAGCAGGCAGCAAGGGCGTTTCCGGATGGGTTTCGTCGAGGTATTCCATGATCGCCAGCGACTGCGTGATCACGCGTTCGCCGTCGAGCAGCGAGGGCACCAGGCGCTGCGGGTTGATCGCCTGGTACTCCGCGCCGTGCTGTTCGCCACCGTCGCGGACCAGATGCACCGGGCGCGACTCGTAAATCAGCTCTTTCAGATTCAGCGCGATGCGCACGCGGTACGCCGCGCTCGAGCGCCAGTAGTCGTAAAGCACAAAGCCCATCATCGCCCCCGCTTGCCTGTTGGCATCCAGTTTAACCGCGCCGAAGCCCGCATACACGGAAGACATTCGTGCCGGTCACAGCGCCTGGTTTCGGCCCGCGGTTTGCATCACCTCCAGCCGGGGCCGACAATACCCGGCTAGGGCTTGCCGATCCGCAGCTTTGACTTCAACCCAACGTCCAACCGGAGTTATGCCGTGTCCGTGATTCGCATGAGCGACCTCAACTTGCGCGACCAGCGCGTGCTGATCCGCGAGGATCTGAATGTACCGATCGACGATCATGGCCACATCACGTCAACCCAGCGGCTCGAAAGCGCGTTGCCTACCATCCGCGCCGCGCGCGATGCCGGTGCGCGGGTGATGGTGTTGTCGCATCTGGGACGGCCGAAGGAAGGCCAGTTCGATGCCGAATCCTCGCTGGCAACGGTCGCCAAATGGCTGGGTGAACACCTGGGCAAGCCGGTGCGGCTGATCGCCGACTATCTCGACGGCGTTGAAGTCGCAGCCGGTGAAGTGGTGCTGCTGGAAAACTGCCGCATGAATGTTGGCGAAGGCAAGGACGATGACGCGCTGGCCAAGCGCTATGCGGCACTGTGCGACATCTTTGTCATGGACGCCTTCGGCACCGCGCATCGCGCGCAGGCCTCCACGCATGGCGTGATCAAGTTTGCGCCGATCGCCGCCGCCGGTCCGCTGCTAAGTGCCGAGCTCGATGCGCTGGGCAAGGCGCTCGAACATCCCGCGCACCCGCTGCTGGCGATCGTCGCCGGCTCCAAGGTATCAACCAAGCTGACCCTGCTGGAAAACCTGATCGGCAAGGTCGATCAGCTGATCGTCGGCGGCGGTATCGCCAACACGTTTATCGCCGCGCTGGGCCATTCGATCGGCAACTCGCTGTACGAGCCCGACCTGATCGACGCGGCCAAGAAGGTCATCGCCGATGCGAAACGCCGCAAGGTCGATCTGCCGATGCCGGTTGATGTCGTCGTTGCCACGGAGTTTTCCGCCAACGCCACCGCCAAGGTGCGTCAGGTGCATCAGGTGAAAGAGGACGAGATGATTCTCGACATCGGCCCGGCGACCGCCGCGCACTATGCCGAGATCATCGCAAAGGCTGGCACCGTGGTGTGGAACGGGCCGGTCGGCGTTTTTGAATACGATGCCTTCGCCAAGGGCACCGAAACGCTGGCGCGCGCTATTGCCACGTCGCCAGCTTTCTCCATCGCCGGCGGTGGCGACACGCTGGCCGCCGTGGAGAAGTACGGCATCGGCAAGGACGTGTCGTACATTTCCACCGGTGGCGGCGCCTTCCTTGAATTTCTCGAAGGCAAAGAGCTGCCGGCCGTCACCGCGTTGAAGTCGCGGGCCCAGTAAAACGGAGCCAAGCGATGAGGGGCGCGTAGCAAGGGTGCGGTTTTGGTTGCCGCGCATTCGGCAAGTTCGGCTCGAATGGATTTGGAGGCGTGCGCTCAACCGATGATGCAACGCACCGCGGCCACCACGCGTTCGACGTCGCCGTCGCTCAACGCCGGCGATAACGGCAGACTCACCGTCTGCCTTCCCAGCCTCATCGCATGCGGCCACTGTTCGGCGCGCCAGCCGAAGCGCTGCTGGTAATACGGGTGTTCGGGCACCGACAGATAGTGCACGCCGGTGCCGATGCGCGCGTCGTTCATCGCATCGAGAAACCCATCACGCGTTGTGCCGCAGCGCGCGGCGTCGAGCATGACGGTGTACAGATGAAAACCGTGGCGCGTGTCGGCATCAGGCTCGGCAGGTAATTCCAGCGGAAGGTCGGCCAGCGCCTGCTGATAGAACGCCCAGATCTCACGGCGGCGCTGCCAGTGCGTATCGACCTTGGCCAGCTGATGCAGGCCGATCGCCGCCTGCAGATCCATCATGTTGTATTTGAAGCCGCACTCGACGACCTGATAATGCTTGTAGCCGGCGTCGCCGAAGCGATGCCACGCATCCTTGCTCATTCCGTGCAACGCGAGGATGCGTGCCCGCGCGATGCGATTTTCGTCGCGCCCCAGAATCATGCCGCCTTCGCCGGTCGTCACATTCTTGGTGACGTAAAAGCTGAAGCAGCCAAAGTCGCCGAACGTCCCGGCGGGCTGGCCGCGGTATTCGGTTTCAATCGCGTGTGCGCAATCCTCGATGACCACCAGATCGTGCTTCGCCGCGATCGCCATGATCGCATCCATCTCGCACGGCCGACCGGCAAAATGCACCGGCACGATCGCGCGCGTGCGCGGCGTGATCGCCGCTTCGATTGCCGCCGGATCGATGTTCTGCGTGTGTGGATCGACATCCGCCATCACCGGCGACAAACCCGCATGCAAGATCGCATTGACCGTGGCGCAAAACGTCAGCGGTGTCGTGATGACTTCGGCACCCGGTTCCAGCGACGCGGCGACCATGCTCACATGCAGCGCCGCCGTGCATGAATTGACGGCGGCAACCCGACTGGCTTGCACGCGCCGATAAACGGCGAAGTCTCTCTCCAGCCGCGCAACGCGGGGGCCGGTACCTAGCCAGCCCGAACGCATGCACGCCTCGACCTCGGCGATTTCCTCCTCGCCGATCTTCGGCGCACCGAAGACCATGAAAGGTTCGTCTTTTGAATCACTCATTCGTACGGGCAACCGGGGTTCGTGAAGTAACTTGGCCTGCGTGTTTTCAGCCGACGACCCGTTTCACCGCATCAATCACATGGGGCGTGGTGATACCGAAGTACTCATAAAGCTGTGCTGCAGGCGCGGATGCGCCGAAGGTGGTCATGCCGATCACTTCACCATCCAGGCCAACGTATTTGCGCCAGTAATCCGTGATGCCCGCTTCCACGGCGACGCGCGCACGGCACCAGAGCGGCAGCACGCCTTCGCGATATTCCAGCGGCTGCGCGTCGAACACCTCGGCGCACGGCATCGACACCACACGCACCGGCACGCCCTGCTGCGCCAGTGCACGCATTGCCTCCATCGCCAGCTCCACTTCGGACCCGGTCGCAATGAGGATCGCCTTGAACTTGGTGTCCAGCGGATCGGAAAGCACGTAGCCACCGCGCGCGATATTGGCGACCTGCTGCTCGTTGCGCTGCTGATGTTTCAGGGTCTGCCTCGAAAAGATCAGGCAGCTCGGTGCACCGCTGCGCTCGATCGCCAGCTTCCAGCACATCGCCGATTCCACCGCGTCACACGGGCGCCACAGGTGGTTGTTGGGTATGTAACGCAGCGTGGCCATGTGTTCGACCGGCTGATGGGTCGGACCGTCCTCGCCCAGGCCGATCGAATCGTGCGTGTAGACGTGGATGTTGTGCGCCGGAATCAGCGCGCTCATGCGCACCGCGTTGCGTGCGTAGTCGGAGAACACCAGGAAGGTCGCATCGTAGGGAATGAAGCCACCATGCAGCGCAACGCCATTGGCGATCGCCGTCATGCCAAACTCGCGTACGCCGTAGTGCACGTAGTTGCCGTCCTTGTCACCGATGTCGATGCTGCCCTTCCATTTGGTGAGGTTGGAACTGGCCAGGTCAGCCGAACCGCCCAGCAGTTCCGGCAGCAGAGGGCCAAACGCGTCAAGGGACATTTGCGACGCCTTGCGTGAGGCTACGTCTGGGCCTTCGCTCTGCATTTTTGCCACATATGCTTTTGATTTTTCCGCCCAGTCAGCCGGCAGCGTGCCGGCGAGGCGTCGCTTCAGCTCGGACGCCAGTTCTGGGTACGCAGCGGCGTAAGCGTCGAAGCGTTTGTTCCAGTCCTGCTCGCGCTTGGCGCCCGCGTCTTTTGCATCCCAGCCTGCATAAATCTCGGCGGGGATTTCAAATGGCGCGTGATGCCAGTCGAGCTGATCGCGCGCTGCGGCGATTTCGTCCTTGCCCAGCGCCGCGCCGTGACTTTCTTCCTTGCCTTGCTTGTGCGGCGCGCCAAAGCCAATGATCGTCTTGCAGCAGATCAGCGTCGGTTTGTCGCTGTGCGCGGTCGCCGCGTTCAGAGCCTGTTTGATCGCCGCGGCGTCATGGCCGTCGACGTGGCGAATCACATTCCAGCCGTAGGCCTCAAAGCGCGTCGGCGTGTCGTCGGTAAACCAACCGTGCACCTCACCGTCGATCGAAATGCCGTTGTCGTCGTAAACCGCGACGAGTTTGCCCAACTTCCAGGTGCCGGCGAGCGAGGCAGCCTCATGCGAGATGCCCTCCATCAGGCAGCCATCGCCAAGGAACACGTAGGTGTGATGATCGACCACCGCGTGGTCCGGGCGATTGAAGTGCGCGGCGAGCGCCTTTTCTGCCAGCGCAAAACCTACGGCGTTGGCCAAGCCCTGACCCAGCGGGCCGGTGGTGGTTTCCACCCCGGGCGTCTCATTGAACTCGGGATGGCCGGCGGTATGGGAGTGCAGCTGGCGGAAGCGCTTGATCTCGGCGATCGGCAGATCGAACCCGGTCAGATGCAGCAGCGCGTACTGCAGCATCGAGCCGTGCCCGTTGGACAGCACAAAGCGATCACGATTGACCCACTTTGGATTGGCGGGGTTGAACTGGAGAAAGTCATTCCAGACCACTTCGGCAATATCCGCCATGCCCATTGGCATGCCCGGATGGCCTGAGTTGGCCGCTTCGACCGCATCCATGGCGAGGGCGCGCACGGCGTTGGCAAGTTCGCGGCGATGGGGCATGACTGATCTCCGTAGCTGATAGAAGGTGTAGGGGACGTCATTGTCTCCGATGACGCGGCTTGTGTCGCGCATGAAATGGACGCGCGCAAGTCCTTAGAAAATATTGACATTAACGTAAGCTTAATTCTGCACTTAACGGTATTGAAACTCTTCAGGTAGGACCCTATCTAATGCATCAGCACCGCCTAGAGCAGGTGCGCCTTGTGCGTCCAACCGAACCCCCGGTGGCACAGAAGGACCCAAAAAAATTTAGGAGTACGCCCCCGATGAAAAAGACACTGTTTGCTATCGCACTGGCCACAGCCGGCGTTCTCGCCATCCCTGCCGCCTTCGCCCAAGACGCCACCACGACGGACAGCGCCACGCAGTCCGGCTGGAAGTCCCACACTGGCTGGTATGCCGACGGCGATCTCGGCGTCAGCCAGGCCAACAACAACTCGACCTACCGCCAGGCCAACTATGCCGGTTCACTGACCGGCGGTTACCGCTGGGCCGTAAGCCCGGACATGTCGTTCGGCGCTGAGCTGGGTTACGTCTATCTCGGCAAGTTCCACGCCGGCGACAGCGTCAACCAGAACTACCTGGCCAATGGCGGCAATATCGGTGGTTCGCGCTCGAACCTGCGCGGCGCCACGCTCGGCGGTTCCATGCGCATCAACTTCACCCCGCAGTGGTACCTGAACCTGCGTGGCGGCGCGTTTGATGCGCACGGCTCGACCCTGTCCGACAGCACCTCGCAGCCGGTACGTCGCAGCTTCTCCAACAACATCGGCTACTACGCTGGCGTTGGTGCAGGCTATGACATCACCCAGAATTGGTCGGTTGGTCTGAACTACACCTACTACGGCGTCAACCGCGACACTCACCTGACCAACGGCCAGATCGCTGGCACGCGCGTCGGTCTGGACACCAACACGCTGACGGCTAGCGCCGAGTATCGTTTCTAAGAAGCAACAAAATGGGGCGTCGGAGATTACGACGACGCTTCAGGTTTCATGCAAGCAAATAAAAACGGGCGCCTTAGGCGCCCGTTTTTATTTCAACACTCCGCAGGAAGCGACGCTTACTTGGCGTTCCACTGGCCAAGCGCGGCCAGCCCATTGTCCTTAGCGCGGGCGTGCACGGTTTTCTGTGCTTCGCTGTAATTCGCCTTCATGTCTTTCGCCCAGAGCTGAAGTGCAGCCTGCTGCATGGCGCGGCCGTAAGAGAACGACAGCGGCCACGGGTGCGGACCGATGCGGTTCATCGCATTGAGGTGCGCGGTGGACTGTTCGTCGCTCTGGCCGCCGGAGAGGAACACGATGCCTGGCAGCGACGCCGGCACGGTGGTTTTGAGTACGCGCACGGTGGCCTCGGCCACTTCCTCGACGTCAACCTGCTCGTCGCATTCCTTGCCGGGAATAACCATGCTGGTTTTCAGAATGGTGCCTTCCAGCATCACGTTCTGCTCGTACAGCGCATTGAACAGGCTGCGCAGCACGGCCTCGTGCACTTCGTAGCTCACCTCGATGGTGTGGTCACCGTCCATGATCACTTCGGGCTCGACCATCGGCACCAGACCGGCTTCCTGGCACAGCGCGGCGTAACGTGCCAACACGTGGCAGTTGGCCTCGATCGCGGTGGAACTCGGGTTGTCTTCGGTGATGTTGATCACGGCGCGCCACTTGGCGAACTGCGCGCCGAGCTTGGCGTATTCCTGCAGGCGTTCGCGCAAGCCATCCAGGCCCTCGGTTACCACGTCACCGGGAAAACCGGCCAGCGGCTGCGTGCCCTTGTCGACCTTGATACCCGGAATGATGCCGGCCTTCTTCATGATCTGGGTGAACGGCACGCCGTCCTTGGTCGACTGACGAATCGTCTCGTCATACAGGATCGCGCCGGAAATATGCT
>Ga0302220_10000070_pt1 | contig 95652 bp, 91 predicted proteins | sample II_Palsa_E1_3_FD_194572 | JGI IMG/M metagenome (GOLD analysis project Ga0302220, IMG submission 194572) | Peat permafrost microbial communities from Stordalen Mire near Abisko, Sweden - II_Palsa_E1_3 | ecosystem: Environmental > Terrestrial > Soil > Palsa > Peat permafrost | place: Sweden...
CATCTCCATCTCGACGTTCCTTCAACATCGTCACTTCCAACACGAAGCCAACGCAGAACTATTCCTCAAAACTCTGCTCCGTTATCGTCACCAAGGAAAGTTCGAACTTCACGGCTTCGTGATCATGCCCGATCATGTCCATCTCGTCATAACGCCAGCGCTAGATCAATCCCTCCCAAAATGTATTCAGCTCATAAAGGGCGGATATTCCTTCGCCGCGCGAAGTCTCACCCCAAAGGAAATCTGGCACACCAGCTATCACGAACATCGCATTCGCGATCTGGAAGACTACGACAACCAACTTCGCTATATCGCCAACAACCCACCAGCCGCAAAACTTGCCTCTAACTATCTATACGTCCACACCCATCCCGAACGAGCAGCATCTCTGAACTCGTACCCAGAACATCTGCTGAGATAAGCAGCCCGCGCGTTAGACTCCTGTCTAGCTCCGGCGACGATCAGGTACCCCGAGGCTTTAGCCTCGGGTCTCATATGGCACCAAAGAAGGAGGGGCTTTAGCCCTCAGGTTTGCTTTTCCACGAAGCCATCACCGCGCAGCCGTAGCGGTAGCCCTTATCGGCGCCCGGCGCACCCGCAACCCACAAGCCTCCGGCACATTCGCCATCTGCTTTGCAAACACCCGAAACCCCGCCGTCCCCGGCTGCAGCGTCGCCCAATAACTCGTGCGCGACACCAGCGGCTTCCCCTGCGTTACAATCTGGTTCTCCATAATCTTCACGCCACATCCAAGATTGTTCGCCGGCTGCAAGATCGTCCGCTCTGGATCCTTCACCGGCAACGCCTGATCCTTTTCCCAATCAAAGTCACATCCATACCGCTGCGCATCTTCATACTTCACCTGCATCAAGCCTTCCTGCCTCGCCGGCCTCTTCGTCACCGGATCAACAACGTTCACAGGTGCCTGCAGATGATGCACATCGGCCGTCGGATTCAGCCCGGCCTCCGCCGCCGCGATCGCCTGAAACGTATACGCCCAGAACTGCCGCTGCTCCACTTCCGTCGCCTTAGTAAACCGCGGACAGTACATCCTCACCGCCCGCGCGGCTTGGTCGCTCAACAAATCCGGCGGCAGCGCCTTCTCCACCATCGCATCCCATTGCGGATCCCACGTCGTTCCACCGAGCTCTGCCTTCTTCACATCCAGCGGCGTCGGCGGAGCCGGCTTCACCGCGGGTTGCGCAGGAGTCTGCACCACATGCGTCTCAGCACGCTTGCATCCTGCACACACAACCAACACGCACACGCAAACCACACACGACAGTCGAGCCATCTCCGCTGCACCTTCCGTTCACCGACCGCGCAAAGCTCTCTAGCTCTCTGATGCCATAGCCGCAACTCCTGTCTAAAGGCGCAACAGCAATATTTGCCTGACGCCGGACTCTCAACAAGTTAGAGATTGAGCCAAGATCCAGGTACCCCGAGGCATACTTGACCACGTCCGGGTACCCCGAGGCTTCAGCCTCGGGTCTCATAACCCGCAAAAGAAAAACGGGCTTTAGCCCTGAGGTATGCTCTCCTTGATGCCCCCGCTAACCCTCTACGCCGCCACCTCCAACCCAGGCAAGCTGGCCGAGTTCCAATCCGCAGCCCACCCCGAAGGCGTCGCCATCGAAGCCCTCCCCAACCTCAAGCAAATCCCCGAGCCCATCGAAGACGCCACCACCTTCCAGGGCAACGCCGACCTCAAAGCCATCGCCTACTCGCTGGCCGCCCTCAACCTCCTCGTCTTCGCCGACGACTCCGGCCTCGAAGTCCCCACCCTCAACAACCAGCCCGGCGTCCGCTCCGCCCGCTTCGCCGATGACTATGCAGCCCAGCATCCAAACGAGCCCGTCATCTCGACCGAAGCCACACCCCCAAACTCCGTCATCTCGACCGGAGCGCAGCGGAGTGGAGAGACCCCTGTATTTCTCGGCTCTAAGGACCAGCGCAACAACTCACTCCTCCTACACCTCATGCAGAACCAGCCCTCCCGCACCGCCCGCTTCGTCTGCAATCTCTCGCTCGCGCGCGACGGCCAGGTCCTGCTTCGCGCCCAGGGCTATGCCGAAGGCGAACTCCTCCACACCCCCAGAGGAGCCGACGGCTTCGGCTACGACCCACTCTTCCTCCTCCCCTCTCTCAACCTCACCTTCGCCGAAATCCCCCGCGAACAAAAGTGGCAGCTCTCCCATCGAGGCAACGCCTTCCGCGCACTCCTCGCTCAACTCGCTTCCATTCACCTCTAGCTACATATCGCACAGAACGGACGGTATTCGCACTCGCAACTTGACTGCGATATTTTGCGGTAGCCATAATCAGTTCCGCTGGTTCCTCCGCGACGCGACACCCGAAACTAGGCTAAAGACGTCGCTGAGTAACCCGAAACAGGGCTAAGTCTGTCGAATTCACCCCCGAAACCCAAGGCTGGGACAAATTGATGAGCACCACAGAAGTCACGCCGCATATTACTGAACCCATTACCTTTTGGCAGTCCACCAACGGCAAAAAGGTCGTGATGGCTGTCACCGGCGTCATGATGTTCGGCTTCGTCGTAGGCCACATGCTCGGCAATCTTCAGATGTACGAAGCCCCCGAGCATATCAACGCCTACGGCCACTTCCTCCACAATCTTGGCGAGATCTTGTGGCTCGAACGCGGCGTCATGCTCCTCGCCATCGCCCTGCATATCACTGCAACCATTCAACTTGCGCTCCGCAGCAAGGCCGCCCGTCCAGTCGGCTACTCGCGCAGACAGGCGATCAACTCCTCCTACGCCTCCCGCACCATGTACTGGAGCGGCCCCATCGTTCTAGCCTTCATCATCTTCCATCTCCTTCAATTCACAGCCGGTTACATCCACCCGCAGTCACAATTCATCGCCGGCGACGTCTATCACAACGTCGTCTCCGGCTTCCAGGTCTGGTGGGTTTCCATCTGGTACATCATCGCCATCGGGCTTCTCGGCTTCCATCTCAGCCACGGCTTGTGGAGTATGTTCCAGTCGGTAGGTTTGGCGCACCCGCGACTCTCCCCGTACCTCAGGATTGCCGCCAAGGCCATCGCTATCATCATCGTTTTGGGGTATATCTCCATTCCTATCAGTGTGTTGCTGGGGTTCATAAAATAAGATGAAACTTGACGCAAGAATTCCCTCTGGACCGATTCAAGAAGCTTGGTCAAAAGCCTGCTTCGACATGAAGCTCGTCAATCCGGCCAACAAACGCAAGCATTCTCTGATCGTCGTAGGATCCGGCCTGGCCGGAGGCGCTGCAGCAGCCTCTCTCGGCGAGCTAGGCTACAACGTCAAATGCTTTTGTTTTCAAGATTCTCCGCGCCGCGCACATTCGATAGCAGCGCAAGGCGGAATCAACGCTGCCAAGAACTATCCCAACGATGGCGAAAGTGTATTCCGCCTCTTCTACGACACCGTCAAGGGTGGCGATTTCCGCGCCCGCGAAGCGAACGTCTATCGCCTGGCTCAGATCAGCGGAAAGATCATCGATCAATGTGTCGCACAGGGCGTGCCATTCGCTCGTGAGTATGGTGGCTCGCTGGCAAATCGCTCATTCGGTGGCGCCCAGGTCTCGCGCACCTTCTATGCTCGAGGCCAAACCGGCCAGCAGCTTCTGCTCGGCGCCTATCAAGCACTTGAGCGACAGGTACACGCAGGCTCCGTCACCATGATCCCGCGGACGGAGATGCTCGACCTCATCGTAGTCGATGGACAGGCGCGCGGCATTGTCACACGTAGCCTTATCACCGGTGAGTACAACGTGCACATCGCGGATGCCGTCATCCTCGCCAGCGGCGGTTACAGCAACGTCTACTACCTCTCCACCAACGCCAAAGGCTCCAATGTCACAGCCAGTTGGCGCGCCTATAAACGCGGCGCCCTCTTCGCCAATCCGTGTTTTACACAGATCCACCCTACCTGCATCCCGGTCTCTGGCGACTATCAATCCAAGCTCACGCTGATGAGTGAGTCGCTGCGCAATGACGGTCGCATCTGGGTTCCAAAAAAGAAGGGCGATCCCCGTCCTCCAAACGAAATTCCGGAAGAGGAACGCGACTACTATCTCGAACGCCGCTATCCCAGCTTCGGCAATCTCGTCCCCCGCGATGTGGCCTCACGCAACGCCAAAGCCATGTGCGATGAAGGCTACGGCGTCGGCAAGTCTGGTCTCGGCGTCTATCTCGACTTCTCCGAGTCGATCCATCGCCTGGGCGAGAAGACGGTTCGCGAACGCTACGGCAACCTGTTCGACATGTATCAGCGCATCACGGACGAGAATCCATACAAGACTCCCATGCGCATCTACCCTGCCATTCACTACACCATGGGCGGCCTCTGGGTGGACTACCAACTGCAGAGCAACATCCCTGGCTTGTTCGTGCTCGGTGAGGCCAACTTCTCCGACCACGGAGCCAATCGGCTCGGCGCCAGCGCGTTAATGCAGGGGCTCTCGGATGGCTACTTCATCATTCCCTACACCGTCGGAAACTATCTGGCCTCGAACAAATTCCCCAAGGTGGACGAGTCCAATTCCGCCGTCCAGCAAGCCGTCGCCGCCGTCAAGACAAAGGTAGACAAGCTACTTTCGATCAAAGGCAATCGCACCGTCGATTCCTTCCATCGCGAGCTCGGCAAGATCGTATGGGACTACTGCGGCATGGCTCGCACCGCCGAAGGCCTTGAAATCGCGATCCAGAAAATCCGCGCCCTGCGCGAAGACTATTGGAAGAACGTCACGGTCCCCGGTAGCGGCAACGATTTGAACGAAAGCCTCGAAAAGGCTGGCCGTGTAGCCGACTTCTTCGAGTTGGCCGAGCTGATGTGCATCGACGCCCTCAGTCGAAACGAATCCTGCGGCGGTCACTTCCGCGAGGAATATCAGACACCCGATGGCGAAGCTCAGCGTGATGATGAGCGCTATTCCTACGTCGCTGCATGGGGTTATAACGGCCCAGACGCTGCTCCCGAACTTATCAAGGAACCCCTCACGTTCGAATACGTTCACCCCAGCCAGAGGAGTTACAAGTAAATGAAACTGACACTGAAGATCTGGCGGCAAAAGAACCATAATGAAAAAGGCGCCTTCGTAAAGTACGCCATGGACGATGTGGACCCTGAAATGTCCGTCCTCGAATGTCTTGACGTATTGAACGAGTCTCTGATCCTGCGCGGAGAAGTTCCGGTGGCATTTGAGCACGACTGCCGGGAAGGCATTTGCGGCTCCTGCGGCTTCGTGATCAACGGCGTCGCGCATGGTCCGGAACGTGGAACCACGGCATGTCAATTGACGATGCGTCACTTCAAAGATGGCGACGAACTGACACTTGAACCATGGCGAGCAAAAGCGTTTCCGCTGGTCAAGGACCTCGTGGTGAATCGTCGCGCCCTGGACCACATCATCGAGGCCGGCGGATACGTTTCGGTCTCAACAGGACAGGCCCCCGAAGGCAATACTCTTCCGGTCGGAAAAGAAATTGCCGATCAGTCGATGGATGCTGCGGCCTGTATCGGGTGTGGAGCTTGCGTTGCGGCCTGCCCCAACGCATCGGCTGCGCTCTTCACTGGAGCCAAGATCACACACCTCGGGGTTCTTCCTCAGGGCGAGCCCGAGCGCGAGCGCCGAGCTCTGAGCATGGTGGCACAGATGAATGCCGAAGCCTTCGGCAATTGCACTAGCATCGGAGAATGCACAGGCGTTTGCCCAAAGGAAATTCCATTGGAAGTCATCGCCAACATGAATCGTGATTATGTGTGCGCGAGCTTCAAACGACGTGAAGACCTACCCACACCGGTTGCCCCCGTGCTTCAGCGAACCTAAGCGACGGCAATCCTTAAACAAAAAAGCCTCGCGCCAAGCGAGGCTCTTTTGTTATGAACTGGAATGTAATCCCCAATTCACGAACTTGTAAAGTGGATTACTTTGTGAAAATCGAAGTCCCTGGATTTTTGTTTTCGTCATCATGGATTCGATTTTGAGCGCGTTTCGCGCTTTCCATCGCTTCATGATCGAGGCGTTGCGCAGGAGTTTTATTCTCTGCTTCTCCCCCAGTGCTCTCAATTGCCTCGTGAGAAGGACGATCTGCTGTTTTAGTCGAATCAAGTCCGGCTGCCATAAATCACCTCTGGTCATGTTGGAGTCACTTTGAAGCAGCAGAGTTGTATGCAACCCTTGCTTGATCGGCAATTCGAACAACATGGAGATTTAATGCGTCCTACATTAGGCATTAGGGATAAGTAGTTTGCCTGCAGCGCTTTGAGGTCGCAGGTGAGCGTCGCAGAAAAGATATAACCGCATTGCTACAATCAAGCCTCTGAAAGCAAAGGGATAAGCTTCTTGTGATGATGAATGATCCAGCGAATATTCACGCAGATGCTCTCGTAATCGATGGGCACGCAGATACCCCACAAAGATTTGTGGATGAAGCTTGGAATTTCAGCGATCCGCTGGGAGCAGGCATGCTCAACCTTGAAACAGCGCGAGCTGGCAACCTCGCGGCGGAGTTCTTTGCGATATGGGTTGAACCAAAAGAGTGGCACGGACGGTTTGCGCACCGGACGTTGCAATTGCTGGACGGCGTCTACCAACAACTGCAAATCCATCCCAATTCGATGCGGTTAGGCCTAACCCCCGAAGACGTCGTTCAGGCCCATCGCGATAAGGTGTTCTGCGTCTTGTTGGGCATCGAGGGTGGCCATACCATTGAAGCGGATCTGGGATTGTTGAGAATGTACTTCCAGCTTGGCGTGAGATATATGACGCTTACATGGTCCAACTCGAATGAATGGGCTGACAGTTCCGGGGATATTGACGACGCAACCGTCGTGCATCACGGAGGCCTCACAGAATTCGGGCGCGATGTTGTGCGTGAGATGAACAGATTGGGAATGATGATCGACGTGTCTCACGCTGCGGACACTACATTTTGGCAGGTGCTGCAGACGACCCATGCTCCCGTGATTGCCTCGCATTCGAGCGCTCGGGCGCTCACCGATGCGCCACGAAACCTGACCGACGAGCAGTTACGCGCAATCGCGACGAACGACGGCGTCGTGATGGTGAACTTCTATCCAGCGTTCATCGATGCTTCCTGGCGCGACGGCTGGGCTGCAACGAAAGCTCACCGCGATTCACTCTATGAATCTATAAAAAAAGCTTACAGAGACCGCGGAGAGCCAGTCCCCTACGACGCGTCGATGTCCGCCGACCGCCAATACTATGCGGACTTCCTCAAGGACAAATTACCGCTCGCACCCCTGAGCTCGTTGATAGATCACATCGACCATGTGGCGCAGGTTGCGGGAATCGATCACGTGGGATTAGGTTCGGACTTTGATGGATTCCCGATCCTGCCCGAGGGCCTTACTAGCGCCGCCGATCTGCCGAAGATAACAGCAGCGCTCGTTGAACGTGGCTATCGTCCCGAGCAGCTAAACAAGCTTCTCGGAGGAAATCTGCTGCGTGTCTTTGCGGCTGTCCAGGCTAAAGCCACCATTGAGTAGCGGCTAATTGCGCGCAACCACTCACTTCGGATTGGGTATTAACACCTTTGGACCGCCGCTTGGCCATTAAACCAGTCCACCCAATGAGATACTGCGAGAGAAAGATTGATTGCAACTCTCAATTTGAGCTCACGCGGAGCTTCCTGTGGGCTCAGATGCACCCAATCAATCTCTGATCGAGGACACTAATCGAAAACCCTAGGATCGTTATGCGCAAATTGGATCTTCTTGTGCTCGCCTCCGCGCTATTTGCAGGGACTACCCTATCCGCGCAATCGTGGGTGATTGGACCCTTTGTGCGTCCTTCAGAAGCACCTGTGATCCAACCGAACGCGTTTTATTACTTCACCGATCCGATTATGCAGGAGAAAACATTCTGGGACGCGGGACACGCGTTCAACCCAGCTGCAACCATTGCGCCAAATGGTGACGTAGCGGTCGTCTTTCGCGCCGAGGGCACCTCTGGAAAAGACGAAATTGGAGGCCATATCTCGCGATTAGGACTTGCGACCAGCAAAGATGGTCTCTTTTTTACCATCGAAGGAGCCCCTGTCCTCTATCCGCAAAATGATGATCAGAAACCGAACGAGTTCCCGGGAGGCGTTGAGGATCCGCGCATCGTGGTCGGGCCTGACGGTACATACGTGATGACCTATACGCAATGGGCGAGAGACCGAGGGGAATACACCGTCGGAATCGCGACGTCAAAGAATCTCGAGGACTGGACGAAATGGGGCCCGGCCTTCGGGAAGGCTAAGAATGACAACCTGCATTACAAATCTGCGGGGGTTCTGACAGAGCTTCACAATGGACGGCTGCAAGCGGTACGTCTGCACGGTAAATATTGGATGTACTGGGGAGAAGGCCATATTCATCTGGCCACGTCGGCGGATTTGATCCATTGGACACCCGTAGTGGATGCGAAGACGGGTTTGCCACAGGTGGTCATGAGCGCACGAGCTGGACATTTTGATAGTGGATTTCCAGAGGTCGGCCCACCTCCCGTCCTGACGAAAAAGGGCATTGTGCTGATTTACAACGGAAAGAATTCAGCGGGCGGTAAATCGAGCACACAAGGTTCGATCGCCACAGATGCTGCCGCTCCCAAAGACGTCAGCGCCGAGCATGCCGCAGGCGCAGACGAACAATTTGCCGGAGATGCCAATATCCGTCCTGGGGCTTACTCTGTTGGGGAAGCATTGTTCTCAGCGTCAGACCCTGGCAAGCTGCTGGACCGTACAGAACGCCCTATTCTGACCCCCGTATGGCCTTACGAACGGAATGGTCAATACGCAGCCGGTGCGACATTCGCGGAGGGCTTGGTGCCTTACAAGGGGCAGTGGCTTCTATACTATGGTGCAGCAGATTCGGTGATTGGCGTTGCCAGCGCGGAGTTGCGCTGATTCGTAATCGATAACGGGGCTGAGCGGCTTGGACGTTGGCGCTCCATGGAGTAGCCTTAAGTCTGAATGAAGACTCAGAATCTCTCGCCTCAACTTCTCTTATGCGCGCTTGCGCTGCTCATCTGCCCTGCGATAGCTCTCGCACAGTCCGCTCCACCAGAGTCGCCGCAACCAGCACCTCCCGCGACGGCCGCTTCTCCTGCGAATACTCCAACTCCAGATGCCCTTCCGGATGCGCCTTCGACGATTGCACATGAACTTCCTCCTGCAGTTCCCACTGGACCAACCGTCCTCTTCGACACGACCATGGGGCGACTGACGTGCAAGCTATTTGATAAGGAAGCACCGCTGACCGTGGCGAACTTCATCGGTCTCGCAACCGGCACCAAGACATGGACCGATCCGGCGACGCTGAAAGAAGTAAGTAGCAAGCCCTTCTATGATGGAACCACGTTCCATCGCGTCATCCCCGGCTTTATGATTCAGGGCGGCGATCGTCTGGGAACTGGCGCGGGCGATGCGGGATACTACATTCCGGACGAGATCTCGACCTCTCTTCGGTTTGATGTGCCGGGACGACTCGCAATGGCAAATTCAGGACCAGGAACCGACGGGAGCCAGTTCTTCATCACTGAGAATGCGAATGCCGCTCTCGATGGCAACTATACGATCTTCGGCCAGTGCGATCCGCATACCGTGCTTATGGTAAAGGGCATCGCCCTGGTGGACCGAAACGCACAAGACAAGCCGCTCACGCCAGTGGTGATCAATAAAGTTACGATTGTTGCTGTCGGCCAGGCGTTACCCCCGTTGCCACCGAACCCAACCCCAAACGCCACTGCCGCTCCGACAGGCGAACAGAGTGAGACGCTCAAGGAGCGGCCTCATTAGAGCCGACGGCGTTCACCTGCTCGCGCGCAGGATGAAACGTTTCCGTACCATCGGTTCGGTTGGAGATCAATATCTGGAGTTTGGCATCCCGCATTATCTGTAAGATAATAAGCAGGATAGGAATCGTCCACCGAGAATTGAATGCAAAGAACCACAAGCACATAAGGGCTCGAACCTGGAAAGTCGGCCGTTGAAACAGCCAATCCAAGACGAACAGACTTGCGGATGGCATACGTTCTATCGACCGATAAAATTCGTGTAGCGCTTCCGCTCGCCTCTTCCTGCAGAAGATGTCCTATCGATGCTGTTCAGCATCCAATCCGAATAGATGTCGTAACGAGAAAAAGGAGATTCAATGCCGACTACCGCAACCTTCAAGACCTCTGAAGGTACGATTGTTTGTAAGCTTTTTGACGTGGAGGCGCCGCAGACCGTCGCCAACTTTATTGGCCTGGCCGAGGGCACCAAGGAGTGGAGCTCACGCTCCAAGAACGGGCCTAAACTCTACGACGGCACGGTCTTTCATCGCGTCATTCCTGACTTCATGATCCAGGGCGGCGATCCGGAGGGATCAGGCATGGGCGGCCCCGGATACAAGTTTGCTGACGAAACCAAGGCCAGCCCCCATGACTTCAAGAAACCCGGCAAACTGGCAATGGCGAATGCTGGCCCCAACACGAATGGTAGCCAGTTCTTCATCACCGTGACCGATACAAGCTGGCTCACCGGAAAACACACTATCTTCGGCGAAGTAATCGAAGGCTATGACGTCGTTGAGAAGATCAGCCGCGTTGCCCGTGGGGCCATGGATCAGCCGAAGACTCCGGTCGTTCTGGAGAGTGTGACCATCAACCGCAGCTAAAGCTTTCATGGGCCGCCTGCAGCCGTTTACGAGGCAATAAAAAAGACGGGCTCCGATGAGGAGCCTGCCTTTTTTACGTTCTCGGCGATGACTAGGCGACGCCGATGACTGTACAGAGTTCCTTCACAGCAGCCGCACTCTTATTGAGAGCTTCCTGCTCCTCAGGTGTGAGCTTGATCTCGATGATCTGTTCTATTCCTTTGGCTCCAAGTTTGCATGGAACCCCAACATACAGCCCACTGATTCCATACTCGCCCTGGAGATACGCGGCGCACGGAAGGATCTTCTTCTTGTCTTTGAGGATCGCTTCCACCATCTCAGTAGCAGCGGCCGATGGTGCGTAAAACGCGGAACCGGTCTTGAGATGCTTCACGATCTCAGCTCCCCCGTTCGCGGTGCGCTGCTCCAGAGCTTTAAGCTTCGCTGGTTCGATCAGCTCAGTGATGGGGATACCTGCAACCGTGGAATAGCGCGACAGCGGGACCATCGTATCGCCGTGCCCTCCAAGCACAAAGGCAGTGACGTTCTCAACAGAGACTTTGAGTTCCTCCGCGATGAATGTACGGAAACGCGCGGAGTCCAGAACCCCAGCCATACCGATGACGCGCTCCCTGGGTAATCCGGCTTTCTTGAACGCGGTTTGCGCCATCGCGTCCAACGGGTTGGAGACGATGATGAAAATGGCGTTCGGGCTGGCTGCCACGGCTTTGCCGACGACGTCACTCATAATGCCAAAATTTGTATTCAGAAGATCGTCACGGCTCATTCCAGGCTTGCGGGCGATTCCTGCGGTAATCACGACGATGTCGGAGTTGGCTGTATCGGCATAGTCATTTGTCCCCAGAATGGACACATCGCGCTTTTCGATGGGCATTGCCTCAAGCAGATCCAGGCCCTTGCCCTGAGGAACACCTTCAACAACATCGATCAGGACGACATCCGCGAGTTCTTTGGAGGCAATCCAATGAGCTGCCGTAGCACCGACGTTACCGGCACCCACAATAGTTACTTTCTTACGCATAATACTGCTCTCCTTGATTACTTCTTTCCAGATGCTCGGCAAACTACCGATTCGCAAAACGATCATATTCCGGGCCACTAACGGTCCGCCAGACACCCGTGCGCTATTCGCCCATAGAGGCCGGTTTTCGTCTAGGACCTGACGGTACAAGCAACGATCGGCACTCAACACACTTTGAGGGACCGCAAATTAAAAAGGCGCACCGGGAATGTCCGGTGCGCCCTTGAATACCAGGATCGCTAAAACTGACCCCAGAGCAACTGGTTGTAAACATCGTGATGGAACTGCACTTCGCTGGCCTTCACGATCGTGCCGAGAAGGCGCGGGCAGCGATCAGCGGATGCCTGCTTGAGTTCGGCATACCGTTGCTTCACATCGGCTCCAAGCATCTCGTCGATCCAGTTGGCCCCACGGAAGTTCTCTAGCGCGCTGTAAATGTTATCGGGAAGATACCGCTCAGCCTGGCGCAGGTTCTTGATCTTGGACGTCTGGCCATGCAGACCCGTCTTGAAGACCGAATACAAGACCATGTAGGGATTGGCGTCTGGGCCCACAGAACGAACTTCCACGCGCGCCGACTTCGAGTTGCCGATAGGAATTCTAATCATCGAGCCGCGATCGACCGCCGAAGCCTTGATCTGGTTAGGCGCTTCAAAATGCGGGTCGAGGCGGCGATAGGCGTTCACGCTCGCGTTGAGCAGTAGGCAAATGTCATTGCCGTGGGTAAGAATCTTGTCCACGAAACTCCAACCGAGCTTGGAAGTTTTCTCCTCGCCCTTCGGATCCCAGAAAAGGTTCTTGCCTGCCTTGGAGATAGAAACGTTGGTGTGCATTCCGGAACCGTTCACGCCCGTAACCGGCTTTGGAAGAAAGCTGGCCGTCATGCCCATCTGCGTGGCCACTTGGCGACAAATCAACTTATACAACTGGATTTGATCGGCAGCTGCCACAACGTCGCCGTACGAATAGTTGATCTCAAACTGCGACGGAGCGACTTCCGGATGGTCCTTCTCGTTCTCAAAGCCCATGGCACGCTGCACTTCAGCAGTCGTGTCGATAAACTCACGGAGCGGGTCGCCCGGCAGCGAGTGATAGTACCCCCCCTGGTTGACATACTCGAACTCGCCAGTCTGATGGTAGGTACGCTCGGCGTCGATTCCATCAAATAAAAAGCCCTCGATTTCGTTCGCAGCGTTCAGCGAATAGCCATTTTTGGCAAATTGCTGATTCGCGAAGTCCTTTAGCACTCCGCGAATGTCCCCCGAGTAATGGCTGCCATTCTTGTCAATCACTTCGCCAAATACGAGAACCTTGCCCGAACCGAAAACGTCGGCTGGGGTCCAATAAAACGCGCTCCAATCAATTGCCAGGCGGAGATCGCTCTCCCGCTGCGCCGTGAAACCACGAATCGAGGATCCGTCGAACGTGAGATTGTCGTAGCTCTTCACCAGAAACTTCTTGTCGTAGTCGAGCATGTGAAGGCGACCTTCTAGGTCAGAGAAGAGGACGGTGACAGCCTTGATGCCCGGTGTGTCGGCGAGATACTTCAGTCGCTCTTCCTGGATGACATCGGCAGCCACACGATTCCTGCGCTGCTCCTTTGCCCTAAGGTTCAACTCTTCCAACTCCTCGTATGACAATTCCAGAAAGTTACGAAATTCGGTCGACATGGCACTCCTTCATTGGCAGTCAACTGCCGCGGTTAATTTAGTGGTGCTTTGAAACGAAAATGGTGTTTCCTGGGGCAAGTCGGGGTATCACTCAAACAGTTTCTGCTTCACCTTAAAGTAGCAGAAGCTGCCATTAAGAAATCATAAAGGCTGCAAAGGTTTGGGCGATCCGCGCTAGTTATCGGCCGGCGGCGGAACGCGGTCCCACACGCTCGACCCTTGACATGGGATAATTCCACTGAGTCACCGTGGCCAAACAGAGAATCCCCGGATCATCCACTTAACGTCGCCTAGGGGAGGAGCTCCGAAATTGGGAAAAAACATGGTTCCTACGCGCCTTTTCTTCACCAAGGGCGTAGGCAAACACAAGGAGCGACTGACTTCGTTCGAGCTCGCCTTGCGCGATGCCGGCATCGCGGCACAAAACCTGGTGAGAGTCTCTTCGATCTTCCCACCAAACTGCAAGATGATCACGCGCAAACAGGGGCTCAAATATCTGAACCCCGGCGAGGTGGTGTTTGCCGTCGTCGCAGAGAATTCGACCCGCGAACCGCACAGGCTGGTCGTCAGTTCAATCGGCGTGGCAATTCCGGCCGACAAAAATACCTATGGCTATCTTTCAGAACATCACAGCTTCGGCGAGACGGAGGACCAGGCAGGAGACTACGCGGAGGAGCTGGCAGCGGAGATGCTCGCCACCACCCTCGATGTCGACTTTGATCCCGATAAAAGCTGGGACGAGAAGAAAGAAATCTACCGCATCTCCAACAAAATCGTTCGGACCGCCAATGTGACCCAGTCGGCGGTAGGGGCGAAGAACGGAAATTGGACTACCACCATTGCGGCGGCGATTTTGCTCTTCGACGATAAGTAAATGGCAGATAAGACAATCAGCAAATCGAGATAAAATAATACGAGATGTGATGTGGCGCTGGCTCTCTCCAGCGCCTTTTGCTTGGGCGGAATCCTCTGCCCTCAGAATTGGGGAAAGATTATGGCCACCACGCGCGTAGCGCTCATTCAAATGTCCTGCGAAGCCTCGACCGACGCAAATCTCGCGAAGGCCGTAGCGCGAGTGCGGGAAGCCGCCCAAGGCGGCGCAAAACTGGTCTGTCTGCCAGAATTATTTCGCGCCCAATACTTCTGCCAGCGTGAAGATCACGCCCTGTTCTCGACGTCAGAGCCGATCCCAGGACCCTCCACTGAAGCGCTAAGCGAGGTGGTGCGCGAACATAACCTGGTGTTGATTGCGAGCTTGTTTGAACGCCGCGCACCGGGGCTCTACCACAACACCGCCGCGATTCTCGACCACGCTTCCACCGCCCCAGATAACATCGCCTCTATCTACCGCAAGATGCACATCCCCGACGACCCGCTCTACTACGAGAAGTTTTACTTTACGCCTGGAGACCTCGGGTTCCTCGCCCAGCACACCTCGGCAGGGCCCATAGGAACGCTGGTATGTTGGGACCAATGGTATCCAGAGGGCGCTCGGGTCACCGCACTCAAGGGTGCAGAAACCCTCTTCTTTCCTACAGCGATTGGCTGGCATCCCAGCGAGAAGGTCGAGTTCGGTGAGCGGCAGTATGATGCCTGGCAGACGATCCAGCGCGCCCACGCCATCGCCAATGGTGTCTTTGTGTGCGCAGTGAATCGCGTGGGACACGAGCATGGAGATGTCGAACACAACGGCAAAATGATGCGTGGCCCCGGCGATCACACCGCCGCAGACGGAATCGAATTCTGGGGTGGCAGCTTCATCGCGGATCCGTTTGGTCGAATCCTGGCGAAGGCATCTCATGATCAAGAAGAGATTCTGTACGCCGACCTCGACGCAAATGAAGTTGAGATTACCCGACAGCATTGGCCGTTCCTGCGAGATCGTCGAATCGACGCTTACGGTGGCATTACGAGCCGGTTCTTGGACTAAACCAGAAAGGTGCACTTAACATGCTTCCTTCGCTTGTACTCTTCGCGCTCATCTCGCTCCAGCAGGTGCCGGATGCCACCCTTCCACCGCCGAATGCGCACGTGAAAGCCACCGCCGTGGGCCTTGGCGTGCAGGTGTATAAGTGTGCGCCACAAGATGGAGGCTTTCAGTGGGCTCTCGAGATGCCAGTAGCCAAGCTCTTCGATCCGACCACCCGTCAGGAGGTAGGCACACACAGCGTCGGGCCAACCTGGACGTGGAATGACGGCAGCTCGATTACGGGGAAGGTCCTCCAAAAGCGTGCAGCCACTGACCCCCTGAACGTTCCCTGGCTACTAGTGGAGACGCACTCCACCGGTGCAGCCACCGGCGTCTTGGCAGATGTAACTCTGGTGCGCCGCTCCGATACCCAGGCGGGCGTCCCGCCCATGGCATGCGATGCAGAGCACCAAAATAACGAGGTGCGGGTTCCCTATCAGGCAACGTACACTTTTTATACGACGAACAAATGAGTGGGAATCGAATGAGTGCAGAGGATATGTATCGAATGCCCGCGGAGTGGTCTCCGCATGCGGCGACATGGATCGCATGGCCGCATAACCCCGAGGATTGGCCGAACAAGTTCCAGCCAATTCCGTGGGTGTATTGCGAAATCGTTCGGCACCTTTCGCAAGTAGAAGATGTTCACATTCTTGTGAACGATGAAAGCGACCAGCGGCGCGCCCTCAACATGCTGCGCAGGCAAGGCGGAAATGCAGCTCGACTTCACTTCCATTGCTGGCGGACAGATCGTGTGTGGTTGCGCGACTCGGGACCAATCTTCGTCAAGAATCCCCAGGGTGAAGTTGCCCTCACAAACTGGAAGTTCAATGCCTGGGCGAAGTACGATAACTGGCGCAACGATGATCTCATTCCCAAGCATGTGGCGAAGCTTTACGGTATGAAAAGCTTTGAGCCCACCGTGCCGCTCCCTGAAGGCAAGACGAAGCGCCTTGTACTGGAAGGTGGCTCGATCGATACGAATGGCGAGGGCCTCTTACTTACGACCGAAGAGTGTCTGCTGAGCGATGTTCAACAGCGCAACCCAGGTGTAAGCCGCGAACAGCTGGAGCAGGCCTTTGCTGAATATCTCGGCATTGAGAAGGTAATCTGGCTGAATCGCGGATGCGCCGGAGATGACACCCACGGCCATGTCGATGACGTCTCGAGATTTGTTGACGCGAATACGATCCTCACAGCGGTAGAACCCAACACCAGGGATGAAAATCATTTACCTTTGGCCGAAAATCTGGAACGGCTGCGCGATGCACGCAATTTGAAGGGCCGGCCATTCACCATCAAAACCCTCCCAATGCCCGCGCCGGTAACGTTTGAAGGGCAGCGGCTGCCGGCAAGCTATGCGAATTTTTATATCGCGAATAACTTGGTACTTGTGCCTACCTTCAATGATCCAAACGATCGCATTGCCCTGAATACGCTGGCCGATTGTTTTCCGGAACGTACAGTGACGGGCATCCACTGCACAGACTTTATTTGGGGCTTGGGAGCGCTGCACTGCATGACACAGCAGGAGCCGAGTTGATGCCAAGACCGATTGTGGAACTTGTTCAGACCAACGTGCGTATGGACCTCTAGAGACCAACTATGACGAAGCAACTTGTTTCTGCTGCCAGCCTCCTCCTGCTAACCTTAGTGCCCGGAACGCAAAGCACGCCGGTTCCAGCGGATGATGCCCCTGCCTACACGAGTGGGGGCGATCTCGTCGCGCCGATACATTATCGCGATTGGATTTATCTGACCACCGGAATCGACATGTCCTACGATGCCCCCACTGCGCCGCCCGACCATCACATCTTCTACAACGTCTTCGTAAATCCGACTGCGTATCACAGTTTTTTGGCGACCGGTACATGGCCGGATAAGACCGTCATGGTGCTCGAGGTTCGCGGCGCGGACAGCCCCATTTCAATCAACAAACGGGGGCATACTCAGAGTGCAGAGCTCATGGGACTTGAGACCCACGTGAAAGACCACGGGAAATGGGGCTTCTACGATGACAACGGGAAGCTGATTCCGCGGTCTGCCAGTTGCTACACCTGTCATGAAGCTCATGCAGCGGTGGACACCACCTTCGTGCAGTTCTATCCCACGCTGCTGCCGCTGGCAACGCAGAAGAAGACCCTGTCCGCCAGCTATCTTAACGATATTCAAGCAGTGACTTCAGTCGCGCAGCCACCCGCAAAGTAGTACAACTGTTGTCGATGCCCACAGATTTTCCTCCACGAGATCAGGAACTGATGCAAGCAGCCATGGCGGAAGCGCGCGCTGCCGAGGCTGCTGGCGAAGTGCCCGTGGGCGCGATCATCATATCTCCTGCAGGCGAAGTGATTGCTCGCGGGTCCAATCGCGTGTTGTGCGATTCAGATCCCACAGCTCATGCGGAGATCGTTGCGATTCGTTCGGCAGGATCAACTCTCGGGAACTATCGCTTGGTGGGATGCACGTTGTATTGCACCCTGGAACCGTGTTCCATGTGCGCCGGAGCGATTCTGCATGCGCGAATTGCGCGGCTCGTCTATGCAGCAGCCGACCCCAAGGCCGGCGCCTGCGGATCAGTCATCGCCGTCATGAATCATCCCGCGCTCAACCACCGCGTGGAGTTAGTAGAAGGAGTGCTAGCTGACGAGTGCGGGAAAATGCTGACAGACTTCTTTCGTGCAAAACGAACGTAAAGTGCGGAGTCTGCATCAGAGCATAGCGAGGATGAAAAAACACCACATACCTCGACGCCCCTGGTCCGCGAAAGGGACGATTGATTCCACACATTGCGAGCGACACCACGGAGACAGGTTCTAAACTTGGATCAAAGTAGACGGCCTTCAAAAAAGTCATGCAAGATAAAAGCAGCATAGCGAGAGGGATCCCCATGGCAGGACGTTTGGACGGAAGAACTGCGGTCATCACTGGTTCCGGCTCAGGAATTGGACAGGCCATCGCGGAACGACTCGCGGCAGAGGGCGCCAACTGTGTTATCGACTACGTGGACCACGTCGAAGACGCAGACCAGACACTCGACAAAATCAAGGCGGCCGGTGGCAAAGCGGTACTGGTACAGGCCGACGTTTCCGTGGTCGCGGACTGCAATCGGCTGATCGAGAGCGCTTGGAGCGAACTTGGGTCCTGCGACATCCTCGTCAACAACGCGGGAATCGAAAAGTCCGCGAACTTCGCCGACGTCACCGAGGCGGAGTACGACGCGGTACTCGACGTGAACCTGAAGGGTGCGTTTTTCCTCACGCAAGCGTTCATCCGTAAGCTCATCGCCGCTAAAAAACCCGGTCGCGTCATCAACATCTCCTCGGTGCATGAGGACATGGTCTTTCCACATTTTTCGACCTACTGCGCGAGCAAGGGCGCCATGCGCATGCTTATGCGCGACCTGGCGGTAGAGCTTGGCCCAGCAGGGATCACAGTGAACAATATCGCGCCCGGAGCCATCAACACGCCGATCAACAAGTCGCTGTTAGCGGACAAGCCGAAGCTCGATGCTCTGCTCGCGAATATTCCACTGGGCCGCCTGGGCGAGCCCGGAGAAGTTGCCGGTGTCGCGGCATTTCTGGCATCTGACGACGGTGCTTATGTCACCGGAAGCACCTACTTCATCGATGGCGGCCTCATTCGCAATTACCACGAGCAGTGAAGTTCACTGCGCATCCTGACCAATCCATGGCGTGCCTTCACTGACAGTGCTTATCCCTTCACGGATCTTCACGGAAGTATATCGTCTGGATTTCGGATAAGTAGCTGTACGCCTAGCGCAATTCCTGCATAAGCAAACGGTGAGAACGCAGGGATGAGACTTGGTCGAGAATTAGCGAAGCGATCTCGCTCTTGGACGACTCAGCCAGATGCACCTCGGAGTCATGCGTAAGAAAGATGGCGGCATTACGGTCAGAATCGAAACCAATACCAGTCCCGCTGATATCGTTGAGGACGATAGCGTCTGCCCCTTTGCGAAGAAGCTTCTCGCGGGCGCGAGCAACATTTAATCCCATCTCGGCCGCAAACGCGATGAGGAGTGACCCAGGGGTTTTGTGCTCCGCAACGCTGCGAGTGATGTCTTCAGTCGCCTCTAGTTCGAGGACCGGTGGAGCATCGCGATGCAGCTTATCCGTCGCGACATTACGCACACGGAAGTCCGCCACTGCGGCGGCCTTGATCACAATCGTTGCCTCCGGCAAGCGATACAGCACAGCAGCATGCATATCTTCTGCCGTCTCCACAGGCAGAAATTCGCAGCGCGGCGGCGGCGGCAGCGCAGTTGGAGCTGAAACAAGAATGACCCGCGCTCCCCGCTGTTCGGCCGCTGCAGCCAGAGCATATCCCATTCGCCCACTCGAACGATTCCCGAGAAACCGGACTGGATCAAGGGGCTCACGTGTTCCCCCCGCAGTAACAAGAACAGTTTCGCCGATGAGATCCTGTCGCTGATTCGCCTGCTCAAATACCTCGCGGACAATCACCTCAATATCCGCAAGCCGGCCGTCACCCGTCATTCCACATGCGAGAAAACCACTTTCAGGTTCGACGATCCGATGTCCTCTCTGCTTCAGCGCCGAAACATTTGCGCGTGTGGCAGGATGGTTCCACATGTTCACATTCATGGCAGGCGCCAAGACAACCTTCGTCTCGGTGGCGAGATAAGTCGCGGAAAGAAAATCATCGGCGATCCCATGGGAGAGCTTCGCAAGCGTGTTCGCTGTCGCCGGAGCAATCACGAGGACGTCTGCCCACTGTGCCTGCGCGATGTGCTCGATCACCGAGGCCTCAGAGGGGGAGGCCCATAAACTCGTGAAGACCTTATGCCCAGTAAGCGAGGCAAAGGTCAACGGCTGCATGAACTCCTGCGCAGAACGTGTCATGATGACACGCACCTCCGCGCCACGACGCTGCAGCTCGCGGACTAGTTCAGCGGACTTGTACGCGGCAATGCCACCGCAGACGCCAAGTAACACTTTGCAGACTTCAGGCATGTGTCTCCTCCATCAAGCCAGGCTGAAGATGGAGACTCTCAATCGTCACATTGTTGGTAAGCAGGTTGTCGATCAGTCGCGTCGACCCAACCCATGCGGCAAGTGCTATCAAGGCTCCCTGCGTGGTGTCGGTTACTGGAAGCAGCGTGAACGGATCGACGATCGCGACGTAATCCAGACGAACGCCCTCGTCCGCGGCAAATACTGTCGATAAGGCATCCCGCAAAATCTCAGAGCGAGTCTCACCACCCTCCAAAAGTTGGCAGGCCGTCTCGAGAGCTTGATGCAAGATCAGCGCCCGACGGCGATTTTGCGGAGACAAATAACGATTACGCGAGCTCATCGCCAGCCCGTCTCGCTCACGAACAATCGGACAGGCCACCAACAGTACAGGGAAGTTTAGATCACGGATCATCGCACGTAGCACCGCAACTTGCGCCGCATCTTTCTGACCAAAGTACGCGCGGTCTGGCCCGACAATATTGAAAAGCTTGGCCACTACTGTGGCAACACCGCGGAAGTGACCCGGACGCGAAGCACCGTCTAACCGGTCTCCAATTCCAGGCACTTCAACGAAAGTAGTCGACTCTGTCGAGTACATCTCTTTTGGACTCGGCGCAAAGAGTAGATCTATACCGGCAGCCTTCAATTTGACGCAATCCTCGTCAAAAGTACGAGGATAGGTCTCGAAATCCTCGCCAGCCGCAAACTGCATTGGGTTCACAAAGATAGACGCGACAACAGAATCACACTCTCCTTGCGCACGTCGTACAAGTGAAAGGTGGCCATCGTGCAAAGCACCCATGGTGGGTACTAGCCCCAACGCACCTTTGCGTTTCAGATTACGACAGGCCTGTTGCATTTCACGGACAGTAGTAATGATCTGCATCGGTCAATCTCCTGCAGGTACAAGCTTGGCGAATTCTTCCAAAAGATCCTTGTCGCCATCGTGAACTTCGCTCTGCACAAAATCGCCAGCGCGCGCGTGCACAGTCGGCTGATGCCCGAGAGATTCTAGCTGAACGCCAACTTCCCGCGACAAATGGTAGCTTTCCGCGTCTGCCGGGAAATTATGCGTTGTCACGTCCGTGCGATATCGTTCGAGCGCGCCGCCAAAAAAGGCAGCAGCATCTGCATACTGACGTACAAATTTCGCAGACGACGAGAACGTCAAGTTGAATAGATCATGAAACACCAGGATCTGACCGTCGCAGTCCGGTCCAGCACCGATACCGATGGTGGGTATTGCGCATCGAGCCGTAACTTCGGCAGCAACTTCGCGTGGAATTCCCTCGAGCACAATTGCAACCGCACCGGCGTCCTGCAACGCAAGCGCGTCAGCGTAGAGGCTCTCAATCGTCTCAACCGATCGACCCTGCACGTGGTAGCCGGACATGCGATGGATCGACTGCGGGGTCAGTCCAATATGAGCAACGACAGAGATCTCAGCATCCGTCATCCGTCGGACGAGGTCCGCGCGACGCTCGCCGCCTTCGATCTTGACCGCATGCGCACCCGATTCCTTGATGAACCGCGTAGCGTTTCGAAGTGCATCACCCAAACCCGCGTGATAGGATCCGAATGGCATATCCGCCACCAGGAACGCTCGCTTCACGCCACGGGCTACCGCACGGGTATGGTGCAGCATCTCGTCCATGGTGACCGGCAAGGTGCTCTCGTAACCAAGCACAGTCATCCCGACCGAATCGCCGACCAGAATGACATCAATGCCGGCCTGATCAACCAGGCGCGCTGTGGGGTAGTCGTAGGCTGTCAATGCAGTGATTGCACGGCCAGCGTGTTTCATTTCAAGGAGGGTCTGCGCCGTCACAGGACGGACAGGCATGCTTGCTCCGTCTTCACGGAGTTGCGTAACGCTCATGGTTCTCTCCAGTGCCGCTCCGCTCTGGTGACGCGGATGAGGCCCGAACCTCCTCAGTATACTCTTCCCTCAGCGCCACGAATCAGCGACAATAAGGAAATGGAGCTCCTTGTCTATTCCGCTGACTGGTGCCGCGATTGCCGCGAGGCGAAGCGTTTTCTCAACCTACACGCAATTCCCTACACCGAGATCAATATCGAAAAGACGCCGGGCGCCGCAGAGCAGGTCATTGCCAACACCGGTAAGCGCGCGATCCCGCAGTTCGTCCTCAATGGAAAGTGGATCCAGCCTTACAAACCAGGACAAGGCTTTCTTCACGATGAGATGGCTGAGCTATTAGGGGTAGCTTGAGCCTGCTGAAAGATTCAGTCACCAGGAGCTAATCAGACTCGTCCAGCTCCTGCGGCGAAGGAACATGGGGCACCGGTTCAGTGGGAAGGACCGAGCTCTTCGCGCTATTGGAGGGACGAAACGGCCATCTCAATCGGAGAACTCGCTCGCGATCACTCTCGCGATGAGCTTCCTCGCTGCGCCCCTTCAGCAGATCAGTGATCGTAAGCACGCCGAGCAGTTTGCCATCCGCGCTGACGACCGGGTATGACGTCAGTTTCGAGTCCGCCATCGACATTGCACACGCACGAAGCGTTGTGACCGGCGAGACCGTCGTTGGATTGCGATTTGCATCCACTGCCAGGGGCGTCGACAGATCTTCCTTACGCGCGGCCGCGATCAGCTGTGCGCGCGTAAGTGTCCCCGTCATGCGGCCCTCACTGTCCACCAGGGGAAAGATCCGCTGCCAGTGAGACCATGCCTCGCCTCCGCGTTCCTCCATCTTGCGCAGCCAATCGGCAGCATCCTTGCGAGTCGCATCCTCAGGCAGCGCAAACACGCTGGTGTGCATCGCCTGGGACACAAGAATTCCCTCGAGAGGGTCTGCACCAAACTCGCGACTGAGATGAAGGCCACGGCGACTGAGATTCTCCGTGAGCATGGAGCGTGGCATCACAAGCACGCTGACAGCGTACGCAGCCACGCACGACAACAGCACCGGCAGCATCAGGCCGCCATTATGCGTGAGCTCCAATGCGAGCATTGCCGAGGTCAGTGGTGCCCCAATCGCCGCTGACAGCACTGCACACATACCCACCAGCACCCATGCCCCAGTGCTCATGACAGGCATGAGATGTCCAAGTGCAGCGCCCAGGGCTCCTCCGATCATCAGCAATGGCGCGAGAATTCCGCCCGCTGTATTCGAACCCAACGAGAATGCCCAGCTCAAGCTCTTGATGATCAGTATCCCGGCCAACAGCTTCCATGTTGAATCGCCCGAAATGAGTTGCTGAATGACGCTGTAACCCACGCCTAATGACTCGGGAAAGATATAGCCGCACAGGCCCACAACCACACCGCCAATCGCGGGCCACCACATCCAATGGATGGGCAGGTGCTCGAACATCGTCTCGAAGAAATGCACGGACTTGCTCAGACCCGCCGCTACGAGCGCCGCAATGATTCCCAGAACCAGTGCACCCAGCATCGCCGAATGATAGATAGGCTCACCTGTCGGAACCATCTGGAGCACGCTCTGCGGGCCGAGCAACAGCCGCCGAACTGCCCCAGCCGTAACGCACGCAATCGCGACCGGAACCAGCGAGCGTGGCTTCCACTCGAAGAGCAGGATCTCCACCGCCAGCAACGTGGCAGACATCGGACAGTTGAAAGTCGCAGCCATGCCGGCCGACGCGCCCGCAACCATCAGCACAGTACGTTCGGAGCCAGTCATCGGCAGCAGTTGGCCAACCACACTGCCTACCGCTCCGCCGGTGATGATGACCGGGCCTTCCGCCCCAAACGGGCCACCGGAGCCGATAGAGATAGCCGTCGCAATGGGCTTCAGAACGGCTACTCGAGGCTGTACCCGCCCTCCGTTGAATACGATCGTCTCAACGGCTTCTGGCATACCATGCCCGCGCACCCGCGGAGAAAGGTACCGAGCGATCAGGCCAACGATCAGGCCGCCCAAAACCGGCATCAGGATCAGCCACCAGTGCCTTCCAGCCTGCCAGGGATCTCTTTCGATAAAGCTCCACCGCTGGAAGTAGAAGAGATTCGTACACAGTGAAATCATCTCCAGCAACATCCAGGCTAGAACCGCGCTCACGGCTCCCAGACCTGCCGCCAGCGAACTGGTGTATAAAATCCGACTGTTCGCGGAGTAATCTCGCAGCGTACCAGCAGGCTTTGAGGTCTTCAACATCTCATTCCTAGGTGACCTGGTGTTCCACCGCGCCCTGCAAATCACGCAATGCGTGGATAAGATGTTCGCAAAGCGGCGAAAGCTCATTCAAATGCTCTGCCACAAGGCGCCCCAGAAGATCATCACCGTGCGGTGTCAGCAGCACCAGAGACCGTCGCATATCCTTGGGATCGCTCTCCCTGCGCACTAAACCAGCGCGTTCTGCACGGTCGACCAACTCCACCGTGCTGTTATGCCGCAAGATCATCCGTTCCGCTAGGTACGTGATTGATGCCTGCTGTCCCTCTGGAATCGCTGCGATCACCTGCATCAATTGGTACTGCTGCGCAGGTATTCCACACCTCTCGGATGCGCTTTCACTGAAACTCAGGAACTTGCGCATCTGAAAGCGAAACTCTGCCAGGCTCTTCAGCTTGGACTGCGCTTCCCGTACATCAATTGAATCTGGCATAAGCACTCTCCTAATTCTATCGCAAAACGATAGGTCCTAACAAGCTGAAGCTATAAGGCTGGTTACACTAACGGTAGTCACTGGGTACGTCTTATCCTGACGATTGGTCCTGAATCTTCTAACAGCCTTTCCGGAGCTCGCACATGATTGCCCGTTATACCCGGCCAGCAATGGCTGCCATCTGGTCCGAACAACGTAAGTATGAAAACTGGCTCCGGGTGGAGATCGCGGCAACTACGGCTCTGGCCCGCGCAGGAATCGTCCCGCCCTCGGCTGTTGAATCGCTGCAACAACGCGCCTCTTTCACGATCGAACGCATCCACGAGATCGAAGCAGAAACGCGCCATGACGTTCTCGCATTTACGACGGCCGTCGCCGAGTCGGTTGGCGAAGACTCCCGCTGGTTGCACTATGGACTAACCTCCACCGATGTCGTCGACACGGCGCAGGGATTAGCCTTGGTTCAAGCATCTACATTGATTCGTGAGGGTATTGTCCGGTTTCGCGACGTTCTGCGCAAGAGGGCTGTGGAATTTCAGCACACTCCCACCATCGGCCGCACCCATGGCGTCCATGCCGAACCCACCACCTTTGGGATGAAGTTGCTCCTGTGGTATGCGGAAATGGGCCGCAATCTAAAGCGATTTGACGCCGCAGCCGAAGACCTGCGCGTAGGTAAAATCTCAGGAGCCGTGGGTGCCTTTGGCAAGCTGAAACCCGCGCACGAGGCGGCAATCCTTGCTGAACTTGGATTGCAGCCAGCCCTGATCTCCACCCAGATCCTCCAGCGCGACCGCCATGCAGCCTACATCACCACCTTAGCCGTGCTTGCCTCGACGCTCGACAAAATTGCTCTCGAAATCCGCCACCTTCAGCGCACCGAAGTCCGCGAAGCCGAGGAATTTTTCTCTGTCGGCCAAAAAGGCTCAAGCGCTATGCCGCACAAACGCAATCCCATCACCTCCGAGAACATCTGCGGACTCGCCCGCGTAATCCGAGGCAACGCGCAGGTGGCCCTCGAAAATGTTGCACTTTGGCACGAGCGCGATATCTCCCACTCCTCCGCCGAGCGCGTCATCCTTCCCGATACAACAATCCTCGCGGACTACCTCCTCGACCGCGCAACCACGCTAATTGAACGCTTGCTCGTGTATCCCGCACGAATGCTGAAAAACCTCGAATCGACCAACGGCCTTGTATTCAGCGGCCAGTTGCTCATCGATCTCGCAGCCGCCGGCATGAGTCGCGAGGACGCGTACCGGCTCGTGCAGGGACATGCAATGAACGCCTGGGCCAACGATCTCAACTTCCAAGCGCTTATCGGGTCTGACCCCGAGATAAACCGGCGCATGTCGTTGGAGGAGATTGCGGCGGCCTTCGACGTCCGGCGACAACTGACCAACATCGACGAGGTATTTGCCCGCGTCCTGGCAGAGGGTTGATATCTCCACCAATCACTTCTAAACGGCCCAATCCTCTATGGCTGCTTTGTTCTCTATCCTCGACGCCGCGCTTGCTTCGACCACCGAGCGCTCCGGCAATTGGCTAGCCTGCCGCCCCGGCTGTCACCAATGCTGCGTAGGCGTTTTCGCGATCTCGCAATTCGACGCCGATAACCTCCGCGAAGGATTGGCAACGGCCTCTGCAGACGTCGCAGAACGAATCCGCTCTCGTGCGGCACAATCGCGGACACGTCTCCTCGAAGGCTTTCCTGGCGACCCTCTGACCGGCCTGCTCTTCACCGAGCCGCAGCATGAAGACGCCTTCGCCGATTTTGCCAACGACGAACCCTGCCCCGTTCTGGATCCGGACACTGGAACCTGCGACCTCTACGCATTCCGCCCCGTGCAATGCAGAACGTTCGGCCCTCCGGTCCGAGACGAAGACGACCAACTAACCGTGTGCGAACTTTGCTTCGTGGATGCGCCCACCGAGGAAGTCGCGCGCTGCGAGATGGATCAGGGCTGGCGTTCGCAGGAGGAGGTGCTCATCGGTGAAGCCGAGAAGCAGTCTGGCGTCTTTGGACCGACACTCGTGGCATTCGCGTTGGCTCCGGTGAAATAAAGTCCTGCAACATTCTTATCCTGCAGTTTCCATTGGCAAAGGTCCCGTGAAAACTCCATAAGTGCGTCATCAATGCGAGATAATCATTGTCTATGGCCTTCGCCACCATTTCGCACAGCGCGCCGGATTGGGCGGAAACTTCCGCTGTTCCAGCAAGCAAAACCTTCGTTCTCGCCATCACCGGTGCCAGCGGCTCTATCTTTGCTATCCAAACGCTGCGAGCCCTCGAACGCGACCCGCGCGTAACCCGCGTCCATCTGATCGTCTCGCCAAGTGCTCTCCGGGTTCTAGCGGAGGAGAGTGGCATCAGCGCGCGAAACTCGGTCCTGGAGAAGCTTCTTGGTCGGCCAGCCGAAAAAACCACGCTGCTGGCACATGAGGATATTGGAGCTCCCATCGCCTCTGGGTCTTATCCCGTCGACGCCATGGTCGTCCTACCCTGCTCGATGGGAACGCTCGCCGGAATCGCGCACGGAATGGCGGGAAACCTGATCGAACGCGCCGCGGACGTTTGCCTGAAGGAACGACGACGCCTCGTGCTGTGCGTGCGCGAGACCCCACTCAACCTGATTCAGATCCGAAACATGGTCGCCGCCACCGAAGCGGGCGCAACCATTTTTCCCGTCATCCCGACGTTCTACAACCACCCGCAGACCGTCGACGACATCGCGCGAAACTATGCTCACCGCGTGTTACAGCATATCGGTTTAACCCAGCCAGATGCGTATGTCTGGGGAGCAGACCAAGCTTCAAACAATTTGATCTAACGCGATCGGCTGAGCGTGTACGTGCCCCCTGTAGGCGGCGGATTTTCTTTGAGAAAATCTACGGTCACAGCGGCTGCGCGGTCGGGACACGTCTTCGGCTCCAGGTGTCCGCACCCTTGCAGGATATCCAACTCGGACCGCGGATAAATTCCATGCATCTCCTGACCAATCGAAAGCGGCAGCAGTTGGTCGTCACTTCCCCACACGATCAACAATGGCTTGGTCAGACCGGCAAGCCGCGCGTCCAGAAGGTCCTTGCCGCCCTCCATCGAATCCATGCTGCGGTCAACCACCCACTGCCCTTCGGCGATATGGCGTAGCGCATCCTTGAGAACGAAACTCGGCAAAGGCTTCGCATTCGGCTCCAGCAAACTAGCCAGATGCTGCAATTCCGCCTCGTCGTTAGGGTGAAAGATCTGCGGGCCGCCGACCACCTGGTGACGGATCCCAGCGCTGTCATAGATCACCACGCGATTGACCATATCAGGGTGGTCCAGCGCAAGCTTCAAAGCGATCCATCCGCCCATCGACCAGCCGCCGACATTGGGCTTCTGCAGTCCAATCGCCTGAATAAAGTCTGCAACGAATTGCGTCTGAGTTGAAATTGAGTAATCACTATCGGAGGGCTTGGGAGACCGGCCATATCCAAGCAGGTCAGGCGCATACACATGGAATCCCGAGCGTCTCAGCCGCTCCAGCATCGGCGCCCAGCTCTCATCTCGATCAGCCAGACCATGCACCAACACCAGGGGAATACCGCCGCCAGGAATACGGGATTCGGCTTCGTAGTAGTGCACACGTCCCTCTGGCATCATCACGTAATTGCTCTGGACGCGGTGAAGAAAGAGGCCAAGGTGTGTTTCCTGCTGCGCAACCCAAAGCGGACGCTCATAAAATACGACATCAAAGGCCACCCCGATGAGAACAATCAGCAGCAACAACCGCCCCAGCGTCTTCATTTCAAGTCCTCGTTCATGATCAAAGCCTTACGTATCACTGTACAGGCGCGCGCTGTCAAAGCGAAGTCCCCAAACTCCAACACCCGCCGTACATCGGCCCACGCGACTTCAATCGCGTCCGTACCCGAAAGCAATTCTCCTCCCAGCACGCGACACAAGATGTCGACCACTACGTAGTGATATCGAACGCGCCCCACAGCGTCACGGTGGATGATATCGATAGTTTCCACCACGGCCAAAGCCTCAACTATAAGTCCGGTTTCTTCCCGCGTCTCGCGAACGCAAGCCTCGCGAACGCTCTCGCCAAGCTCAATCGCGCCACCAGGCAGACTCCAGCCTCCAGCCATGGGCTCCGACGCGCGGCGAATGAGCAGGACCTCGGTCCGACCCTTCACCTCACGCAGAACTACGGCTCCCACGCCTGGAATAGGAGAATTCGGATATTCGCGCGACGATCCCATCGGCCTATTTCAACGGTTTTCCGTACTCTTCGCTGAAAATCGTATGCGACGGATCGAAGCGGCCACTGTCAAACTTATCCGTACCCTTCAAGTGCCCGACGGCAAGCATCGAAACGACCCAGTAGCTCATGGGCAGGCGCAGCGTCTCGCAAACGCCGCGCTGCTCGAAACCTTCCAGCATGGCCGTGTCATACCCCAGCACTTCGGCCATCCACATCATCGTTGTCAATGCGACAGTCACCTGCTTATTAAGCCAGCTAGCCATCTCTTCGCGGGAAAACTCGGAAAGATACTCAGGAACACTCGCCGCCGCCTGCGCCGCATAACTCTCCGGCATCCCTCCCGCACGCCCCATGCGCAACATCTCCTCCAGATCCCGCCGCCACCCGTCCCGGTCACCGCAGGCGACAATAACCGCCGACGCTTCTTCCACTTTCGCCTGGTTATAACTGACTGCCCGCAGACGCCTCCGCTGCTCGGGGTCCTGCACAACGATGAAGCGCCACGGCTGCATATTGTAGCCACTCGGGGCATGCAAGCCGGCATCCAGAATTTGCCATAGATCTCTTGGCGGGATGGGCTCTCCGTCGAAACTAGGCGTCGAGCGCCGGTCACGGATGGCCTGTGCCAGGGACTTCTGAAAGCTTGTCATGAACTCTTCTCCGAAAGTCTCTTTCCTCGTTCAATCACATGCTCGCTGAAGCATTTGCTGTACGAGATGCCTACTCTTGCCAAATCGACGCCGGGAAATTTCATCCTCCCACCGGAGCTCGATCGCCTCACAGTGAGAAACATCAACCATACTAGGGGATATTGGAGATTGTCTGCTCCGTTATCAACGGCTCATGTCCTTCCGAATCCGCAAAAATCCAGACTCCGCTAAAAGCCTGGCGCAACTCGATGTGCGCATCCAGTAAGGCCTTCGCTGCCGCTTTACTGCGGGCGATCGCCGCAGCCGCATCACTCACGCCATCCACTGGAATATGAAGGATCAGATTCAATTCCTTGCCATCATCGGATCCCTGGGCAGAGATACCAGTGAACCGGTATTCGACCGTCCCGCCCTTACCATCGCTCGCCTTCAGCACGAGGGGATGATTTGAATCGATACCGCCGATCAACTCGGGCGGCGCTGCTGCTCGCCGCTCAGAAAGCAAACGGTCCAGGTTCGTACTTGTAACGAAGTTGGCCGGACGCAACAGCTCAGCCGCTTGTCCGTAGAAGATCCACGCCAGCCAAAGCTCATCAGCCTTGGCATACGTCCGCGCGCTTTTCCAATACCAGTCGCCATCGTGACCAGCCGCCGTGCTTGCGCGTGGATAGAAGCCAGCCAGCTTCCACACTCCATCGTCCTGGCGAAGCAGGAAAGAAAGCAGCCACGGATGGTCTCCAGACGCCTCAACCATCGCGAATCCATACAGTCCTCGTGGAAGACCCGAGATGGCGAAGTCGGTCTCTGACGTCGAACCGGTGAGAGCGCAACTGAAGTCAGCATCGGAGGTGTCATTGGCTGCGCGCGAGCGCGCGTCGAGCTCGTAAATCTGCACCACCCGAAGTTCGCCATTGCCCATACGCGAAGCAGTCGACTGCATCAGGCTCGCGGTAGGCCCGAAAGCTGAGGCGTTCGAAAACTCCGCGATCGTCATTCCCTGTACCTTCGCGACATCGGCGACATGGACGGCCTGCGCCAGGGTAAGGGCGGCCGCACTCAGTCCGTCGCGGATATCGGGGGTCATCCTGGCTTGGGTAATGCACGTCTGAGCCGATAAGAAGTGGGGCGAGAACGTTAGAAGCCCCCCAAGAATGACCCCCGCTCGAATCCCTTGGCGACTGAGTCCATTCCTCTTGTCTCTCACTCCAGGCTCCTCAACGCGTGCATCTTGCCTTGCCCAGCATACGGAGGCCGGGGTTGAGAGTCCAGTGAACGGCTCGTTCTATCGCTTGGCCATTCCCAAAAGGACACGTCCTGGGACTTTGACGGTATTCTGAAGCTGTGAAGCTACCCTCTTGCCGGCACGCACGTCCGAAGCAGAAGATGCACCCAACTCATCATCTGCGAAGAATTTCCCGCGTTGCTGGAGGGCTCCTCGTTCTATTCGCCGCCGCTACTGACATGCGCGGCCAGAACTTGCCCGCCACCCAGCCGACGGCTCTGCCCGGCCAAGTGGCTCCAGGCGCCCCGCAGGCTCCAGCCACGCCGCAGGTTGCCCCCCCCGTACCCGACCCGCCACGGCACGCGGAGGTGGTCCTCACCCGGGGCCTGCTTCAGATCCGGGCGGATAACTCCAGCCTTAATCAGATTTTGCGGTCCATTTCCCACGTCACTGGCATGAAAATCACTGGAGGCGTTGAGGAACAGCGCGTTTTTGGTAGCTATGGTCCCGCGCCTTTATCAACCGTTTTGGCAACGCTGCTCGATGGAACCGGGGCGAACATTCTGTTGCTGGGTGGCAATCCGGACACTCCCCCGGAGCTCGTTTTGACCTCTCGTAGCGGTGGATCTGTGCCGCCCGGGCCGAACTCCCCGGCCTATGCGATGTATGACGACGTCAGCGACCGCTCGGACCACGTTGCCCCAGCCGCAGTGCGGCCTCCGGTCACGCCCTCGCCGACCCCAATGCCCGCCGGCTCAACCAGCGCGCCAGCGGCCTCCGTGCCCCCTTCGGCCAGCGGTCCCGCAAAGGTTTTGACTCCAGAGATGGTGTTGCAGGAGTTACAGCAGATGCAGGCGCAGCAGGATCAGAAAAATAAGAATCCGAACGCAACAAAGCCGCAGAAGCCGCCGCCCACAAGCTCAAATCCCCAGTAATTGAGAGGTATTTAGGTTACTGACTACCAGCGCTTACACTCGCGCTGGCTGTCTGGCCGCGTCGCGCGGTCGATTCAGCGTGCATGCGAAAGACGCGAAACATGACATGGCAGATGACATGGGCCAGCAATACTCCGAACGCCAGGGACGCAAATACGGCTCCCACCAGCAATATCGACGAATTCATGCGACAACGTCTCCTTGGGCTACTTCGGCTGCTTTATTGGGATACGAGCAGAGAGAATCAAGTTCGATTCGCGGGCCAAGGTTATTTTGGACTTTTCCTTCGAAATTTCCACTAGAAATCTGAGCCACGATATTACCTAAGGATATTCCTCCGGTTCCGACACGGTGGTGGATTTCCGGATTTTGCCAGCATTTTGGCGAATTCCTGCGCGACTTAGCCCTGTTTCGGGTTACAAATCGACTGCTTTAGCCCGGTTTCGGGTAGCACTTTGGTATGTATATCCCCCAAGTTTCGGTGACGTAAGTCAAGTGTCCTTGACACTGGGTCAAATGACCCAACTGACGTCCCGTTTGGGGACTGGCAGGAGGATCCCGGGGTCGGTGGAGCGGCCCCAGGTCGGCACGGAAGCGGAACCTAGTAGACTAGAGACTTGGCCTCTTCGACCCAAAATCCGTCCAAGAACCTCACGCACATCGACGTTCGCGGGGCTCGTCAGCACAACCTGCAGAACATTTCTGTATCGATTCCACGCAATACCCTGACCGTGGTCACCGGACTTTCCGGCTCTGGTAAGAGCTCGCTTGCGTTCGATACGATTTACGCCGAAGGGCAGCGGCGCTATGTCGAAACCCTGTCCGCGTACGCGCGGCAGTTTCTTGACCAGATGGAGCGGCCGGACGTCGATTCTATCGATGGCCTGTCGCCCGCGATCTCGATCGAGCAGAAGACTACCTCCCGCTCCCCGCGTTCGACCGTCGGGACGATTACGGAGATTTATGACTACCTTCGACTGCTGTACGCGTCGGTGGGCCAGCCGCATTGCCCGAACTGCCACCGTCCCATCTCGCGGCAGTCTGCAGAACAGATTGTTGCGCAGATCGTGGAACGCAGTCGCGCGGACTCTCCCGGCGAGCGCATTACCGTTATGGCGCCCATTGTGCGCGGACGGAAGGGCGAGTTTCGCGAGGAGATCGAGGCGCTCGACAAGAAGGGCTATCGCATTCGGATCGACGGCGAGATCACCGAGGTGGAAGAGGGGATGCGCCTGGAGAAGCGCAAGAACCACACCCTCGAAGCCATCGTGGATCGCATCATCCTCAAGCCGTATCCGACTGAGCCGGTCGCGGAAGGAGCGCCGGCCACCGCCGGGTTCGACACGCGCAGACTTTCGGCCGCGGTTGCGAGCGCGCTACAACTGGCGAACGGACTTGTGCTCATCGGCCTGCAGGCACCCAATGGCAAGATGAGTGAGACCCTGTTCAGCTCCTCGATGGCGTGCCCGGAGTGCGGCATCAACGTGGCCAAGCTTGAGCCTCGCAGCTTCAGCTTCAACTCCACATACGGGGCCTGCCCGGAGTGCCATGGGCTTGGGTCGATCTACGATTTCGATCCGGCAAAGACCATCTCCGACTGGTCGAAGCCGTTGCTGGACGGCGCTATGGGGCCGGGATCGTCGTCGCAATATCTGCTGCGATTGATCAAGCTCGCTGCCGAAAAGTACAAGATCAATCTGAAGCAGCCGTTCTCCTCGCTGACCAAGGACCAGCAGCAGTTGCTGCTCTATGGTCCACCGCGCAACGAGGTCGGGCGCACGGGATTCCACGGCATTTTGAACTGGTTGCGTGACACGCTGGAGGACACGAAGTCTGAAGGCTATCGCGAGTACATGATGCAATACATGTCCGCGACCGAATGTCCGCGCTGCCACGGTCGCAGGCTGCGTCCGGAGTCGCTCGCGGTCACGCTTCCGTTGTCGGATGCTGCCATGCATCCGCCCAGCACGCGCGACGAGACCGAGCCCATCGAAGCGGCGGATGCTAAACGCGACGCCTCTATTGCAGACTTCACGGCATTGTCGCTGGAACGTGCGCTAATGGCGGCGCGATCCATGGCCTTCAGCGGGCGTGAACGACTGATCGCCGACCGTCTGCAGCGCGAGATCATCGAACGCCTGGAATTCCTCAATGCTGTGGGCCTCGGTTATATCTCGCTGGATCGCAGCGCGGCCACGCTCTCGGGAGGCGAAGGCCAGCGCATTCGGCTAGCCACGCAAATTGGAAGCAAATTAAGAGGCGTGCTTTATGTGCTCGATGAGCCATCGATCGGGCTGCATCAGCGCGACAACCAGCGGCTGATCTCGGCGCTTGAAGATCTGCGCGACCTGGGAAACACGGTGCTGGTCGTCGAACATGATGAGGACACCATTCGCAAGGCCGACTACGTGCTCGACCTCGGGCCGGGCGCGGGCAAGAATGGTGGTCACATCATGGCCTCGGGCACGCCCGCTGAGATCATGGCGAATCCGAACTCGGTGACCGGCCAGTATCTCGCCGGACATATCGACGTCGTCACGCGGCCCACACCCGACAAGGCACCCCGCCCTCTCTCCGACCGCTGGCTGTCGGTGCAGGACGCTACCTCGCACAATCTGCAGAACGTGACCGCGCACTTCCCGCTCGGCGTCATGACGGTCGTCTCGGGCGTCAGCGGCTCCGGTAAGAGCACGCTGGTCAACGACATTCTCTATCGTTCGCTGGCCAAGGAACTGTACGGTTCGCGCGAGGAGCCGGGCGCTCACAAGGCCATTCACGGGGCTGAACAATTAGACAAGGTGATCCAGATTGACCAGTCGCCGATCGGCCGAACTCCGCGCTCGAACCCCGCGACCTACACCGGTGTCTTCACCGCAATCCGCGATCTCTTTGCCATGCTGCCAGAGTCGCGCGAGCGCGGCTACAAGCCGGGGCGTTTCAGTTTCAATGTGCAGGGAGGACGATGCGAAGCTTGCCAGGGCGAAGGCCAGCGGCGCATCGAAATGAACTTTCTGCCTGACGTGTATGTGCTGTGCGAGATCTGCAACGGCCGGCGTTACAACCAGGAGACGCTCAGCGTAAAGTACAACGGCTACTCCATCGCCGACCTGCTCGAGCTTCCGATTGAAGACGCGCTGCCGGTGCTCAAGGACATTCCCGCAGTCAACCAGAAGCTGCAGACGCTGGTTGATGTTGGCCTGGGGTATATCCATCTTGGTCAATCCGCGACCACGCTCTCGGGCGGCGAAGCGCAGAGGATGAAGCTGGCGCGTGAGCTTTCCAAACGACAGACGGGGCGAACGCTTTATCTGCTCGACGAACCAACCACCGGGCTGCACTTTGACGATGTGCGTAAGCTGCTGGAAGTGCTGCATCGCCTGACCGATCTGGGAAATACGGTGATCATCATTGAGCACAACCTCGACATCATTCGCAACGCCGACTATGTGATCGACATGGGGCCGGAGGGTGGCGAGGGCGGCGGTCGCATCGTCGCGCAGGGGCCGCCGGAACTTGTCGCGCACACTCCCGGCTCGCATACTGGACACTTCCTCGAGCGGTACTACGCCAACGCGGGTACGCTGAATTCGAACGGACATCTGCCGCCGGTGGTGCTTCCCGATCTGGAGAAGAAGGCGCCGAAACCGAAGTTCATCGCACCGGAGAAAAAGACCGGTGTTCCGACGGCATCGAAGAAGAAGCCCGAGCCCACTGAGCGCAAATCTGCCGCGAAGAAAGCCACAAAATCCAAGGCGGCCAAGACGTCAGCGCGGTCGGCGAAGTAATCTGAACTCTGTCCTATGAGCAATCTTCCCGTTCCCGAGGCAGTCGAGCCCAAAGTACTCGACATCCAGCACGATACCGATCCGGCGCAGGACCACGGACTCGCCCGGCGCATTCCCCACGCTGGCCATGCGATCTTGTTCTTTTCGATGGCCTTCCTGATGGTCGTGCTGTGTCAACTGGCGATCTTCACGCTGGCGCACATTCGTTTGGAGTCGGCGTTGCAGCATCCTGGACTGGGGATGGCTTCGCAGGCGCTGGCCTACGTTCTTACGCTGACGGCTTCGGCGTGGCTGTTTCCTCATCTGTGGGATGTGTCGTTTTTGCAGGGCGTCCATTGGAACTTTCTCGCGGCGCGGCGGTACTGGTACTGGATTGTCGGCGGAGGGGTGTTGCTGAGTGTGGCTGCGCAGGCAATGTTGCAGCTGCTTCCGACTCCGAAGACGACCGCGTTCGACAGCCTGCTCACGACACAGCATGCTGCGTGGCTGTTGATGGTGTTTGCTGTTTTGCTGGCGCCGCTGACCGAGGAGATTGCGTTTCGCGGCTTCCTTCTGCCAGCACTTGCAACGGCTTACGACTGGCTGGCGCTGGAGCGCACACCTGCCGGCCTGGATCGCTGGCAGCGTAGCTCGCTTCATTCGACCTCTGCGCTGATCTTCTCGGCGATCTTTTCGAGCATCCCGTTCGTTCTGCTGCATGCCGATCAGCTGGCTCACGCATGGGGAGTGCTTGGCGTGCTTTACGGGGTGAGCCTGGTGCTTAGCTTTGTGCGGATTCGAACGCACTCGCTGGCCTGCTCGACGCTCATGCATGCTACGTACAACTTTTCAATTTTTGTGGCCATCTTAATCACTACGGGCGGATTTCGGCATCTGGATAAACTGAGCCACTGACGCCGCTCGTGGAAGTTTACTGCCCTCAGAGAAGGTAGGCCCGCCAATGGCGAGAGTGCACAATTGCCCGCAATGTAGTTGCAGCGATACGTTTCGTGTACATCGCAAACCCAGGGAATATTTGATGTTGGGGTATCGAGCATATTTATGTGCCGATTGCAATAGCCGATACCTGGTGTTCGAGCTCGGCAAAATGCTGCAGTGGCGGTCTACGCCCTAGCCTGGGTTGATAGACAACAATCTCTAACATAGCGCGTGCGAGTTCCTCTAAACTAGGAGGGACATGATTCCTACGCTCGAATGGACGCCCGCCGGCGTCAACTTCCTTGATCAAACCAAGCTTCCTCTTGAAGAGACGTATGTTCTCGCTACCGACTACCAGCAGGTAGCCACCGTGATCCGCGACATGATTGTGCGCGGGGCTCCGGCTATCGGTGTGTCCGGCGCCATGGGTGTGGCGATTGGTATCGAACGCAGCAAGGCGTCGACGTTGGCGGAGCTTACCGCTGAGGTTGAGGTCATCTGCGCCACGCTGGCGGAAACTCGGCCGACGGCGGTTAATCTCTTCTGGGGCATTGGCCAGGTGCGGGATCTGTTCAACGAGCTCGCCGCAAACAATACGCCGATTGCCGAGATTAAGACCGCCGTTGTGGCTCTGGCCGAGCGGCTCTATGACGAAGACATCGCCCAGTGCAAAGCGCTCGGCGCGCACGGAGCTGACTTGCTTCCTATGGAAGGCACCGTGCTCACTCACTGCAACGCCGGAGCGCTTGCTACCTGCGGCTACGGAACTGCGCTTGGCGTCATTCGCGCGGCCGTGGAGCGCGGGCACCACATTGACGTGCTCGCGGACGAGACTCGGCCGTATCTTCAGGGTGCGCGACTTACCGCCTGGGAGCTAATGAAGGATTCCATTCCCACCACGGTGCTGTGCGACAACATGGCCGGGCACCTGATGAGCAAGGGGCGCATTCAGGCAGTCATCGTCGGAGCCGATCGCATTGCGGCGAATGGGGATACGGCGAACAAGATTGGTACCTACAGCGTGTCTATCCTGGCGAAGGAGCATGGGATTCCGTTCTATGTCGCCGCGCCCTTCAATACCATCGACATGGCTACGGCTACGGGCGCGGGGATCCCGATCGAGCAACGCAGTCCCCGCGAGGTGACGCACTCGAACGGCAAACAGATGACGCCCGACGGCGTGGGCATTGAGAACCCGGCCTTCGACGTCACGCCCGCGAAGTATATTACCGCGATCATTACCGAGCGCGGCGTGCTGCGCGCGCCCTATAACGAGTCCATTCGCGCCATGGCCCTGGAGTCGGAGCGGGCGCTCGCCGCCGTCTAGCCTAACCCTGATGAGCTGATCCATTCGGGCGTTGTGCCACTCGATCTGCCCTCGCGATGGGTGTCGCGAAATCCAGGTTTGGAGACGAATCATGTGCAGACGTTTCGTCCTGGTGCTGGCTGTCGCGACGCTCGGCTCCGCAAGCGGCGCGCAGTCTGCGCCGTCACCGCCGCAGCCGCTTCCTGTGGTTCAGGCGAGCCCGCGATCCATTGTGATCAGCGTCGTTGTGCAGGACCGGGATGGGCACCCGGTTCGCGGATTAAAGGCGCAGAATTTTCGCGTCAGCGAGGGCGGCGTCCCGCAAACCATCGCTCACATGGAAGAGCATTCATCAAAGATCGCACCGCTGAACGCGCCCGCTTTCCCTTCTCTGCCTCCCGGCACACTCACCGACTACACGCCCATCGCCTCTGGCGAAACGCTGAATATCCTGCTGATCGATGCGCTCAATACGCCGTTGAAGGATGAGGGCCTCATCCGCTCGCAGCTGCTGCAATACGTTCGCCACGCCAATCCAAACACGCGCATCGCGGTGCTTGGCCTGGCGAACCGCCTGATTCTTTTGCAGGGCTTCACCTCGGATCCCTCCGCGCTGCGCGACGTCGTCGAGCGCAAACTGATTGCCCGGGTGCCCGTCAGTCCGGAGCAAACGGGGACAGACCAGCAGGGCGACTCGAATCTCTCCTCACGTTCCTCCGCTTCCTCATCGGTAGCATCGCCGACGATTAAGGGAAGCCCGTCGGCCGTAAGCCTGGCAGCGAATTTGCGAGCGTTTGAGGAACAGCTCGGCGCAATGGAAACTGACTTCCGCGTGCAATACACCCTCGACGCCTTCAATACGTTGGCCCACTACCTTGGAGCATTTCCGGGCCGCAAAAACCTGATCTGGTTCTCCGGATCGTTCCCCTTCAACATCGTTCCCGACCCATCGTTGCAGCACCCTTTTTCTGTTGCCGATACGGACGCGAACGAGCTCCGCGAAACGGTCGATTTGCTCTCGAAGGCTCAAGTCTCCGTGTATCCGGTCGACGCTCGGACTCTGATCGTAGCACCGGCAACCAACAAGACAACGCCCGCCGACCATGGCCGCAGCCTCAGCATCGATCTGAGCAAGGTGAACCAATCGCCGACAGCCGAGCACGCCATGATGGAGGCGATCGCCGCAAGCACGGGGGGACGCGCCTTCTACAATTCAGAGAGCCTGGCCGATGCGGTTAACAGTGCCGTCGCTGCCGGAAGCAACTACTACACTCTGACCTATAACCCGACCAAGCCGGAAGACGATGGTGCCTATCGTCCGGTTCACGTCGACGTAAGTGGAGTCGGTGCCGAGCAAAAACTGCAAGTCTCTTATCGGCGCGGCGACTACCGCAGCGACGCAACAACAGCCGGGCAAGGCAGGGCTGCGGCCTACGAGCATGCCGCTATGAGCCGCGGTGCGCCGGCGCCAGAAGATTTGCTCTTCCGAGTCCGCGTTCTGCCCGCCTCCACCACAACCGAGACGGCGCTCGCCCCAAACAATCAACTCGCTCCCGTCTTGCCTTCCAAGGGGCCGTTTCGCCGCTACAATCTCGATTTCCTCACGCTGCCCGGCGAACTCACCTTCGCTCAACAGTCCGACGGTCGCCGGATCGCAAAGGTGGAGTTCCTCGCGTATGTCTTCGATACGGAAGGCAACCTGCTCGCCACCGCCGGGCAAGGGCTCACCCTTGAGCCAAAGACCAACGACGAGTCAAAGATCGCGCATAGCCTCATCCGATACCACCTGGAAGTCAGCGTGCCGGATCGCGCCGAGACCTTCCTTCGCATCGGCATGCGGGACGTCACCAGCAACCGGTTTGGTGTAGTCGAGATACCTACTTCCGCCGTAACCTACCTACCTCCAGCGACCTCCGCACCCGCGGAGCCGCCCAGTTCCCAACCCCCGCCCGCACCGGCCAGTCCGGATGGACGATCCACCCCTCCGCAGGTCTAGAATGTGGGCTTGTGAGGACGTTCTCCCCGTCCATGACTCCGGCCATCTTCAATCCGCGTACGCGCTCCCTGGTACGGGGGAATGTCCTGGTCTTTACCAGCGTGGCCGTGGCGACTTTGCTGTCGAAGTTCCCTCACATCCGTGCGACACCGTGGCTGGTGCTGCCTTTTCTTGGCTGCCTGGCGGGCATGGCGGACACGCTGCGGTGCATCCAGAAGCGCTGGAATCTTTACCACGGTGGCGTCATGTTCTGCCTGTACATGGACCTGATGGCCATCATGCTGGTGCTGTTCTTCCTGGTGTATCCGTACCTGGTGTGGCTGGGCGAGGCCTGAGCGGCTGGCTAGCTCTGCCGCTGGCGAGCATCCACCCTGTAAACTGACATTTGGCAATGTCAGATAAAACGTTCTACGTCACCACACCGATCTATTACGTCAACGCGCGTCCCCATATCGGCCACGCGTACACCACCATCGTTGCGGACGTGCTCGCGCGGCGTCACCGCCTGCTTGGCGACGATACTTTCTTCCTCACCGGCACGGACGAGCATGGTCAGAAGATTGAGCGCTCCGCCGCCGCCGCCGGAATTCCGCCGCAGCAGTTTGCGGACCAGGTCTCGAAGTCGTTCGAAGATCTCTGGAAGCGCATGGGGATCACCAACGACGACTACATTCGGACGACCAGCGAGAAGCACAAGCGCGGCGTGCAGAAGCTTTTCTCGACACTGTATGAGCGTGGGTTTATTTATCTCGCCAGCTATACGGGCAGCTATTGCGTGTCGGATGAGGCGTTTGTGGATGCGCCCGTTGGGACGCCATGTCCTGACTGTGGACGCATCCTTGAAGAGGTCACGGAAGAGAACTTTTTCTTCAAGCTGTCAGAATTTCAGCAGCCGATTGTTGAGCTGATTGAGTCGGGCAAGCTTTCGATCACGCCGGAGTCGCGGCGAAACGAGGTGCTCAGCTTCGTCAAAGGTGGGCTGAAGGATTTGAGCATCTCGCGCTCGAGCTTTACCTGGGGTATCCCTGTTCCCGAGCCCGCCGCCAACCTGGCTGCGCAGAAGCACGTGATTTATGTGTGGCTGGACGCGCTGGCAAACTACATGACAGCGCTTGGGTACGGCAGCGACGACGAGAGCCTGTACGAAAAATTCTGGCCGGCTGATTTGCATCTGGTGGGCAAGGAGATCATTCGCTTCCACTGCGTCTACTGGCCGGCGTTTCTGCTGGCCGCTGATCTGCCGCTGCCGAAAGCGGTCACGGCCCACGGCTGGCTGCTGTTTGAAGACTCGAAGATGTCGAAATCCAAGGGCAACATTGTCCGGACTGAAACCATTCTCGATGCGTTCGGCGATGAGGTTTACGGGAAGCAGTTTCCGGAGAGCGCGAAGGCTGAGCGCGACTTGTTCGCCTCCGACGTGCTGCGTTATTTTCTGCTGCGCGAGATTCCGTTTGGGCAGGATGGCAGCTTCAGCTTCGATGCGCTGATTACGCGGTACAACGCCGACCTGGCGAATGGGTATGGCAACCTCGTCAGCCGCACGCTGAGCATGATCGATAAGTACTTCGCATCGGCCGTCCCCGAGTGCTTTGAGACACAATCAGGAACCTTCTACATCGAGCCTCGCAAGGAGTCCTTCCTCCGTCCTGAACAGCACGAAACACTCGGAGCCACCGAAGGCCAAATTCTCGGTTGGAGCCTCATCCGTGTCAGTGAAAAGGTCGAGGATCTCATTGCATCGAACAGCTTCGATCAAACTCTAGCAGCGATCGCTTCCGGTGTAACGCATGTCGACCAGTTCATCACCTCACGCAAGCCCTGGGCTGCAACCGAGACAGAGATCTCGCAGGAAGGCCGGCGCTCCACACTCTACACTGCCGCCGAATCCATTCGCATCATCACTGCCTTGCTTTATCCGATTCTGCCCTTTGCTACCGCCAAGGTCTGGGCGCAGCTTGGTTTGGGTGACATCGAAGTCGCCGCTCGCAACGGCGAACTTAATAACCTCGAATGGGGCGGGCTAAAGCCTGGCACCAAACTTGGGCCGCTTGGGCCTATCTTCCCCCGAGCAGATAAAGGACTTGCACAAATTATGAGTGACATGGAAAACCCCACCCCCGTAGATACCAATCCCACGGACCCCGCTGCCGCTCCGCCCACCACAGCGCCCGACGCTGCGCCGCGCACCACTACGCTTGATCCGGTGCCCGTGCTCCCCGTCGGCGGCAGTTCCGCGCTCACCACCGGGCCCAGCGATATCGTCTCTCACACCCAGGCCCATGCCAGCGGCATCTTCGCGCAGCAGCCTCCTGCGCCTCTGACACCTGAGAACGGAGAGCAGCCAACACCGCAGATCACCATCGACGACTTCGCTAAGGTCGAGCTGCGGGTTGCGCAGATCGTCGTTGCCGAGCGCATTCCGAAGGCCGATAAGCTGCTGCGCCTCGAAGTGGATCTCGGCGAGTTCGGCAAGCGCCAAATCTTGTCGGGCATTGCCGAGTGGTATGCGCCCGAAGAGTTGATCGGCCGGCGCATCGTCGTGATCACGAACCTCGCGCCACGCAAGATGCGCGGGCTGGAGTCTCACGGGATGCTGCTGGCTGCTTCGCACGGCGAAAACGGCAAGCCGGTCCTCGCGACGTTCGGTGAGGACATCGCCCTCGGCTCGCGGCTCAAGTAACTATGCTCATCGACTCGCATTGCCATCTCGACGACTACGAGGATCTTGCGGCGATCCTCGCGCATGCGCGTGATGCCGGCGTCGGGAAGCTGCTTGCGATCGGCATCGGCGACGGACCCGACACCATGCACCGCGCGCTCGATCTCGCCCGCACGCATCCGGAGATTTGGGCTACCGTAGGCATTCATCCGCAGGAGGCGCACCGGGCTACGGCTGAGAATCTTTCGAAGCTTGAGGCGCTTGCCGCTGACCCGCGCTGCCTGGCCGTTGGGGAGATCGGGCTCGACTACTATCACCTCGATAACCCAGACATTGCCACCCAGCAGGCCGCGTTCATCGCGCAGATGAAGATCGCCGCCGCCGCGGGCAAGCCCATCACCATCCATTGCCGGACGTCCGAGCTGGCCATCCCCGCCGCGAAGGCCAAGTACGAGCCGGCGGATGCCTGGGAAGATTTACTCTCGCTGATCGCCGAACATTGGACGCCCACTGGGCTGGCGGGCATCATGCACTGCTTCTCGGGGAATGAGGACCAGGCCGTGCGCTCGCTGGCGGCCGGGTTTTATCTCTCCTTTGCGGGGAACGTGACCTATCCGAAGTCGACGACGATCCAGGCAGTGGCTGCGAGCGCGCCTGCCGATCGCATTTTGGTCGAAACTGATGCGCCTTTTCTTGCGCCTATCCCACTGCGTGGGCAGACCAACGAGCCCGCCTTCGTCGCCCACACGGCACGCTTCGTAGCCGAACTGCGCGGAATCACCGTGGAGGAGCTGGCGGAGCTAACCACATCCAATTTTGGCGCGCTGTTCCCGACGTCACTGTCGGATTCGGCGCACTTCTGACACAATGAAGAGCAATCACCCGCTACACGGCATCTAAATCTGTAAGAGGACGAAAAACATGGCTGCGGATAACAGTTTCGATATCGTGAGCAAGGTCGATATCCAGGAAGTAAAGAACGCGATCGACCAGGCGAGCAAGGAGGTCCACGCGCGCTTCGACCTCAAGAACTCCAAGTCCAGCATCGTGCTTGAGGGCGACGACGTGGTGCAGCTGGCCTCGCAGGACGAGTACACGCTTAAGGCCGTGATCGAAATCCTGGCGCAGAAGTTCGTCAAGCGCAGTGTCTCGCTCAAGAATCTGGAGTACGAGAAGATTGAGCCGGCCTCAAACTCTTCCGTTCGGCAGAAGATCAAGCTAAAGCAGGGCATCTCGTCGGAACCCGCCAAGAAGATCGTCGCGCTCATCAAGGATTCGAAGTTGAAGGCGCAAGCCAGCATCCAGGGCGACACCGTGCGCGTGACCAGCAAGGACCGCGATACGCTGCAGCAGATCATTGCGCTGCTGCGCGGCAAGGATATTGGAGTCGACCTCCAGTTCACGAACTTCCGCTCGAACTAGCGTTGATTAGGCGCAATCCGAGCGCCAACCGTCTTCAAATCACACCCTGTAGATTCGATCACCTGCTACTCTTAACCCAATATGAGCACGATCTCCATCGCGACGGCTGCCGAAGTATTCGACCTCCTGAAGGATGATCTTGCTGCGATTGAGGTCGAATTCTCCCGGCAGGCCGATTCACCGGTTGCCGTCGTCACGGACATCGCCAACTATCTGATTGCAGGCGGCGGCAAGCGCATTCGCCCGCTCCTGCTGCTGCTTTCCGCCAAATCCCTCCACTGCGAGAGCGACGCACGCATCCGCCTTGGCGCGGTCGTCGAGATGCTGCACACGGCCACGCTGGTGCACGACGACATCATCGACGAGGCGAACACACGCCGCGGCCGGCCCTCTTCCAACACCACCTGGGGCAACGCCAAGTGCGTCCTCGCCGGCGACTGGCTGTACATGCAGGCCTTCCAGACCGCGTTGGCCGAACGCAACTTCCGCATCCTCGATCTGCTGATTTCGCTGACCCAGGAGATGGTCGAAGGCGAGCTGCTGCAGATGGAAAAGCTCGGCCACCTGATCAACGAGGAAGAGTATTTCGACCTGATTTATCGCAAGACCGCATGCCTCTTCAAGGTGTCCATGCAGCTTGGGGCCGTGGTTGCGAATCCCACGCTCGGCGACGGCGAGCGGCCGTTTGAGGACACGCTGGGTGAGTACGGCCGCAACCTTGGCCTGGCCTTCCAGATCGTCGATGACGTTCTTGACCTAACCGCCAACGACGAGATCCTCGGCAAACCCGCTGCCTCCGACCTGCGCGAGGGCAAAGCGACCCTGGCCGTGATTCATGCGCTGGAGCGCGGGACGGGAGCCGACCGCGAGGCCATCCGCACCGTCCTGGCCGACCGCAGCTTTGCCCGCGTCGCGCACGCCGACATCCTCGAAATCCTGCACCGCCACGGCTCGCTGTCTTACGCCATGGACACTGCCTGCGCCTATGCCGAGGCTGCGCGGCAGTCGATCGCAGACCTCCCCGAGAGCGATTACAAGCGGGCCCTGCTTTGGGTTCCCGGCTTCGTTACCAGCCGCGACCGCTAGCCGCTGGCTCCCACCTACAGACGGCCGTCGTCATACTCTTCCTCCCCCTCATCTGCGTCCTCTTCATCCGCAGCCGCGACCGCAAGATCCTCCACCCGCGGGGCGCCACCCGCTTCGGGGTCCAACAGTACCTGGATGCGGCTTTCGGCGCTGGCCAGCTGCGCCTTGCACGCATCGGATAGCTTCACCCCGCGCTCAAACAGGGTGACATTTTCTTCCAGGGTCAGATCGCCCTTTTCCAGCTGATCGACGACCCTCTCCAACTCCGCCATCTGATCCTCAAAGCTCGCCATTACTTCACCTCCTCATACAAGCCCAGCACTTCGGTGGTTAAAGCGTACTTCCCGAAGGGCGCACTCACCTGCACGCCCTGCACAGACCCGCGAACGTTCTCCAGCATCTCGCGGGCGATTGCCACGCCCTCGGCGAGGGCCGAGTCTTTGTCGGGCGCCGCGGCCATGCGGGCGAGAATCTCGTCGGGCATGGACACCCGCAGATCGTTCTTCATGAACTCTGCGTTGCGCACGCTGGTCAGCGGCCAGATGCCGGCAATCACCGGGATCCGGAAACCCTCGATGCGACGCAGAAAGTCTTCCAGCAGCTTCAGATCGAAGACAGGCTGCGTGATGCAGAACTCGGCGCCAGCCTCTACCTTGTACGCGAACCGACGCACCTCATGCTCGATGTCGTTGACTCCGGGATTTGCCGCCGCCGAGATCGTAAAACCCGTGGAGCCACCGATTGGATTGCGCCCGATATCGAGGCCCTGGTTCAAGCCGTGCACAATATTCACGAGGCCAATCGCGTCTACGTCGAAGACCGCGGTCGCATCCGGATAGTTCCCCATCTTGGGCGGATCGCCGGTGAGGCAAAGGATATTCTTCAGACCGATGGAAGCCGCGCCCAGCAGGTCGCTCTGAATGCTCAGCACGTTTCGATCACGGCAGGTGTAGTGCAGAATCGTCTCGATGCCGACCTTCTGTTGAATCTGCACGCACAGGCTTTGCGCGCTCATCCGCGCACTGGCGCGCGGCGAGTCGGGCACGTTGATCGCGTCCACACCGTACCGGGCCAGCAAGGCTGCCCCGGCGAGCTCCTTCTCGCAGTCGAAACCCTTGGGCGGAACAATCTCCACCATCGTGAGGAACTTACCCTCGGCAATGCATTTGCCAACGTGCGACCTTTCGCGCAACGGAGGAGGCTCAATGCCTGCCTCACGCGTCGCATCTGCGGCGAAACTCGCGTTTGCGGTGCTCACCTGTGCGACTGCCGTCTCGCCCGCTTCCTGCGCCTCCATCGCGCGCAGGGCACTGCGCATCGCGCGAATGTGCGCCGGCGTAGTGCCGCAACAGCCACCCACCCAGTTGGCTCCCGCACGCACGAACTTGCGGGCAAAGCTGCCCATGTACTCGGGCGAGGTGAGATAGATATTTCGCCCCTCCACATTGCGCGGCATGCCGGCATTGGGCATTGCGACGATGGGAAGCTTGGTCACGGCGCGCATACGCTCCACCGCGCTGAGCACAGCGGCCGGACCGGTACTGCAGTTGCATCCAACCGCGTCGGCGCCGACGGCGACCATGCGCTGCGCGGCAACCTCGGGGCTCGTGCCATCGAGGCAATTCGATTCCTCGTCCACCGTAAACAGCACGACCACCTTCAACTGCGGGGCTACCTCGCGCGCAGCCAGCACGGCCTGCTCTGCCTCGTCCACGGACATCATGGTCTCGAGCATGAGCAGGTCGACGCCGCCTACCGCCAGCGCGGCAATCTGTTCGGCGAAGGCAGCGCGGGCCTCCTCCAGGCTGGTTTTGCCCAGCGGTTCCAGCCGCAAGCCCAGAGGTCCCATGGCGCCCGCCACAAACGCCTGGCTTCCCTGCTTCTCGCGGATGGCGTCCACGCACTGCCGGGCAATGGCGGCGCCGGCGCGGTTGAACTCGCTCACCTTGTCGCGCAGGCCAAACCGCTCCAGCCGGAAACTATTGGCTCCAAACGTGTTGGTCTCGATGATCTCGGCACCTGCCTGCAGATACTGCTGGTGCACGGAGCGCACCGTATCCGCCTGGGTTACGTTCAGTTCGTCGTAACAGCGGTTGATGAACACACCACAGCTGTAGAGCATTGTGCCCATGGCGCCGTCGCAAAGGACGGTATCACCCCCGAAAAGTCTGTCGACTGCAGATGCCATTGATCTCCTCTACCGCCCAGCGATTTGGATCGTCTAATCCTCAATCGTATAACGCTGGGGGCTTCTCCGCCCGCCCTGGGAACGGGCCAAATCCCGGACAGATTCGGCAGTTTGCCCTGTTATACTTGGCTTAGAAATTGCAGACCCCGTGTAGTTGGCGGCTGACGTTTGGAGCGGTTCACGTTGAAGATAAGAAGTTTCTCTGCCCTGATTGCGTCGGGCATCCTGCTGGCCACGGCCACGCTTGCACTCTCTGGTTGCGGTGTCGTCGTCCTGTACAAGACTCCTGAGTACGGCTATGCGGGTCGCCCTGTCCCGCCCAGCAAGATGCTTGAACGGGTTCTTGTGGCTTTTTCTGCGACCGGAACTTCCGGAGGGCTGCAGATGCTCGATGGCCTTCGCAACCTGCGTGGAAATGTCCAGAACACCACCAAGCAGTTCCCGATCTCGGGCTATTCTGAGGCTCAGCCTGTCAGCATTCTCAATTTCCCCGAACAGACCACCGGCTACGTGCTCTCCTACAACGATGGGAACCTGATCGACATTAACTACAGCAAGGAAACCCAGGGCGGGACAATTACGACCTTCAACCCGCAACCTGCGTCCGCGGCCGCCTCGCCGCTCGGCCTGGCCTTTGCGGGAGCCGCGCAACAGGCGGGACTGCTGGTGTTTTATACGGGCGGCGTCTCCTATAGCCTGAATCTTCCCGGCGTCAACAAGGTTGTCATCAATCCGGGATTCAGCGTCGTGTTGGCGATGGTGCAGAATTCGAACACGCTGTATCGCATCGTGAAACTGCCGGCGACGGCTAATCCCGTGCGTCCTCCCGGCTACGTGGACTGCGAACCGCTGCTTCTGCCTGCTTATTGTGTCGTTCCGGTTGCCGGCAACTACGATCGCCCGGTGAACGTCGATTTCTCCATCGATGGCAATACTGCGTATGTTCTCAACTCGGGCCCGGAAAATGGCGGGACTACCTCAAGCGTTGCCCTGCTCGATACGTCGGCGCTAAATATCGACTCGGTGCCAACGGTTGATCCGTTGAGCACGGGTGCGCCGTCCCCGATGTCCACGCTTACCAGCCCCACCGGCAGTCCTGTCGCCAACCCCGTCCTGATTCCTGGCGGCGTTACGGCCTCCGTTTCTGATGGAACCTACCTTTACCTGGCTGGTCAGCAACTGCAAACCAGCGGCAAGTATAAGGGGCTCTTCGCCGGCAACCTGACCACCATGAATCTCAGCTCCTACGCTGTCAGCGCGCCTGTCTCCATCTCCGACGGCACGCATACCAAGCTGCTGTTCGCCGACAGCAACACAATGTGGATTGCTTCCTCGAACTGCGCCAATGGCGTGCGAGCAGCAACGGCAGCCGCAGAGTTGGCTTCGCAGGGCTATACCGATCAGGCGGGCAACTACAACTGCCTGACCATGACGACCACCGGCACCTCCACCCCACCGGCCACGATCATTCCGGCTGTGGTCCAATCCAACGTCTCGACCGTAACCCCGATTGTGGTCCCATACGTGAACACGAACCAGAATCAGTATTACTACGGCAGCGCTACCGGCCTGTGCTGGGTGCAGAACTACTACAAGGTGTATACCGGGTACGGCGGCCAGGTTCACGCGTTCTACACCGGTCCCAATCCATCGCCGATTGTTGAAACCCAGCAGATCGACGCCAATGGCGGAACTCCCGGTTCGGAGATCGATAACATCAACTTTACTGTGCAAGGTACCGTCTTCGACGTAGCCTACATGGACGCCGAGACCAACAGCGCGGACTAACCTTATGGCCACGCCGCAGGCCTCATACCCCGCCGAAACAGGTCTGCTCGACATCCTTGCCATCGCTGCGCATCGCGATGACGTCGAGCAGACCTGCGGCGGGACGCTTCTCGTCCAGCAATCGCTGGGTTGGCGCACGGGCATCCTCGATCTCACGCGCGGCGAGGCTGGCACTCGGGGTACCGCCGAAGAGCGAGCCGCCGAGGCGGAAGCCGCCGCGAATATCCTCCGCGTCTCCCATCGCGAAGCCCTCGATCTGCCCGACGGCAACGTGCAGAATACCCAGGAAAATCGCCTCAAGATCGCCGCCGTGCTGCGCCGGCTTCGTCCGCGCGTCGTGATTCTCCCTTACTGGGAGGGCCGCCATCCCGACCACTACACGGCCTCGAAATTAGGCTACGAGGCATGCTTCGCGGCTGGCCTGTCGCGACTCGATCTCCCCGCGGAACTCGGCGCACCGCACCGGCCGTACAAGATTCTCTACGCATCCCTGTACGCCGACGTACGGCCGACCTTCGTCGTCGACATCACCCCGCACATCGAGACGCGGTTGCAATCCTTGCTCGCCTATCACTCGCAGTACGGAACGCAGCCCACGGGAGCTGACCTGTTCGTGCCGGAAGACGATATCCGCGAGCGCACCTTCGCCACCGCCCGCCACTATGGGCTGTTGGCCGGCGTTCGCTACGCTGAGCCGTTCGTCCAACGCGAAGTCGCCTGCGTAAATGACTTGATGACGCTGCCTGTCCAAAGCATCTAGCCGCGCCCTATCAGAGCGCCGAGCCGATCCTCTACGAACCCCGTCAGCTCCGGTGTGCAATATTCCGGCGCAGCGAATTCGAACCACCGCTTGCACTGGATCATCCGCAGCGACACCCCTCCCCACCCCTCGATAAACACTGCGCCCTTGGGCACGACCAGCGCGTCCACACGGTCAAGATAGCGCAGCGCCGACGCCTTGAAATCCTCAACGCCCGGGTCCAGCACGTTCAGCGACACATCCGGCTGCAGAAAGCGCAGCACGCTGTTCGACTCCACAATGGCGTTCTCCGATTCTGCCAGCAGGGCACGCACGCGCGGCATCGCCTCGCTCAATTGCCCCTGCCGGGTGCGCACCCAGAAGGACCTCGCAGCCCCCGCGGCAAGATACCGCGACGAGTCTGTTCCGCTCGAGCGGTCGCGCTCCTGGCTGATCGCAATCGTGTGGTCGGCCGTCTCGCAATCGCACGGCTCCCCGTTGGCCGAGCACACTCCATGGCCAAATTGCGTAATCTTGATTGCCGTCCACCGCCTCTGCGGTAGCGCAGCAATCAGCCCAGCCACCACGCTGGTCTTGCCGATATTCCGCGTATGTCCGCCCACCACGACGATCGCCATAGTCACCTCGCCCGTCTTTACTTCAGACGCCGCACGCGCGCGATCGTCTTCAGATAATCCTTCAGCGGCTCGGCGGGCACGCCCATAAACATCTGCCCCGGGCCCTCGAGGTGCTTACCCGGAAACACGCCGGCAGCCCCACCGAGGATTACTCCCGGCCCGATGTGGACGTGATCGCCCAGCCCCACCTGCCCTGCCAGCACGGCGCCATCCTCGACCACGCACGACCCCGAGATTCCCACCTGCGACGCCATCAGGACATTTTTCCCGATCCTGCAGTTGTGTCCAATGTGCACCTGGTCGTCGATCTTGGTCCCGCTTCCGATGCGGGTCTCGCCCAGCGCTCCGCGATCGATTGTGGTGTTCGCGCCAATCTCCACGTCGTCCTCAATCACCAGCCGCCCCTGCTGCGGAAACAAAAGGTGCTCGCCCGTCTGCGCATTGCGCGCATAGCCAAAACCGGTTGCTCCGAGGACTGCGCCAGCCTGCACCACAACCCGATTCCCAATCTCTACGCCGTGCAGAATCACAGCCCCCGCGGCAATCTCGACGTCATCGCCCAGGACCACGTCTGCTTCCACCACCGCGCGCGCACCAATCTTCACCCGCTCGCCCAGCTTCGCGGACGCATCCACCACCGCGGACGGATGCACTTCACTATGCGTCCTCACACCGGCCAGCGCCTTTGCACACAGCGCGAAGGCATAGCGGGGATCCTTCACCACCAGCACGCGCGCATCGGGTTGCGCGCCGACATGCCGTGCCAGAATCAAACCCGCACTCGTTGCCATCGCCGCCAACAGGGACCGCACATCCTCCGCAAACACCACCGCGTCCGGCCCTGCGCTCTCAAGAGCCGACACACGCGCAATCACCGCCGTCGAAGTCGCAGCCACTCCTAACAGCTCCGCAATCTGTATCGCAGTCAGCGTCTTCGCGCTCATCCGTAGAGCCGCTCCTCGCCCTCAGGCCGGGTCTTCCAGCGGCGATGCACCCACAGCCACTGCTCGGGATAGCGTCTCACATACGCCTCGATCGTCGCCGTAAACAGCGCCGTGTTGGCCAAAATATCGCTGGCCAGGTCGCCGGTGCGAATCAGCTCCAGCTCCGGACCAAAGCGGAGCACGTACTTTTTCTCCGCCGCCTCCCACACCAGGAACCCAGGCAGCACCGCCGCGCCTGAGTGGAGCGCAACGCGCGCAAGGCCCGACGCGGTGCAGGCTTCCACTCCGAAGTAGGGCACAAACACCCCCTGCGGCGGCGTCATATTTGTGTCCATCAGGATGCCGACCGTCTCTCCCTGGTGCATGGAGCTCAGCAGGCCGCGCGCGAAGTCGTCCTTGTGAATCACGCGGTTTCCATGCAGGCAGCGGATGTGGTTCACAAACGCGTCCACCAATGGGTTGTCCAGCCGCCGGATCACCAGCGACATGGGATACCCCATCAGCGAGTGGTAAAAGCTTGAGAGCTCCCACGCTCCCAAGTGGCCGGTCAACACCAGCACACCTTTGCCCTTCTCGCGCGCAGCTAGATAATGCTCAAGCCCGTCGTAGCGGATGAATTTTGACGCCTGCTCCGCGGTGTATCCGCTCATCTTGCAGAACTCGCCAATCTGCCCTCCCAGCGAGCGAAACACGCCGCGTAGAATTGCCTCGCGCTCCTGCTGGGTCTTTTCCGGCATGGCCAGTTCCAGATTCTGCAGGCCGACGCGGCGCAACCGTCCCAACATCACCCACGCCGCTGCACCCAGGCCCGCGCCAGCGGCCCTGGCCACGCTGCGCGGCAATATCCCCACCGCTCCGGCCACCAGCTGCAGCGCCAGGTTCTCCAGCCGCTCACGCAGACTGATCCTTCGCACCGCCACGTTCTGAATCGCAGTCGCCAACATCACCCAGTGTACGCAACTTCGGGGCAAATTCGCGTGCTGTGGGGCGTTCGCAAACAAAGAGGGACGGCCTGAGCCGCCCCTCTTTGTTACCGTAAGTCATGCTTTAGGAGCTGGTTTCGCGGACCAGCTAGTTGCAGTTTAGCGATTATCTTTCGAGACTACGAAGTAACGGGCGACCGTACGCACAAAGCTGCGTGCACTCGGAGGCGTTGGCACGCCTCCACCCAAAATATCCTCGTAGTGGACACTCTGACCATACAGTCCACTCGTAGCATCCTGATTCTGCGAGAGTACTGTGCCATCCAGATCAATACCGGCGAACAAGCCCTTGCTGCGCGAGTACGTCAGAAACTCCGCGTTGAGCTTCCAATCGGTTCCTGCCTGCGCGTTGCGTCCAACCGGACCAGCCGAAGCCGCGGCGTCTGCACCCAGCTTAACCTTGTTCTTCAACATGTCCTGGAGGCCATTGTGATTCATGGCAACCAGGATCAAATCAGTCGCCTGACCGCCAATCTGGAATCCAAAGCTGCCGCCCGCCAACTGCACGAACACGGGAGCGCTCCAGCCACGCGGTGTGCGGCAGGTCGCTACACCCTGACCATATTGCGCTCCGACCGCGAACGCCGCCTTCTTGTACGACGGAATGACGACCACGCAATGCGCGCCCGACAGAATCGACTGCGGAATCGCCTTGTCCGGAACGGACATGACCTGCACGATCACCGCGGTTGCAGCTGCCATGCGGTCAGTCAGCTTGCTATCATCCTGCGCCCGAGCAGAGACGACACTTGCGCACATCGCCACACCACACAGAAATCCAATAACCTTTTTCATTTAAACCTTTCGTTCGAAACAATTTGGAGGTGAGGGACATGTCGTCCCACGGCTACATTTGGTCTGATGGACGCCACCCCCCCTCAGGTTGTCCCCCATCCTGATTGACTTGCGAAAGCGCAAAAAAAGTGGGTTGCGAAAGTGCGCTTTCGCGGCAACTTTCGCAACCCTATTCTCCCAGGTTTGTACTGTGTTCACTATGCACCATTACGATCATAGGTTACAAGAGTACCTAGTAATGTAGACCTTTGATTGTTACTAAAGACTTACTCCCAGATTTTCCCTGCAAAATCGAGGCTTCGCGGCCTGCGACGGTAACTTACTCTTCGTCCTCATCTTTCTCTTCCATTGCTCTCAGCGTAAGTTCCACCCGATTCTTCGCCCGCGTCTTGCGCAGCATCCTTCCGAGGTGTGCCTTCACGGTTGCCTGCTCAATTCCCATCGCCGCCGCAATCTCGCGATTGGAACGCCCATTCATCAGCAGGTGCAGCACTTCACGCTCGCGCCCGGTGATCATCTGCTCTATGGACTCCTGCTGTGCGGGCGGCGGCGCCAGGCTTTCAGCTCCTGCCGTTCCCGCCTCCACGAGCCTCGCCAGGACTTTGCGCGGCGCCCAGATGGATCCATCCAGGATGATCTCGATGGCCATGCTGATCTCGCTCACACCTGCACTGCGTAGCAGAAAACCCTTCGCGCCTGCCCCGATGACGGCCTGTATCTGGTCCGGGGTCAAGGGTTCGCCCATCACCACCGGCTTCAACGACGGCCGCTCCCTGCGTATATGCATGATGGTATGCAGGATAGCGTCCAGCGGCTCCTGCAGGTCGAGCAGGACGAGGTCAAGATCCGGGGCGCTGCACACCTCGTCCAGCTTCACGGGATACGCCTCGACGCCGGCGGTTTCCTCGAGGATAGCGACCAACCCCATCGAACGCAGGGAGTCCGCCGCTACTACACCGATATTCGCTTTCGCTTCATTCGTCACGAGCTGCGATTCTCATTACGCCGGGGATCGGTCTTTCTGTCGCCGTCCGGCGGTGTTTGGATGTTCGCCCAACAGTCTTCTTCACTCGTCCAGCAGTCCCGACTTACGCCTACAGCAGGTTGAATTCAACCGTCCAACAGTCCTGATTCCATCGCTGACTCCATTGTTCAGCGATTTTGTTATAACTTCGGCAACACAATCCCCTGCTGCCTCTGATACTTGCCATTGCGATCTCCATAGCTTACCTCGCATACCTCATCGCTCTGGAAGAAAAGTATCTGGCACAGGCCTTCATTGGCATAGATGCGCGCTGGCAGGGGCGTGGTATTCGAAATCTCGAGCGTCACAAATCCCTCCCATTCGGGCTCGAACGGTGTCACATTCACAATAATCCCGCAGCGCGCATACGTGCTCTTGCCCACGCAGATCGTCAGCACATCGCGCGGAATGCGGAAGTATTCCACCGAGCGGGCCAGGGCGAAACTGTTGGGCGGGACAATGATACTGTCTGCCTCAACCGACACGAACGAACGCTCGTCAAAATTCTTGGGATCGATGATTGCGCTATTCACGTTGGTGAAAATCTTGAACTCATTCGAGACCCGCAGGTCATATCCGTACGACGAAAGCCCGTACGAGATAACACCCTCGCGCACCTGCTTCTCACTGAACGGTTCGATCATCTTGTTCTCAACAGCCTGCGTCCGAATCCATCTATCGCTCTTAATCGACATCTCGTTCCCACAGCTGCGGCCAGTTTTGCCGCGCACTAACCTTTCCACGGATATTGCGTCCCTTTGAGCCTATCGCAAACTTTAGTCCATACCGAGCCTCCCCGTCAGATTTTGCCGACCTCCCCTGAGGAAAAATTGACAACCAAATCCTTGCTTTCTACCATCGCAGTGTAGGCTGTAAGTCAGTCAGAACCTCCGCACGTTGTGGGACTTGAGCCCAGGAAGGCGACATCCATTGATCAAGCAGGACCTAATCCAGCGAGTAGTTGAGCGCACCGGCCTTCCACGGACCAAGGCAGAATCCGCCGTGGACGCCATTTTTGAAGCGATGAAGAAGGCCTTGGGCGGTAGCGACCGTATCGAACTCCGAGGCTTTGGCGTCTTCACCGTCAAGCCCCGGAAGACCGGCGTCGGACGAAATCCGCGCACCGGGACCGAGGTCACCATTACGCCCGGCAAGGCCGTCCGTTTCAAGCCGGGCAAGGATCTCCAAGCGCTCGGCTAGCACCGAGCCTCAGGAACGACGCACGAGGCCTCGCCCTCGTGCGTCGTTTTTTCGCGCGTCGTTTTTGCCCCAAACGCACCCTCGAACTTCCTGCGTGCCATGGGAATCGGTCGGAAGACCTACATCAGGTGCATCGGGTCCACATCCACCAAGACAGCCCGCCGCGGGATCTCCTCGCGATCCACCACGGCCAGCATCTCGCGCAGCGCAGCACCCAACACATCGCGCCTGTCGGCCTTCAGCACTAAGTGGTAGCGGTAGATGCGTTTCAGCCGTGAATTCGGCGCTGCCGCTGGGCCTAGCACCCGCACGCCGTCCAGCTTGCGCTGCTGCAGCCAGCGTCCGAGCTTCGTCGACCACTCCAGCACTTCCTCCAACCGCTCGCTCTGGATGATGACATTCGCCAGAACGCTGAACGGCGGATAACGCATCGCCCGCCGGAAATACAGCTCGCGCGCCGCGAACCCGGTGTAGTCGTGCTCTCGCGCAAACTGATTCACGTAATGGTCCGGCTGATACGTCTGCACCAGGACTTTTCCCGGCAGCTCGCCGCGCCCAGCCCGCCCGCTCACTTGGGTCAGTAGCTGAAACACCCGCTCGGCCGCGCGAAAGTCCGGCAGCCCCAGGGCGAAGTCCGCGCCCACCACGCCGACCAGCGTCACGCCGTGAATGTCGTGCCCTTTGGCGATCATCTGCGTGCCCACCAGCAGGTTGATCTCGCCCGATTGCAGCTTGCCCAGCAGGCGCTCCATATCGCCGCGGCTGCGCACGGTATCACGGTCCATGCGTCCGATCCGCGCCCCCGGAAACAGCTCCTGCAGCCGCTCTTCGCCTTGCTGCGATCCCGCGCCGAGATAATACAAATGTTCACTCTGACACTTCGGGCAAGCCTTCGGCACCGTTCGCCGGAAGCCGCAATAATGGCACTCCAGCCGCTGCCCCACCCTCGCCGCGCCATTCAGGCTATGCTCCTCGCCACCCTTGTGATACGTCAGCGAGATTGCGCAGTTCTCGCACTCGAGTTTCTCCCCGCAACTCCTGCACATGACGACGAAGCTGTAGCCACGCCGGTTGATCAGGATGACCACCTGCTCGCCGCGATCGATCGTGGCCTGCGTTACCTCGATCAGCCGCCGCGAGAATAGCTGCTCCTGCCCAGTCTCGCGGAACTCTTCGCGCATATCGATCATCTCGACCTTCGGCAGTGGGCGGGCTTCTACACGCGCCAGGATTTCCACCCGCGCGTAACGCCCGCGCTCGGCATTCTGCCAGCTCTCCAGCGACGGCGTCGCGGAGCCAAGCACCACCGTGCACCCCAACAATTTTGCGCGCATCACCGCAACATCGCGCCCGTGATAGCGCGGCGTTTCTTCCTGTTTGTAGCTGCCGTCATGCTCTTCATCGACCAGAATCAGTCCCAGCTCCGGCATCGGCGCAAACACCGCCGAGCGCGTTCCAATCACCACCCGCGCCTCACCTCGGCGAATCCTATGCCACTGCTCGGCGCGCTCGTCGGGCGTGAGCTGCGAGTGCAGCAGCGCGACCTCGCCGCCGAACGCCGCGACCATCTGCGCCGCTGTCCCCGGTGTCAACCCAATTTCCGGAACCAGCAGCAGCGCGCTCTTCCCCGCCGCCAGCGCCCGCTGCATCGCCGCCACATACACCGCAGTCTTGCCACTGCCTGTAATTCCATACAGCAGGTGTGAGCGAAACCCCCCACGCTCCATTGCCGCGACAATCGTCCCCAGCGCCTCGGTCTGCGCCTCGTTCAGCACGTGCTCATGCGCAAACTTCTTACCCTCCTGCTGCAAGCCCGTCACATGAAACGCCTGCGCCGTCTCCTCCAACCGCACCAGGCCACGCTTCACCAACGTCCCCAGCGTAGAGTCTGGAACACCCCGCGCGCTCATCCGCCCGCGCAACTCCCGCACAAGCTCGCGGCCCCCACAACCAGCCAGCTCCGCCATCAGGGCGAGCTGATTTTCGTTCAGCTTCGGCAGCCGTTTCCCTCCCTCGATCGCCGGGTGCCCCATCTTCGCGACGGCCTCATCGTCGCTAAGGTGGACTGGCGATAAGGACTCACTCTCTCCCACCAGCACGGCAACAGACTCCACCCGCCTCGCATCCCTCACCTCCGCCAACGGCTCTCGCACCAACCACTTCTTTTTCGCCATCGCATCCAGCAGCGCCTTATTCGCGCCGGTCGCGCTGCGAATTGTAGCCGTCTTCCCGGCCACTCCACTCTCCAGATAATTCAGCACGGCGTACTCGCGATTCTGATCTTCCACGCTCAGCTTCGACCGCCGCGACGATCCCTTCGCCGCGCCCTCGTACAGCACCTTCCGCCCCTGTTCTCCAATCTTGTAGACCCACTGCCGCCGCACCTCCGCCGTCAGCGGCATCATCCCGCGCAGCACCTCGCCCAGCGGAGCGCAGTAGTAGGCCGCCACCCACTTCCCCAGCTCCATGAGCTCGCCCGGAAGCAACGCTGCTTCGTCCATCACTTCCTGGACTCGTTTCACTTCAACGTCATCGTCCGGCGCAACGTCATGCAGCCCGACTACCACACCCACCAGCCGCTGCCCGCCAAACGGCACCATCACGCGTGCGCCTACCTCCGCCTCAAGCCCGCCGAGCTCGTACGTAAAGGCCCGATCCAGAGGCACCGGCAACGCGACATCGCAATACACACTCACCTCTACAGCCTAACCGCCCTGACCATGTGGAGATTCCCCACCCTCCGGACCCCAGAACACCGCCCACGTCACGAGGTCATCAGAGAACTCGACAAATCGGTGCAGTGCATTCGCCGGCACGAACAGAACATCTCCTGCGACAAACGGAAACCGCTCCTCTTCGACCAGCAGCACTCCATGGCCGCGATGCACGATGTACAGTTCATCCTGCCCATGCGTCGTCTGGTAGTCCTTGCCGGCCGGAGCAAACACGATCAGCGACATCGAACCATGCGCCAACGCCTCCGCATCCCACACCCCTTGCGGCCATTTCTCGGTCGCCGGCAGAGGCAGCTTGACCAGCATATCCTGCAACGAAATTCGCATACGCACAGAATACTCGCGCCGCCAACCACGCTCTAGGATGAGACGCCAGTTCCCTTTTGTGCGAGCTCTTTCTCCAGCGACTTGATGCGTTTGGCGTTGGCCTTCTTATCCTCGATCAGACCTGCAACCCGCCCCGTCAAATCCGCCGACCCCACACTCAGCAGAGCTCCCAACTCCCGCAGTCGTGCATAGTCTCTCCCCGCCGCCCTTACCGCGCGCAGTCCGCAGCAGAATTCCACCCGCTGCCCCTGCTTCACCTTCTCGACGCGCCGCACCAACAGCCCCCCGATCGCGCCCGTAGACCTCACATGCGTTCCACCGCAGGCATTGAACTCCACGCCCTCCATCTCCACAATCCTCATCCGCCCCGCACGCTCAGGAAGTTTACGCAACTCACCCCGAGCCAGCATCGCCTCAGCCTCTTCGCGCTCCACCCAACGCGGACGCATCGCGCGGTCTTCGTAGATCACCCGATTCGCCGCAGCCTCCACCCGCCGCAGCTCCTCCTCGCTCACCTTCTCAACCGCCAAATCGATCGTCACCGAATCCGCCCCGAGATGAAACGAAACCGTCGCCGCTCCGAGTTCCTTCAAAAACATCGCCGACAACAAATGCTGCCCAGTGTGCTGCTGCGCGAGATCCATTCGCCGATCCGCATCCACGCGCCCAACGATCTCCGTCCCCTCCGGCAGCGGCTTGCGCACGTAGTGCCACACCTCGCCAGTCTCGTCCTCCTCCACGCGTTCGACGACCACCTCGAGCACCGCGCCACTCTTCGCCGTCGCCACCAGCAACCCCGTATCCCAGGGCTGTCCGCCGCCGACGGGATAGAATGCCGTCCGATCCAGCGCCACCTGCCAAACCTGTTCCTTCTGCCCGCTCTCGCCCACCGCATGCGAGTCCAGCCGAACGTCCGTCACCACCGCGCAAAACTCCAGCGCCGAACCATCTCCTGCCGCCGCGTCATAGTACAGCCTCTCCGCAACCGATCCCACTACTCCACCTCTTCCGCCGTCTTCAGCACGGCCTTTCGCAACGCCTCAACTTCCGTCCGGCTGCCGATCACCAGCGGCGTCCGATCATGAATCCCTTCAGCCTGCACCTCCAGAATCCGAATCTCTCCGTCAACCGCCGCGCCTCCGGCCTGCTCCGCCACCATTGCCAGCGGATACGCTTCATACAGCAGCCGCAACTTGCCTCGCGGCGCCTTCTTCGTCGGAGGATACAAAAACACGCCACCCTTCAGCAGCGTGCGATGGAAGTCCGCCACCAGGCTCCCGATATACCGCGCCCCGTACTCCTGCGCGCCCAACTCTTCCCGCACCAGGCTTTCCAGAAACTCCCGATAGACCTCCGGCCAGCTCGCTGCGTTGGCCTGGTTGGCCGAGTAATACGGCCCCTGCTCGGGCATCGTCATCCCCTCCGCCGTCAGCACAAACCTCTCTTCCTCATCCAAAGTAAACGCCGCAACGCCCTCACCCAACGTCATCACCATCACGGCCGATGGCCCATACAACACATACCCCGCTGCCACCTGCTCGGTCCCCAGCTTCAGCACCGACGACACTACATCCCCCACCCTCCGCACTACGCTGAAGATCGTCCCTACATTCACATTCACATCAATGTTGGATGACCCATCCAGCGGATCGAACACCACCACAAACTCCGCGTCGGAATACGGCACACCTTCGCCGCGCGTAAAGACCACCGGCCCCTCATCCTCTTCGCTCACAATGGCCGCGACACGTGGAACCCCGCGCAGCAGCTCGGTCAGCAGATCATTCGCGAACACATCCAGCTTCTGCTGCTGCTCGCCCTGGACATTTACCGCGCCGACCGCACCGTAGATATCCCCCAGCCCCGCTCGCCGGATCTTTCGCTCGATCTGCCGTGCCGCCGCAGCGATCGCTCCAAACACCTCGGCAAGTCCCGCGCTCGCATGCGATGCCACATAGTCTTCCACGGTTACCACCCGGGTCCCAGCCTCCGCGATCATCGTCGATTGGTTCATCATCTGCTGAGCCTCGTCTCCCGCTGCAACCTCTTCCTACAGCCTACAATCTCCTCATGCTCTCGCGCCGCCGATTTCTCACCACCGCCGCCGCCACCGCGCCGGCCCTCGCCCTCAAGCCCTCGCATCTCGACGCTCAACTACCGCAGGACCCCGCGCCCATCGCCGCCCTCAAAGACCGTTCCCACGAGGCCGTCCCCATCTCCGCCGCCGAGCGCCAGCAGCGCATCGACCGCGCCCGCGAGCTCCTCGCCCAGAACAAGCTAGCCGCCCTCACCGTCACCGGCGGCACCACCCTGCAGTACTTCCTCGGCGTCCCCGCGGGCCAATCCGAGCGCCTCTTCGCGTGGACGCTCCCCGCCACCGGCGACCCCTTCATCGTCTGCCCTACATTCGAAGCGGGTCGCATCCATGAGTCCCTTGGCACCTCGCCCAACGGCGCCAATACCCGCGTCTACACCTGGAACGAAGACGACGACCCCTACGCCCTGCTCGCCAGCTCGCTCAAGGCAGCCACGCCCTCGTCCCTGCCGCTAGCTCTCGACGAACGCGTCCAATTTGTCTTCGCCGACCGCATCGCCCAGGCCGCCGCGCCGCGCACCGTGACCTCCGGCATCCCCGTCGTCGCCGGCTGCCGCAGCATCAAATCCCCCGCCGAGCTAGCCCTCATGCAGCTCGCCAACGACATCACCCTCTCCGTCTACAAAGCCGTGTACGAATCCTGCTCGCCCGGCATGACGAACCGCCAGTTCACCGCGCTCGTCGACGCCGCCTACGCCCGCTGTGGCGTTCGCGGCGAAGCCTCCTGCCAGGTCGCCGCCTTCTCCGCCCAACCCCACGGCTCTCCCACCCCGCAGGTCATCCGCGAAAACCAAATCATCCTCATCGACGACGGCTGCTTCGTCCAGGGCTACCAATCCGACATGTCCCGCAGCTTCGTCTACGGCAAACCCACCGACCGCCAGAAGCGCGTATTCGACATCGTGCACAAGGCGCAGGCCGCCGCCCTCGCCGCCGCTCGCCCCGGCGTCGAAATGCAATCGATCGACGCCGCAGCACGCAACGTCATCACCGCCGCCGGCTTCGGCCCTGATTACAAACACTTCACCCACCGCGTCGGCCACGGAATCGGCATGGACATGCACGAGTGGTACTACCTCGTCCGCGGCAACACCCAACTCCTCGCCGCCAACATGACCTTCTCCGACGAGCCCGGCATCTATCTCCCCGATGACCCCGAACCCTTCGGCATCCGTCTCGAAGACGATATGCACATCACCGAAGACGGCGCCAAACTCTTCACTCCTCAAAGCCCCAGCCTCGAACATCCCTTCGCCAACGCCTAGCACCGAATGGATGAAGATCAATTTCGCTGAGCGGTTCAACTCACCGCGTAGCCTTGAACGACTCTTCCTCGCCTTGAATCTCAAGCTCTCTATTCCGAGATTTGATTATCTTGTACAACGCCACAGCGGCGACAAGTGAACCAACCACCACACCAGCAACGATCCCCATGATGGAACTCTGCGAAACATCGTCAAGCTGAAATGCTTCATACACAATAACCAGCGTGACGAAGACAAGATGGAATTCAGCCGCCGCGATAAACAGCCACGTATTGATCTTGCGGGAATTATGCAAGCTTTCGTAGATCAAAAAACCTGAAACGAACGCCGGCGCGATGAGCAAAAAAAGCAACTCGAGCAGATGAGGGATGGACCACTTCACAAAAACGTCAGCGATCCATACCAGCGAAAAAATTACGACGGAGTAGTAAGCAACAAACTTCCCTATCGTCCTGGTTCGACTGCCTCCGCGATCTCTTCCGCTACTCATCTCCATACAAGTTCCACAACACTCCTCGATTCGCAGGATCTACTTCGGCATCACCATCAACTCAATCCCGCTAGCCGCTCCGGCCTCGTGAAACACCGTCTCCGTAGCCTTCTTGAAGTCCTCCGGCTTGGCCTTCGCAATATCCATGAACATCTGTGGATTGCGATCGGTCAGCGGAAACCACGAGCTCTGCACCTGCACCATGATCCGATGGCCCTTCAGGAACGTGTGGTTCACATCCTGCATGCTGAAGTCGACCGCCGTAACCTTGCCCGGCACCAGCGCTTCTGGCTTGGCTAACGAGTTCCGGAACTTCGCGCGGAACGGCTCGCCGCGCACCAGCATCTGGTACCCGCCCATCATCACCGGCGGAGCAGCCAACACATGCTTGCCCTGGTTCTCCTCATCCGGATCGGGAAAGTTTTCCGGATAGACATCAATCAGCTTCACATCGAAGTCCGCATCCGTGCCCGTCGACGCAATCTTCAGCCGCGGCCGCACTGGCCCAACCACCGTCACATCCTCGGTCAGCGGCTCGGTCTCATACACCAGCACATCCGGCCGCGTCGCAGCGAAACGCTGATCATCATCCATGTAACGCTGCGGAGGATCAGCCTCGGTCACATACCCTACATACGGCACGGGATGCGCCGGGTCACTCACATACTCGTCCTTACTTTCCTTCACCGCAGGCGCCGTCCAACCCAACCCGCCGCCCGGCTGGAAGTAAATCATCTTCGTCTCCGCCGGCTTCGGAGGCCAGGCATCATACTTCTTCCACACATTGCTGCCCGTCTCAAACGTGTACGCCGTAGGCAGCGGAGTCCACGGCGCGTCCTTCAGATAGTGCGCAAAGAATGGAGCCTCGATCGTCTTGCGAAAAAACTCCGATGTACCCGATCCAAACTGGATGTCGCCCAGCGAGGCGCCGGATCCCCGCGCCCATCCACCGTGCACCCAAGGCCCTTCCACCAACGTATTTGCCGCAGCCTCGGGACTCAGCTTGTCAATCGCGTGGAACAACTTCACCGGCCCGGCCAGATCCTCCGCATCGAACCACCCCCCCACCGTCATCACGGCAGCCTTCACGCCGAACATATGCTGCTCCATGGTGCGAGCCACCCAGTAGCCGTCGTAGGTGTCATGGATCGTCTGATCGTGATACAGCGGATTCGTATTACCCGCCGCCGAATCCAGGTTCGCCAGCGTCCCCATCTTCAAGTAGTACGCATACGCATCCTTCGTAAAGAACTCAAAGTTGCTCTCCGGCTCAACCTTCAGCGGATTCTTCTGCGGCCGATAAAACGCCGCATAAAACGAGTGGTTCGCCCCGACCATGAACGTTCCACCGTGATACGCGTCATCGCCGTCAAACAGATTCATCATTGGCGCCTGCGGACTCGCCGCCTTGATCGCCGGATGCCCGTTGATGATGCTCGCGACCGTATAGAACCCCGGATAGCTGATGCCTTGGATCCCGACCTTGCCGTTGTTGTCCTTCACATTCTTCAGCAGCCAGTCCACCGTGTCGTACATATCGGTCGACTCATCAATCCCCTTGCCGCCCCTCGGCGGAGTCATCTCCACCCAGTTGCCCTCGCTCTCCCACCGACCGCGCACGTCCTGGCACACCAGGATGTATCCGCTCTCGAGCATGTCCATATTGCCCGTCACGCGCGGCATCACCACAGCGTCGTCATAGCTGCCGCAGCTATACGGTGTGCGCGTCATCAGAAATGGATAAGGCCCCTTATCCGCAAATTGCCCGGCAATCGGCGTATACACCTGCGTATAAAGCTTCACGCCATCGCGCATCGCAATCCGGTACTCATGCTTCTCATAGTGCGTCTTTGCGAACTCCAGCATCTGCTGCATTCGCTGCTGCATCGTAGGTGGAGTTGCCGGCGGCGCCATCGGTGCCGTCGTCTGCGCGCCAACCGACGCAACCAATCCCAACATCAATCCCCATGCCAACGACACTCTGACAACGACACGCATGCGCGATCTCTCCTGTTTTCAACTACGCTTCAGCTTCCAAGGGCTCTTCGGATTCTACTCGATCCATACACCAACCCACCTCTATGGTGCCCACCTTAACCACCTACACCCCGACGCTCTCGATCGCCTTCCCCTTCCCCGCCAGCCGCATCACCAGTCTCTCCAGCACCAGCTTCTTATCCGCCGGGCTCGACCGCAACTCCAGGTCCGCCTTCGCGATCAAACGTAGCCCGTTCGTCAGCTCGCCACGGTCACGATACCGCCGTGCCTGCGCAATCAGCGCGTCGGCCGCAAAGGGCGCCACGCGAAAGCCCGGCCACAAGACCTGCCACATCGCGCGCTGATCTTTCACTTGTTTTTCGTTCAACACCAGCATCTGCCGATACGTCTTCGCCAGTGAAAACACGTGCCCGATCGCCGCATCCTCTCCACCCTCCGACGCGTTCAGCAACCCCGCCAGCAGCCCCAGCGCCCGCGGCGCGTCCTTGAGACTGATCGCGTCCGTCAGCTCATACAAACTCCGCTGCTTGGCAGCCGACACCATCGTCTCCACATCCCCCACCTCCACCGTCCCCTTGCCGACGCCGCCCACATACAGCAGCAGCTTCTCCACCTCGCTCGCCACCAACATCATCTCCGCCCCGCCACTCGACCCCAGCGCATCCACCAGTTCGCGCGCGGCATCTTCACTGAACTCCACACCCCTGGCTTTCGCCTCACGCACCACCCACTGCATCGCGTCGTCGTCGCTCACGCGCTGCAGCTCCACCACGCCACACACATCACCGAGCGTCTCCCGAATCTTTTCGGCACGATCTTTGTCCGTCATGTCCATCCTGCGTAGGTCCTGTGGCAGCGCAAGATAGTCCGCCACGAAGATCACCAGCGCCTGCGGGTTCGGCCGCCGAAAATATTCGTCGATCGCTTTGAACTCTTCCTTCTTCTGCCCGCGTCCGTAGAGCGTCTTCACGTTGCGCAGAAACAGCACCTGGAACGGAGCCATCAGCGAAGGAGTCTGCGCCAGGTCAAGCGCTTCAAAGATCGACGTCTGTCCCAGGTCCAGATCGTGCAGACAGAAGTCCTTCATCTCCTCCGGCACCAGCGCCCGCATCACGCCCTTGCGGCACATCTCCATCAGAAACGCATCGTCCCCCAGCAGCACATATCCTGCTCGGCGCGAGTCTCCACTCACCTCCGCCAGAAACCGCTCCACCCCCGCGAAGCTCTTCAGTCCCGTGCGCGTAGCGCCTGCTTGATAAATTTTTGCTTCGCTCATCTAAAGCTCTCCAACATGTCGCTCACCACCGCCTCCGCAAAATCTTTCGCCATTCTGCGAACGGCGTCCCCATCCTCCTGCACAAACCCGCTCAAGTCTTCGGTCGACTGATACTGTTCCCTCCACGCAAACGCGTCGTTTTTGTAAAGAACAGCCCCATCATGCGCCACCAGCTCTACACTCGCCGTAATATTCACCAGGTAACTGGACGTCTGCCCACTCGTCGAGTCATAGGTCAGCGGCACCACCGTCTCGGTCACAATGGTTCCCTTGAGCACCGCGTCCGTGTGGTCCGCATTCGCGCCCGTCACCACCCGATAATTCGTTCGCGTATTCAACTCACGCACCATCGCCTGCGTGAACGCCGTCTCGGTGTTGAACGCCTGCACCTTCGACGCGAAGATGGGCACCCCCAGCGTCCGCACGTTCGCCGGAATATGCGACGCCGCACCCACCTGGTGGTATCCACACCCTACCAACAACACGACCAGTCCCAGAGCCAGAACACGCATGGTTACGATGATAACTGGTTTAGAAAAGCAATCGTTTCCGATCTAATCCACCGTCTTCTCGCCGACGTAATAAAGATCATGCGGCACCTCCAGCGTGTCTGGATCCGCCGTCCACGGCATCGTCTTCCACTCCGTCGTCACCGGCGTCACCAGCATCAAATGCTCGCGCTCGCCGATCTTGATCGGCATCGCAAACCCCGCCTCGTCCGCGCTCCACCGATACGCCACCGTCCCCTTCGCGCGATCGAACTTCAGCTCCAGCATCGGCAGCGCCGCATGCCGCAGATACTCATTGAAGAACGGTGTCAGGTTCATTCCCGTCCGTTGATTCCACCACGCCACCACATCTTCCGTCATGATGTTCTGATACTTGAAGTGCTGATAGAAGTCGTGAATATCCGCAAACCACTTCGCATCGTCGTCGAGCACGCTGCGCAGCGTATTCAGCATCAGCGCGCCCTTGAAATACTGATCCTCGGTAGGCTCCGCATTCGTCCCGCGCTCCGGGATAATCGGCTGCCGATTCCGTATCTTCGGCTGCAGCCCGTTCAGATACTTGATCGCATCGGCCTTCCCCCACCGATACTCCACGTACAGCTCTTCCAGATACGTCGTCCATCCTTCGTGAATCCACATGTCCGAACGGTCTGCAGCTGTAATCGAATTCCCAAACCACTCATGCCCACTCTCATGAATGATGATGAAGTCGAACTTCGGCGAAATCCCCACACCCGTCCAATCGTGCCCGTAGTAGCCATTCTCAAAGTGATTGCCATAGGCCACCGCCGTCTGGTGTTCCATGCCGGCGTACGGCACCTCGATCAGCTTGTACCCATCCTTATCGAACGGGTACTCGCCGAGATAATGCTCATAGGCATCGAGCATCCCCGGCACCTGCGCAAACTGCGCCTTCGCCTTTTCCAGGTCCTCCGGCAGCGCATAGAAATCCATCGTCGTCTGCTCGCCCGTGTCCTTATTCACATGCACGCCTGACCAATGCTGATACTCCCCAATATTCAGCGCCACGTCGTAGTTGTTGATCGGATAGTGCACCCGCCATTGCCACTCCGTGTACCCATCGCCTAAATCCTTGCTCGCCACGAACCGCCCGTTGGACACATCCATCAGCCCGTTCGGCACCGCGATATCCAACTCCATCCCATCCTGCGGCTCATCCTTCCACTGATCTTTATTCGGCCACCAGACGCTCGCACCCTCACCTTCGCAAGCGGTAGTAATCCACGGCTTGCCCTCCTTGTCCTTATCGAACGAGAAGCACCCAAACCTCCCCTGCGTGACCGGCTGCCCGTGATACGCCACCGTAACTTCCGCCACCTCACCTACCTTCAGCTCGCGCGGAAACTCCACATATAAACTCCGAGAGTCCGCCGAAGCCCTCGTATACGTCGCTGCCTTCCCCTCAAACGTAATCCCATCCAGCGTCAATTCCGGCGTCAACTCCAGCTGAATCTTCCGCCCATCCTTCAACATCCGAAACCGCACTACGTTCGTCCCCGCAATCGTCTTCGCCACTGGATCCACGCGCAGCGTCAGGTGATAAAACAGCAGGTCATTATTGGCGCGATACGGCCCATACCCACCGCGCAGCAGATCATCCTTGGTCGGCATCAACCCTGCCACCGGCGGCTGCGCCCCCTGCCCTACCTTCGCGCCCGGCGTAGTCGTCGAACTCTGCGCCGACGCCATCGGCTTCGGCTTCGTCTGCGCCCCAGCCACACCCACCACCAACCCCACCACGAACACCCACCCGCCAAAACGCATCGTCATCCGGTTAGCCTATCGCAACCCTGCACCCATCTGCGATACCATCCCACCAGAGACACCGCTCCACCGGAGTCGCCCGTGAACTTCACGCCCTCCTCCATCGCCGCGCTCATCGTCGCCGCCAGCTTCGCCGCCGGGCTCAACGTCTACGCCACGGTCGCGACCCTCGGCATCCTTGCGCACTTCGACTGGGTCACCCTACCGCCAGGCCTACACGCGCTCTCCAACCCCTGGATTATCGCCGTCTCCAGCCTCCTCTTCGCCGTGGAAGTCTTCGCTGACAAGATCCCCGCCTTCGATCTCGTCTGGAACGCCGCCCACACCTTCATTCGCGTGCCCGTCGCCGCGCTGCTCGCCTACCAGGCCGCCTCGCAGCTCTCGCCCGAGATGAAGCTGCTCGCCGCCGTCGGCGGAGCCACCATCGCGGCCATCGCCCACACCTCCAAGACCGCTGCCCGCGCCCTCGTCACCCCCAGTCCCGAGCCGCTCTCCAACATCGCGCTCTCGGCAAGCGAAGACGTCGCCGCGATCTCGCTCACCTGGTTCGCGACCCACCACCCCTTCGCCGCCGCCGGCATCGCCACCGCTGCCATCGTGTTCCTGATTCTCAGCATGCGCTGGATCGCCACTCGCCTCAAACGCCTCTTCCGCCGCGAGCCCTCCACCGCAATCTCTCCCACAAAATAAATGGAGGCGGCCCGAAGGCCGCCTCCATCAATCTCATTGCAGCGCACCGCTTACGCCGGTGTCGTATGCCCTTCGCCAAACCCAGGCTTCCGCCCGGCCTCCGGCTTCAGCACCTGTTGCTTATCATCACCGTCATCATCGCCGGCCGAGGCCAGGCTAGACTTCACCGGTCCAAGCAGCTTGCCCTGGATAATCAACTCGATCTCCGCAGCATCCAGCGTCTCACGCTCCAGCAGCGCCGCCGCCATCGCATGCATCACTTCGCGGTTCTCATCCAGAATCTTGTACGCGGAGTTGTACGCCTCATCGACCAGCCGCCGCACAGCCTTATCAATCTGCTGTGCCGTGTCATCCGAGTAGTCCCGAGCCTGTCCAATGTCCCGGCCGAGGAACACTTCCTGTTCCTTCTTGCCATAGGTCAGCGGTCCAAGCTCGCTCATGCCGTACTCGCAAACCATCTTCCGAGCCAGCTCCGTCGCGCGCACAATATCGTTGCCCGCGCCGGTAGTCATGCGGTTCATAAAGATCTCTTCCGCGCAGCGCCCGCCCATTAGGATGGCCAGCTGCGTGTTCAGATAATCCCGCGTCACCGTGTGCTTGTCCTCTTCCGGGAGGTGCATCGTCACACCCAGCGCCATGCCGCGCGGGATGATCGTCACCTTGTGCAGCGGATCGGAGTGCTCGCGCTTCGCAGCCACCAACACGTGTCCAGCTTCGTGATAAGCGGTGTCGCGCTTGTCGTCCTCGCTCAGCAGCATGGACTTCCGCTCGGCGCCCATCAGCACCTTGTCCTTCGCTACCTCAAAGTCGTACATGTGCACGGCCTTGCGGTTGAACCGCGCAGCCGTCAGGGCAGCCTCGTTCACCATGTTGGCGAGGTCCGCGCCCGTAAAGCCCGGTGTTCCCCGAGCCAGAATCGGCAGGTTCACATCCTCGGCCAGCGGCACCTTCTTCGAGTGCACTTTCAAAATCTCCTCGCGTCCACGAATGTCAGGACGATCCACAATCACGCGGCGATCGAAACGACCTGGACGCAGCAGCGCCGGATCCAGAACATCAGGCCGGTTGGTCGCAGCAATCAGGATCACGCCGTCGTTGGACTCGAACCCGTCCATCTCGACCAGCAGCTGGTTCAGCGTCTGCTCGCGCTCGTCGTGTCCGCCGCCCAGTCCAGCACCGCGGTGCCGTCCCACAGCGTCAATCTCATCGATGAAGATGATGCAAGGAGCATTCTTCTTGCCCTGCTCAAACAGATCGCGAACGCGGCTCGCGCCGACGCCCACGAACATCTCCACAAAGTCCGAACCCGAGATCGAGAAGAACGGAACATTGGCTTCACCTGCAACCGCACGGGCCAGCAAGGTCTTGCCGGTTCCCGGAGGTCCGACCATCAGCACGCCCTTGGGAATACGCCCGCCCAGGCGCTGGAATTTCTGAGCCTCGCGCAGAAATTCAATGATCTCCCGCAGCTCTTCCTTGGCCTCGTTGACGCCCGCAACGTCCTTGAACGTAATTTTCTTCTGCTGCATGGAAAGCAAGCGAGCGCGGTTCTTGCCAAAGCTCAACGCCTTGTTGCCGCCGCTCTGCATCTGCCGCATCATGAACATGAACAGTGCCACCAGCACCAGAATCGGCGCAAAGCTCAGCAGCGCGTTCCAGTACATGTTTCCCTGCTGGCTCTTGAACGTGACATCCACGCCGTGGGCCTTTAGATCGGCCTCCTCGTTGTGGTCCACATAGTTCGCCGGAATCGTGGTGTGGAAAGTCTCTTTGCCGTCCTTGTACTTGCCCGTGACGTCAGCGCCGTCCACCAGCACATCCGAGATCTTGTTGTTGTCCGCGTCATCCTGGAACTGTGTCAGGCTCACTGCCTTGTCGTGGCCCGCAGCCATGTTGGTCGCGACGAAGCGCCAGCCCACCAGCAGGCAGCCCAGCGTCAGCACCCAGATCAACAACTGTTTGACTGTTGAATTCAATCCGATTCCTCGTTTCGTCTTCTACTGCTCCGTCCGTGTGCTGGACGGCTACCACCCCAAACATTCGTCTGAACTTCAAACGATTCGCTCATCCCTCGGAGCCGTGCAACAACCCCGAAAGCTTCGCCTGATGTCTTAGACGCCAGCCGCAGAATTACGGTGCAGTGTTTTGCGGCCGTCTTCACTCCTGCGCCGGGTTTGATCTAAATTCTACTCTGGCGACGCCCCGATCCGGCAGAAATATCGTCCACAGATCCCGATCTTCCACCATAACGGAATCAGTAACCCTGCCGCCACAACCGTATTTCCCGCGCCGAACGCTCCACCCGCAAACCTCCATGCAGCTCCAGCCGGCTCCCAATTTTTCCTGTCACCGCGCCACCCACGCCCCCGAAACCCGCCAGCGCCAACACCTTGGCTGTCTCCTCCCCGCCTAACACATAGGCCACATCCGCGTCGGCAAACACCATCCGCGCAGCCGCCCGTACAATTCTCCGCCGCAACGCGGACCGCATCGCGCGCAGTCGTTCAATTTCGATCGCATACCCAACCTCCCCCACCGCCGTGCTAACAGCACGGCCCCCGCCGCGAACCGGCTTGCCCGGTAACAGTACCTGCGGCAACACCCGCGTCACCTCCGCCTGCCAGAACGCCTCTTCCTCCCGAGCCACCTCCGCGGTCCGCGCCAATAACGCATCGACACCGGGATTAAATTCCCGCAGCATCGGCATCAGCACATGCCGCACCCGGTTCCGCGTTAACGACACATCCTGATTCGTCGCATCCTCTCTCCACGCCTGCCCCCGCTCCCGCAAAAACGCCTCCACCTCCACCCGACGAACCCCCAACAGCGGCCGCACAATCTTTCCACCCCCTGATACCTGTACTTCAGGCGAGATCCCTCCCAGCCCCTCGGTCCACGCCCCCCGCAGCATCTTCATCACCACCGTCTCCGCCTGGTCATCGAGCGTATGTGCCGTCGCCACCACGTCCACCACCCCACTCGCCATCAACCCCCGCAGCGCCTCATACCGCAACTCCCGCGCCGCCTCCTCAACACCTTCCCCCTGCATCGCCTGCCGCGCCGCCGTGTCCACCCGAAACACCGTCAGCGGAACCCCCAGCCGCTCGCACAGCTCCCGTACAAAATCTTCATCTCCGTCAGCCTCCGCGCCGCGCAGCCCATGATGCACATGCGCCACACGGAGCACCACCCCAAGCGGCGTCTTATTCTGAGCACTTTCCGTATTGGCCTCCACCAACGCCAGCAGCAGCGCCACCGAATCCGCTCCGCCGCTCACCGCAACGCACACCCGCTCCCCCGCCTTGAACATCCCCCGATCCATCGCCAAACTTGCCTTCGCCGCCATCGTTCCACTCTATCCTCTACGCTCTATCTTTTACACTTTGCTTTGGCGCATCCAAACGGTTTGGCGACCACGTTTTTCGCTAAAGGAGATTTTCATGAGCACTTCGCATCACACCGTTACCCTCGAAGACGCGCGACGCATCATCGCCGCAGCCACCAAAAAGGCAGAAGAGATTAAGCAACCCATGAATATTGCAGTGGTCTGCGCGGGCGGACACCTCCTGGCCTTCGAGCGCATGCACGGCGCATGGATCGGCTCGGTCGACATCGCCCAGAAAAAAGCCTGGACCTCGCGAGCCTTCGACATTGAGACCGGAACCCTCGGCACGCTCTCGCAGTCCGGTGATCAGTTCTTCGGCATCCACGCCTCGAACGACGGGAAGGTAATGATCTTCGCCGGCGGCGTCCCCATCAAGCAGGATGGCAAAGTCATCGGAGCCATCGGCGTAAGCGGTGGTCTTGGCGCACAGGACCAGGCCGTGGCCGAAGCCGGCGTCGCAGCCCTCTAAAATTCATCATCCCGCAAACGGGCCTCGTCACAGAGGCCCGCTTGCGCCTCCCGCTTTCCCTATCCTCTATCCCCTATCCTCTACACTCTGTACCTATGCCCACCCTCCGCCGCGCCACGCCCGACGACGCTCCCACCATCACCGCCCAGCGCCACCAGATGTTCGCCGACAACGAGCTCGCCACCGAAGCCGCCTACGACGTAATGGACATCGCCTTCGAACCCTGGGTCCGCGAGCGCCTAGCCGACGGCCGCTACGTCGGTTTGTTCCTCGAAGAAGAAGGAAACCTCCTCGCCGCCTGCGGCATCTTCTTAGGCGACTTCCCCCCACACTTCCTCGATCCCAATCCCATCCGCGCCTACCTGCTCAACTTCTACACCGCGCCCGAAGCCCGAGGCCGCGGCCTCGCCACCCAACTCCTCCAACACGCGGTCGACGAATGCAAGAAAGCCAACGTCCGCGTCATCACCCTCCACGCCTCAAAATTCGGCCGCCCCATCTACGAAAAATTCGGCTTCACCCAGAACAACGAAATGATTCTGAGACCAAGTTCTTAGTTCTCAGTTGTCAGTTCTCAGTAAAGATGTCTCTCCGCGCATCAACATTCGCAACACGCAGCATGTAACTGACAACTGAGAACTAACAACTGACAACCGCGAAGCGGTATACTTCGATTCCCATGTCTGTCTTCGTGATCATCCCCGCCGCCGGAATCGGCACCCGCATGGCCCACGCCAATGCGGGCGTTTCCAAGCAGTTTATCGAGCTCAAAGGCCTTCCCATCCTGGTCCACTCCGTCCGCGCCTTCTTGGACGTCCCCGCCATCACGGCCATCTACGTAGCCGTCCGCGACACTGAGCAGGCCCGCGTGTCCGACATGCTCGCCGAGCACCATCTCTCCGCCAAGGTCCACGTCGTCACCGGCGGCGACAACCGCCAGGAGTCGGTCGCCAACGCCCTCGCTGCCCTCCCCAGCACCTCCGCAGCCGACATCGTCCTCGTCCACGATGCCGTCCGCCCGCTCATCGACCCCGGCACAATAGCCCGCACCATCGCGGCCATCGAAAAGCACGGCGCGGCCATCGTCGCCACGCCCGCCATCGACACCATCAAGCAAGTCGAGCGTACCGCCGACGGCGCCCTCATCACGGCCACCATCCCCCGCGAGCTCATCGTCCATGCGCAAACCCCGCAGGGCGCCACCGTCCCCCTCCTCCGCCGCGCTTTCGCCGAAGCCGCCGCCGACGAGTTCACCGGCACCGACGAATCCAGCCTCCTCGAGCGCGCCAATATCCCCGTCTTCGTCGTCCAGGGAACCTCCCGCAACTTCAAAGTCACCCAGCCCGGCGACCTCGAAGTTGCCGAGTTCTACCTAGCCGGCTGACCTCAAGGCTCTAACATGCAATTTCAACTCGACCAGTCCATCGAGATCCTTGCCCACACCCCCGCCGTCCTCGACTCTCTCCTCCGCGGCAAATCCGAGGCATGGCTCCACTGCCGCAAATCTCCCGAAGCCTTCAGCCCCATCGACGTCATCGGCCATCTGATGCTCGCCGACGAAACCGACTGGCTCCCGCGCGCACGCATGATCCTCGAAGGCCACGCCCGCACCCCCTTCGCTCCCTTCGACCGTTTCGACTTCCAGCGCCTCATCGCCGGCAAGTCCATCGACTCCCTGCTCGAAGACTTCGCCACTCTACGTAGCCAAAGCCTTCAGACCCTCAAATCGCTCAACATCACGGAAGAGCAACTCGACCTTCCGGGTACCCATCCTGAATTTGGCCCAGTCACCTTGCGCAACCTGCTCGCCACCTGGGTCGTCCACGACCTCGGCCATATCCAACAAATCGTCAAAACAATGTCCAACGAGTACCGCGAGGCCGTCGGCCCGTGGCATGCGTATCTAACCATCCTTCACTGATCTGGATGCGTCCAGCACGCCTCGCACCAAAACCGCACCGCGTATCATCTAATCAACTGTCATGGCCAGCGCAACCCAGTCCGTCGAGCTAACGGAAGACCAGCTCGCCCTCATCGCCCGCGCCCTCGCCGACCCGCGCCGCTACGAGATCCTCAAGACGATCAGCACCAAGCGCTCCTGCACCCCGTGTAGCAAAATGCGCGATTGCATCGACATCTCCCCCGCCACCCTCTCCCACCACATGAAAGAACTCGAGACCGCCGGCCTGGTCCGCTCCGAGAAAAACGGCAAGTTCGTCAATTACTTTCCCCAGACGCACATCCTGCGCGCCTACCTCGACCGCCTCAAGTCCGACCTCGCCTAACCCTTCTTACCCCTCAAGTCTGTTATCTCGACCGGAGGCGCGCTTTTGCGCCGCAGCGGGGAGACCTGCAGCTTCTACCCCCGCTTCCCGGCATGCCAGGGCGCACCACGTCCCACTTCTAGGTAAGCCAAGGCTTCAGCCTTGACACCACCGGCTTCTGGGAACCGTGGGCTTTAGCCCCTGGGGTATGCCCTCCTCGCCATTCCACAAAAATTCACACGCATCCTGAATCCTCCGCACCCTCCACCTCATCAATTCGATGGTTGTCGAATTATCGAAGGATGATTGATACAAGGAGATTCACATGAGCACCCTCACAGGAAAAGTCGCCGTCGTTACAGGAGCCTCCAAGGGCATTGGCGCAGGCATCGCCAAGGCATTCGGAGCGGCCGGCGCCTCCGTCGTTGTCAATTACGCCTCCGATAAATCTGGTGCCGACAAGACCGTCGATACGATCACCAAGGCGGGTGGCAAAGCCATCGCCGTCCACGGCAACGTCTCCAAACTTGAAGACGCGCAGGCCATCATCGACGCCGCCATCAAGGCCTATGGCCACCTCGACATCCTCGTCAACAACGCTGGCGTCTTCGAATTCAGCCCCGTCGAAGCCATCACCGCCGAACACTTCCACAAGCAGTTCGACATCAACGTTCTCGGTCTCCTGTTCGTCACCCAGGCAGCGGTGAAGCACCTCGGCAAGGGCGCCAGCATTATCAACATCGGCTCGCTTGCCAGCGCTGGCACCATGCCCGGTAGCGCCGTCTACTCGGCTACCAAGGCCGCACTGAACGCGGTTTCAACCGTCCTCGCGGCTGAGCTCGGACCGAAAGGCATTCGCGTGAACGCCCTCAATCCCGGAGGCGTTATCACCGAAGGCTCTCAGGCCGCCGGCTTCACGGACGACAACCCCTTCGTCAAGACCATGATCGCCGGCACACCCCTCGGTCGCCTCGGCCAGCCCCACGACATCGCCACTGCAGCCGTCTTCCTCGCGTCCGACGACGCGGGCTGGATCACCGGCCAGCTCCTCAACGCCGGCGGCGGTGCTCGCTAATCCGAACCCGCAGTCCCGATCAGCCTCTTCCACACACGCTTCAACCACACGCAATCTGAAGTTAGAAAGGAACACCATGAGCACCCTCACAGGAAAAGTCGCCGTCGTTACAGGAGCCTCCAAAGGCATCGGCGCAGCAATCGCCAAATCACTCGGAGCCGCTGGCGCCTCCGTTGTCGTCAACTACGCCTCCAGTAAAGCCGGTGCCGACGTCGTAGTCGACGCCATCACCAAGGCCGGCGGCAAAGCTGTAGCCGTCAAGGGTGACGTCTCCAAGCCCGCCGACGCGCAAGCCATCATCGCCGCCGCCATCAAGGCCTACGGCAAGCTCGACATCCTGGTCAACAACTCCGGCGTCTACGAGTTCGGCGCCCTCGAAGCCATCACCCCCGAGCACTTCCACAAGCAGTTCGACGTCAACGTGCTCGGCCTCCTGCTGGTCACGCAGGCCGCAGTCAAGCACCTCCCCAAGGGTGGCAGCATCATCAATATCGGTTCGCTGGTCAGCCGCATCACGCCTCCAGGCAGCTCTGTCTACTCTGCCACGAAGGGTGCAGTCGACGTCATCACCGGCGTGCTCTCGCTCGAGCTTGGATCCAGGGGCATCCGCGTCAATGCCCTCAACCCCGGCCTCGTCGAAACCGAAGGCACCCACACCGCCGGCTTCATCGGCTCCGACTTCGACAAGCAGCATGCCGCATCGGTACCCCTCGGCCGCATCGGTCAGCCCAAGGACATCGCCGACGCAGCCGTCTTCCTCGCCTCCGACGACGCAGGCTGGATCAACGGCCAGCTCATCAACGCTGCCGGCGGAGCCCGCTAACTTAATTCGAGTCGACCTGCGAACCTCGCACGTCTAACCCCCAGATACGATCCCGGTTCATAGCGCGGCCTCACCGCACGATGAACCGGGGTTCTACCAGGCCTCCTTTCCCCTTTCACCGCAACGGCTCCGCGTACGAGCCGCAGGAGATCCCTATGATTAACCTCGCTCTCACCATGCTTCCCATCGTCGTCACCTTCGGCGTGGCCGCTTGGTATTCCCCGTCTGACGCGGTGCAGCCCCGCTCCGCCCTGCGCGGCGGCAAGGCGACGTCCCGCCCCACCCCCTGCGACTGCTAACCCTGCCGGCCCGCAGCCGCCGGGTCTGACCTCCGCAAAACCGTCCCACCCCTGCCAGATCTCCGCTGCAATCCCCGCCCGCTGCTTTATCATCATCAGCAATGAGCATGCGCATCGGTCTCGGCTTTGACTCTCACGCCTTCAAGAAGGACGTCCCGCTGGTCATCGGCGGCCTCAAGATCAACCACCCCGAAGGCCTCGCCGGCCACTCCGACGGCGACCTCCTGCTCCACGCCATCACGGACGCCCTGCTCGGCGCTGTCTCCGCCGGCGACATTGGCACCTTTTTCCCCCCAACCGACCCCAAGTGGAAGGGCGCCGACTCCACCGTCTTCCTCAAGACCGCGCTCGAAGAGATTGCCCTGGTCGGCTTTAAAATCGTCAACATCGACTGCGTCCTCATCATGCACCGCCCTAAGATCGTGCCGCTAGCTGGAGAGATGCGCGAGCGCGTCGCGGACCTCCTCAGCATCGACGTCAACAACGTCAGCATCAAGGGCAAGACCCCCGAAGGCCTCCCCCAGGACGGCACAGCCGTAGCCCACGTCGTCGTCCTGCTTGAATCCATCACCCTGCCCAACGAGCACAAAAAGCTGACCCTCCACGCCGACGCCCCCGACGAAGAGGACATCGACGCCGCCCTGGCCGCCGTCGCCAAACCCCGCGACATCAGCGCCCTCGGTCGCAAGCTCCCCACCTTCGACACCGACGACCTCACATAGCTCCGCCCGAAAATTATTTCTGTCACCGCACTGCATTCTCAAGTACATTGGCAGCATCGAACGGAGGCAATCATGGACCCTGATCAGATCAACCACATGAGCGGCGCCATCGCGGGGATGATGGGTATCATCGCGATCATCGCCTTTGCATTCATCGCCTTCTTCATCTTTCTCTTCTGGCGAATCCTGGACAAAGCTGGCCTCTCCGGCCCCCTGGCTCTCGTGATTATCATCTGGCCCATCGGCCTCATCGTCGTCGCCTGCATCCTTGCCTTCTCCGATTGGCGCGTAGTTCCTGCACCCAACCCCTACGGCGGTCTCCAACCCTACCCACCACCGCCAACCAGCTACCCACCGGCCCCACCCACCAACTACAACCCTCCACCGCCTCCGCCCCAACCTTAGGCCTGCGCTTCGTCGCCATCGAGTTCGATCGCACAGCGATCGAACCCGATGGCTGTTAACATAAGTCTCGAAGCCTTATGACATTCGAGCCCACCGCCGCACCCAACTCTCGTCCCATCCGCGTCCGCATCGCCCCCTCGCCCACCGGTGACCCCCACGTAGGCACCGCCTACATCGGCCTCCTTAACTACATCTTCGCCCGCCAGCGCGGCGGCAAATTCGTCCTGCGCATCGAGGACACCGACCGCACCCGCTTCGTCGCCACCTCCGAGCAGATGATCTTCGACGCCCTCAAGTGGGTCGGCCTCACCTGGGACGAAGGCCCCGACGTAGGAGGCCCCTACGGCCCCTACCGCCAGTCCGAGCGCACAGAAATCTACCGCACCCACGCCGAAATCCTGCTAGCCAACGGCACCGCCTACCGCTCCTTCGAGACCGCCGAAGAGCTAGAAGCCATGCGTCAGCAGCAGATCGCCGCCAAGACCCCACCCCGCTACAACGGTGCCCACCGCCACCTCACCCCCGCACAAATCGACGCCTACTTAGAAGAAAACCGCCCCTACACCATCCGCCTAAAAGTCCCCGAAAACACGAGCACCACCTTCACCGACGAGCTCCGCGGCAGCATCACCTTCGACCACAACAACGTCGACGACCAGGTCCTCCTAAAATCCGACGGCTACCCCACCTACCACCTCGCCAACGTAGTCGACGACCACCTCATGCGGATCACCGACGTCATCCGAGCCGAGGAGTGGATCTCCTCCACCCCCAAGCACGTGCTCCTCTACAACGCCTTCGGCTGGGACCTCCCGCGTTTCTGGCACATGCCGCTCCTGCGCAACGTCGACAAATCAAAAATCTCCAAGCGCAAAAATCCGGTCTCCCTCGTCTTCTACCAACAGTCCGGCTACCTTCCGCAAGCGATGCTCAACTTCCTCGGCCTTCTGGGTGGAGGCATGGCTCAGCCCACCGAAGCCGAGATCGTCAGCAAGGGCCTCAACACCAAGGAAGGCGACATCTTCTCCCTCCCCGAGATGCTAGAAAAATTCGACTTCAAGCGCATCTCGCTAGGCGGTCCCGTCTTCGACCTGGTCAAGCTAAAGTGGCTCAACGGCGAATACCTCCGCAAGCTCTCGCCCGACGAATTCTTCGCCGCCCTCCGCAGCACCATCCTCTCGGACGACTACGTCCGTGCCATCGCCCCGCTCGTCCAGGCCCGCATGGAAACTCTCGGCCAGTTCGGCGACATGACCAGCTTCTTCTTCTCCGACAACATCTCGCCCGCCGAAACCGTCTGGCTCCCCAAGAAGCGCACCTTCGAAGAAACAGTAGCCTTCGCTGCTGAACAGCTAGTGGTACTCGAAGCCGCCACATGGGACGCCGCCTCCATCGAGTCCGCCCTAAAAGCCCTCGGCGAAGCCAAGCAGTGGTCCGTCAAAGAAAACTTCATGCTCCTGCGCGCAATCCTCACCGGCAGCACCACCAGTCCACCGCTCACCGAGAGTCTCGTAGTCTTCGGCAAATCCCGCTCCCTCGACCGCCTCCGCCGCTTCCTCGAAACGCAAAAGAAGCAAGCCAACCAGCGCAAATAATACCGCGACGCGATGGAGGACAAATGAATCCTTCCGATCTCTACACCTTCATCGCCGCCCATCCCTATGCCGTGATCTCCACCATCGCCGCGAACGGCACGCCGCAATCCGCACTGATCGGCATCGCCGTCACGCCCGATCTCGAGATCATCTTCGACACGCTCAACACCTCGCGCAAGTACGCCAACCTCCTCGCTTCTTCCTCATGCTCCTTAGTCATCGGCTGGGACGACGAAAAAACGCTGCAATACGAAGGCACCGCCTTCCTGCCCTCCGACTCCGCACTCTCCCGCTATCAAGAGCTATACTTCGCGCGCTGGCCAGAATGCCGCGCCCATAAAGAATGGCCCGACATCGCTTACGTCATCGTCAGGCCAACCTGGGTGCGTTACAGTGACTTCAGCCAACAACCGGCCACCATCAAGACGTTTCAATTCCCCCCGACTTCATATTGAGTCCAACCCGTCCTACCCACCCGCTAAACTTCCCTCATGAGTTCAGCCGACCGCAGCGTCATCAAGTACTTTTCCATCGTCGGCCTCTTCATCAGCCTAATCCTCTACACCCTCAGCTTCTTTGGCAGGACACCCTCCAACACAGCCCCGATACTTGCCGGCTCCTTCGTCCTCATGGTCGGCCTCAGTTTATCCATGATGATCCTCGACCCGGCAATCCCTTTCTTCCGCAACCGCTTCTTCTTCTGGACAACATTCTGGCAAGACATGCCGTCGTGGGGGCGTCCTGTCTATATTCTTTTCTTCCTCTTCCTCATGGCACAGTTCCTCCTTGTCGCCTCCCACGGGACACCCACAGTTCCAGTCATCGTGGACGGCTCTCCTCTCATCGCCAACGGCGGAATCGTGAAAACCTACACCCCGGCCCAACAGTTGTTCCTTGGCGAATCCGAGCTGCGCATGTTTTGTGCTGTCATGCTTGTGAACTACTATCAGCTACTGATGTACTCTCTCTTCCCACTTCGCAACGAATAGAACGGAGCGCTCTCCCATGTACCTGACCACCAGCGAACCCATCGCCTTCATCCCCACCGCCGACGCAGCCGCCGCGCGCAGCTTCTACGAGACCGCCCTCGGCCTCAACTTTGTCTCCGACGACAACTTCGCCCTAGTCTTCCGCGTCGGCTCCTCCCAAACCATGCTGCGCGTCGCCCGCACCCCCCAACCCTTCACCCCCGCAACCTTTACCATCTTCGGCTGGGAGGTAGACGACATCCACGCCACCATCGCCGACCTCAAAACCCGCGGCGTCGAGTTCCTCCAATATGACTACTTCAAGCAGGACGAAGCCGGCGTCTGGACCGCCCCCGGCGGCGCGCAGGTAGCCTGGTTCCAAGACCCCGACGGCAACATCCTCTCCCTCTCCAACCATCCCGCCTAGGTGTCTTAGCTGTATTTTGCTCTACCGGATTAGCAGGGGGCTTCAGCCCCCTGAAACAGCCGCCCCACAGAAGGGGCTTTAGCCCTGGCCTGCCGGGTGCCCCATTCATGACGGCCTCATCGCTATGAGTAGGTATCGAGCGCAGCTCGACCGCGTCTGCCCATCTCCATGCTGCAAAATAAATTTCTCAAATCCCCCTCAAAAACGGCCCAAATCCGGCGTGTCAAGCCCCCACCCGCCCCCAAACCTCACCAAACCCTCATGAACACTGGCGATTTCTCTCCGCCAACCTTGGCATAGTTACCCCACCCAACTCACTACAATTGAACTAGCCCCATCCACCACTAGAAAGCCCGACGGCCTGTCATCGACCCCTCGGGGGTCAAGGACCCCGCTCACCTGCAAAGGGGGGATACTTTGACCCTTAAACCGCCTGGATGCAATACTTTCCGGCCCACATACCCCCGACCGAAGTCATACTTCAGTCTATAACTCGTTTGACTGCCCTACTTTAGAGAAAAAGTCATACCGCGGGGGAGGGGGTACCCTACCGTCCAGTGACCGCCACCACCACCGGAAGCGTCTTCGGCGGGTAGCAAACAGCATTGTCGCAAGCTTGGTACTTCAGCGCGCCGGTCAGCGTGGACGAGCCCTTCGGCGCCACCAGCCTCACGCTCACCCGGAACTCGCCCTGATACACATCCAGCGTCTCCGTCTTGTCCAGCGGCAGCCGAAACGTCGAACCCTTCGGATATTGCTCGTCCACAATCTTCATCCCGCTCGCCGCATTGAGCTGCAGCGCAGTGGGGATCAGCAGCTCGTCCTTCGGCGTGTGCGAATTGATGTGGAATCCGTCCTGCACGCGAAATCTCAGTTCCACAACCTGCGCCTCGCCAGCCTTCACCTCAACCGCATCGGACAGCAATTCAACATGCGCCTTATGCGGCCCGCTCGCCGAGCCCAGCTGAATCTCCTGCGCAACCATCGGCGCACACGCCATTGCCACGCACAATCCGATCAGCGCAACCTTCACAGGCCACCCGAAGCGATCGCCTTCTGCACATCCGCCTCGAGCTCATCCTTGGAGTGCGCCCCGATCGTCTGTTCCACAATCTTGCCGCTCTTATCGACGTAGAAGGTCTCGGGAATGTAATCGCTCAACTGGTAGCTCTTCGAGACCTTGTCGTCCGGCATCAGGATTGGATATGTCACGCCCACGCGCTTCGACGCAGCCGCAACCTCCTTCACGGCCATGCCATCGTCCTGGTCGAGACCCAGTACGACGAGTCCCTTGTCCTTGTACTTGTTCTGCAGATCCTGGAACCACGGCATCTCCAGCTTGCACGGACCGCAATAGGTAGCCCAGAAGTTCAGCACCACCGGATGTCCCTTGTAATCGGCCAGCGAAACCTTCTTGCCATCCAGGTCGACCAGCGTGAACGACGGCGCAGGCTTGCCCAGCAACGCCTTCGCTGCGGGATCCTCGCTCGGGTCCGATCCCGAGCTCGCCGGCGAGAGCTGCACTTCACTCTGCTGCGCCTTCTGCATCACCATCTGCCGATGCCGCAGGTTATGCGTTCCCGCCATCACAATCAGCGTCACACCCGCAATGAGCAACACGACAATCGCTAACCGACGAACCGAAACGGGAACCAAGGCATCATCCTTCGGCACAGGCGAATCGTCAGCCCGTGCGCTCTCTCTAGTCTATCGCTGTTGGCCCTGCTCGTGGAGCGTCTTCGGAGCTCGTCTGCTAGCATTCTCCCTAGCCAATATCTGCGACTCCGCAATGACCCAGCTTCCCCAAACGCCAGCCATGAAACGCCCCTCAGACCTCGTCCGCATGGAGGCGGAGGCGCTAGAGCAGCTCGCCCAGCGCCTCGAAGGCCCGCAAGCCCAGGTGTTTGAGCAGGTCGCCGCACTCCTCGCCGCAACCGCCCAGAGCGGCCATCGCGTCGTCGTCACCGGAATAGGCAAGAGCGGCCTCATCGCCCGCAAGATCGCCGCAACCCTTCTGTCTACAGGAACCGCGGCGCAGTTCCTTCATCCCACCGAAGCCCTTCACGGCGACCTTGGCCTACTCAACCGCGGAGACGTCCTGCTCGCCCTCTCCTACTCGGGCGAGAGCGAGGAGCTGCTGCGGCTGTTACCCGTCCTGCCGCGCCTCGGCGTCACGCTGGTCACACTCACCGGCTGCGAGCACTCAACCTTGGCCAAAGCCAGCGCGCACGTGCTCGACGTCAGCGTAGACCGCGAAGTCTGCAACCACCAACTCGCGCCTACGACCTCGACCACCGTGATGGTGGCCCTCGGCGACGCGCTCGCCATCGACGTCAGCGGCCGCCTGGACTTCCAGCCCCAGGACTTCGCCGAGCTTCACCCTGGTGGTCAGCTAGGCAAGCGCCTCATCCCGGTGAGCCAGCTCATGCACACAGGCGACGAGATCCCGATGGTCGCTCCCACCGCAACCCTGCCCGAGATCATCCACGAGATGTCCGCCAAGCGCCTCGGCCTAACCACCGTCCAGTCCCAAGGCAAGCTTCTAGGCGTCCTCTCCGACGGCGACCTCCGCCGCCTCTTCGCCAGCCGCGGCCCCGAAGCTTTCCACCAAACGGCCACCGAGATCCTCAACCCGACACCGCGCACAATAGCCCCCACCCCGTTCGCCGCCGACGCCCTCGGCCTCATGGAGCGCCACAAGATCACCGCGCTGATCGTGACCGAAGACGGCACCGAAACGTCGCCCGTTGTCGGCGTGCTGCACCTGCACGATTTACTTGCTTGAGTACTGTTGTTCCGTAGTCTGAGGCCTTAAAGACCTTTGACGACGCGCTCCGATACAATCGTACGAATATGCATCGTTGGTCGAAGCTCTTTATTCCCACTCTCCGCGAAGCCCCCACAGACGCGGAGGTCGCCAGCCACAAACTCCTTCTGCGAGCTGGATATATCCGTCAGCTCGGCGCTGGCATCTACAGCTACCTGCCGCTCGGGCAGCGCTCGCTGAACAAGATCATCGCCATTGTTCGCGAAGAGATGGACAAGATCGGCCAGGAATTTCTCCTGCCCACGCTGAACCCTGTCGAGCTTTGGCAGGAGTCCGGACGTGAAGCCGTGATGGGCCAGAACCTGTTTCACCTCAAGGACCGCAAAGGCGCAGAACTCGTCCTCGCCATGACGCATGAAGAGGTCATCACCTCTATCGCACGCAACGAGCTGCGCAGCTACAAACAGCTCCCGCAGATTTGGTACCAGATTCAGACCAAGTTCCGCGACGAGCCGCGCCCGAAGTCCGGCTTGATGCGCGTCCGCCAGTTCACCATGAAGGATTCCTACTCCTTCGACATCGACGCAGCCGGCCTCGACAAGAGCTACAACAAGCACGACGCAGCCTACCGAGCCATCTTCACCCGCTGCGGCCTGGAGTTCGTCGCCGTCGAAGCCGACTCTGGAGCGATGGGCGGATCCGGCTCACAGGAGTTCATGGTCTACACCGAAGCCGGGGAAGACCTCATCGCCAGCTCTGCATCAGGCTATGCGGCAAACCTGGAGAAGGCGACGAGCAAGCTCGCGGCGGTCGAGGATCTTGCACCGACGGGCGATGGTGCGCTGGAGCTTGTCCACACTCCCGGCAAAGCTTCCATCGCGGACGTAACGGAGTTTTTTGGTATACAAGCATCGCAGGACATCAAGTGCGTTGCTTTCATAGGAATGACGGCCAAGGCCGAATCTTTGCCTCGCCCGATTGTCGCGTTTCTGCGCGGCGATCATCAAGTGAATGAAACAAAGCTGGCCGCGGTCACGGGTGTTACCGAGCTCCGTCCCATGCTGCCGGTGGAGCTAGAAGTTCACATCGGAGGTCCGGCGGGATTCCTGGGGCCTGTGGGCATCGGCGAGGTGATGACGCAAGGTTCTCTGAACGGTCTCAACTCCGGAAAAGATCTTGCGAAGCTCAAGGGCGTTCTGCGCGAAGATCCGAGCGAAGGGCTGAAGTCCATCGTCGTGATGGACTTGGGACTTGAAGGCCGCGCGAATCTTGTTGCCGGTGCGAACCAGCAGGACTACCACTTCCGCAACGTGACACCCGGCCGCGATTTCACGCCGACCCTGATCACCGACATTCGCAATATCAACGAAGGGGAGCTTGATCCCGTTGGCGGCCAGCCGCTGAGACTCGGCAAAGCTATGGAGATTGGCCACATCTTCAAGCTCGGCTACAAGTACAGCGAGAGCATGAACGCGCGCGTACTGGATGCGAATGGCAAAGAGGTGATGCCGATCATGGGGTGTTACGGAATCGGCGTTGAGCGTATTCTGACGGCTGCGATTGAATCCAGTGCAGCGAAGTTCGCCGCCGACTCATCGAGCGAGCAATACGCTCTGCCGGCCTCGATTGCACCCTACGACGTTATCGTGACCATCACCAATGTGCGCGAGCCAGAGCTTCTTCAGGCCGGGGAAGACATCGCCGGAAAGCTGGAGAAGGCGGGAATCGATGTATTGCTGGACGATCGCGATGAGCGCGCTGGAGTAAAGTTCAAGGACGCGGAACTGATCGGAGTTCCCTATCGGATCAATATCGGTAAGAAGCTTGTAGACGGCCAAGTGGAGCTCGTAGATCGTCTTTCCCAGAAGACTGAAGACCTCGCCACTGATTCCGTCACGCAGCACCTCGTAGCACTCCTTGCTGCGTCCAAACATTAGGATCTTCGATTCGATCACATGCCAGTAAAAGTCAAACTCGATAGTACATCTCACCCCATTCTCTGGAAGCTGGTGCGTGCAGCTCTAGTGCTGGCGCTTATCTTCATCGTCATTGGCGCATCTATCTTCGGCTATTACTACCTGCGCTACCGTGGCCTAGTTGCTGAGAAGCTGGCAAAGGGACCACTCTTCGCTCCGGTCGCCCAGGTCTATGCAGCTCCTCAAGAGGTTCGGCCAGGCCAGCAACTCTCCGCCGCGGCCATCGGCGCAGCTCTGCGACGCGCAGGATACAACACCAATCCGGAGCTGGGCAGCTATGAGCTTCGCAGCAATTCGATCTTGATCAAACCAGGCCCGCAGAGCTACCTCGCGATGGACGGCGCCACCATCATGTCCGAAGACGGCCAGGTACAAAGCATCACGGCGGAAAACGGCGCTGCTTTGTCCGCCTATAAGCTTGAGCCTCAGCTGATAACGGCTTTATCAGAGGATAAGAATCGAACCAAGCGCCGCCTGGTTACCTATGATCAGATCCCTCCAAACATGGTTCAGGCAGTAATGGCAATCGAAGACCGCCGCTTCTTTGAGCACTCAGGTATCAATTACGTGCGTATGGCAAAGTGCGCGGTTCAGGATATTCTCGCCCACCGTATGAACTGCGGGGGATCCACCCTTACGCAGCAGCTGGCCCGCGGATTTTTCCTGTCACCCGAAAAAACATACTCGCGCAAGATCGCCGAAATTGTTATCACCTATCAACTCGAGGCTCGCTTCAACAAACAGCAGATCTTCGAGATGTATGCCAATGAAATTCCTCTCGGGCAGCGTGGATCCTTCGCCATCAATGGATTTGGAGAAGCTGCCCAGGCATACTTCGGAAAAGATTTGCGTCAGCTCGACCTTGCAGAATGTGCTTTGCTCGCGGGCATCATCCAGCGACCCAGCTACTTCGCTCCCTACAGGCATCCGGACCGGGCCATGGAACGCCGAAACCTTGTCCTCGATTCCATGATCGAGACCGGCGCTATCACTCAAGAACAGGCTGACCGAGCAAAGGCTGAGCCCATTCGTTTAGCCCCTCCCGACGCCGATGCAAGCGAAGCACCGTATTTCGTAGACCTTGTCCATGACCAGATCGTACAGCGACTCGGCGACTCGGATGTCACTCGCTCAGCTCTGCGCATCTACACGTCGCTCGATCCGGAACTCCAACGCGCGGCCGCCTCCGCCATCGAGGCCGGCATGAAGAACGTCGACGAACTGGTGCGCCATCGCTACTTCACGCTCAACCACAAACAAGGTGAGAAATTCAGCAAGGACTATATCCCTGACGGGCACATCACTTATCCGCAGGTCGCCCTTGTGGCGCTCAATCCACACACAGGCCAGATCCTGGCTCTCATCGGTGGCCGCAACTACGGCGACTCGCAACTGGACCACGCCCTCGCAGAGCGCCCGACGGGATCCATCTTCAAACCCTTCGTGTTCGCCGCTGCCTACAATACTTCTCTCGACGGCACTAATCTCGGGTCCGGCGGGGTCTTCACTGCTCTGACCAAGATCAACGATGACCCCCAGGATTTCGGCACAAACGGCCAGACCTATACTCCCGGCAATTTTGTGAGAGGCGAGTACCCCGGGATGGTAACGGCATCTGACGCCCTTGCCCACTCCCTCAACATCGCAACTATATCGCTCGCCCAGATGGTTGGCTATGACAACGTGGCAGCGCTTGCGCGCTCATCCGGTATCGTCAATGCGCGCGGTACACCGTCAGTCGCCATCGGCACGTATAACGCTACACCGCTCGAGATGTCCGGCGCGTACACCATATTTGCCAACAACGGCGTCCATCTCAAGCCCTGGGTATTAGCCAGCGTTCGCAATCCCCAGGGCGACATCGTCGCCGACTTCGCGCCGGAAGCGAAACAGATCCTTGATCCACGCGCTGCATTCCTAACTCAGTCTCTACTGCAAAACGTCATGGCGTACGGTACCGGATCGACCGTCCGAGCGCACGGCTTTACCGCTCCTGCAGCCGGCAAAACGGGCACTGAGCACGATTCCTGGTTCGCAGGTTATTCCTCCAATCTTCTCTGCGTGATCTGGGTCGGCAATGATGATTACACCGATATCAAGCTGCAGGGCGCAGATGCGGCCGCGCCCATCTGGGCCGAGTTCATGAATCGGGCCATCCGTATTCCTCAGTACTCTGACATGAAGCCACTTGGCCCAGTCCCCAATGGCGTCGAGGTGCTACGCATCGATCGAGCGACTGACCTCATCGCCGACGATTCCTGCCCGAACAACGCCTTCACCGCTGCCTTCCTGGTCGGAGCCGCACCACAGGGCACTTGTTCCCATATGGGAGAAGACTCTCAATCGCTTGGCAGCCGCATCTTCGGTTTCTTCACTGGGAAAACGGCGACGCCGGCTCCGGCTGCGACTCCGAATGACGCACAGCCGGCTGATCCAACGAAGCATCGAAACCTGCTGCAAAAGATCTTTGGCACCGGCAAGGACAAGCCAAAGGATGAAACACCGCAGTAAGTTTTTATGATCTGTTTCGCCAAATCGAGCCGTCAGCTTGTTGCTCGTTCTCAGGTTAGCTCGATAGGTTGATGCTGCTGCACGGGCGATCGGTCAAACGGATTGTCTTCTCTGCCCAGCCAATATCGGAGCAGGAAATAACCAATTATCCAGATGACCAAGTTGACCGCTAACTGCGTTATCCAACCCCAGCGATAGGCCACAGAAAACAGGAGCATATGCGCTACGAAAAATCCCAGGCCTGCGCACTCACGGTCAAGTGTCGTAGCCTTGTGCGGAATTCTGTCGAAGAGCACCGGCAGCGCCACGAAAAAGATAGGCCAGGCGTATCCGACAAGGCGCGCAAACCAGGTTCCAAGCACGGGTGCCAGTAATAGGGATGCAACTCCGTAAAGCAGAGTGAACCGCAAGAGGACACTCTGTGGGCTGGACTTTTTGCCGCGCCACCAAAGAAATCCCAGCAATAGCGGCAAGAGGCCAAATTCACTCAACACTGCTTCAGATATACCCGCCCAGCCCGTGACCGAAAATCCGCATATACCAATCGCATGCACTGGTCCAAGGTGAACCGGGAATGCCCATCGAGGAACCGCGCAGAACTGGGTATTAATATTGCTCCACGGAACTAGTCCGAAGACGTTGTTCATGAAGTTCCACGGCACTTTTGCGAGCATATAGATTGACTCGGGAAGATGCTCTGAGTTGGGCTGTGCGCGCATTGCAAGATGTTTCACTACAGCGCTCCCGGCAAGAGCTGAGATGACCGAGACAACGCGGCCAGTCCATCTCAACCGCTTCCAGGCTGCGATCAAGAAACAAACCAAGGTCAGCGACGTCGACTCGCGAGAAAGCATAAGAGGAAACATCATCAGGGCTGCTGCCAGCATGTATTCCTCTTCCAGCATCAGAAGCATCAGGGCGAGCAAGGCAGAATACCAAAGGTCGGGTAGAACGAGGCCCTGCAGCAGGATGCTCCAAAACGGCACGAATGCCATGGCGAACAATAGCCATCGCGGCGCCGTCGTCCTGAGCGCGAGGTAGTAGATTGCGACCAACATGACAACCAGGGACGCGGTGCCCTCGAGCAGAAATCCGGTTTCGACGCTGCAGTGCAGAACATGCATCAATCCCGCCACAACCAGGGCGCCAAGCTGGCGTGAGGCGAAGGGTTGCATTACCTGGCTGTAGTCGCCAGTCGCTATGCCGAGATAAAAACGCGCGTCGCCAGCAACAAATACTGACTCCAAACGCAAGATGCTGTACATGGCATAGAGCAGGCAGCCGATAATTGCGGCCAGCCCTGCGGCTAAGCGGACAGGTGGAGACAATCGTCGTATGGGCGCATTGAAAGCGCGAACGGTCGCGGAGACCTTACCGGACGAAAGCAATTTTCTCCTTATGCGTTCCAGCCATTAGCGCATTCATCAACACTTATACATGGAGAGGGTTTGGGAAACTTGAAATGCCGGGAGTGGAGCACACGGCGGCGGCGGCACGAGACGGGTCAGGATGCGCCTGTGACGTCCAGCGCGCTTTTGGTTGGGATGTGGTGCATGGCGCGCTCGGTCAGGGCGGTGATGGTGAGCGCGGGATTGACTCCGAGGTTGGCGCTGATTACGGAACCGTCGCAGATGTAGAGGTTGGTGTATCCGAAGACGCGGTTGTAGCGGTCGATGACTCCGCGGGAGGGCGTATCGGCCATGCCGGCTCCGCCGATACAGTGAGCCGTCATGGGAATGTTGAAGAGGACTTCCGTAATGGTGGTGCAGGGAACGCCACCGGTGACCGACGCACCCAGCTCGGCGAAACGGTTGGCTGCGGGGATGTATGTGGGGATGGGGTCGCCGGAGGTTGTGAGCACCTTGATAAAGGGCCAGTACCAGGGTCGTTTGAGACGCATGGTGAGGTGGCCGTCGATGGCCTGCATGCAGAGCAGGATGAGCGTCTCGTGGGAGGCGCCGAAGGGTTGGAGGGCGCGTAGCGTTCGCCAGGGAGACTTCAAGAGCTGGAGGGCCAGGGTGCAGAGCCAGGTGAAGATGCGGGTGGGGCCGGGGCGGCCGTTGACGAGCAGAGTCGAGAGTGGACTGAGGGCGTCGGAGCCGCGAGGGTAGCGGGTGGCTTCGATGTGCGTGTTCGCGTCGATGTAGATGCCGGACCCGATGGCGATGCCCTTGGACATGTCGTCTGCACCACCGGGATAGCGCACGGCGATGAGTGATTCTGCGTTGGTGCGGACGCGCTTGCCCAGTTGATCGGAGATCTTTGACAGGGAGCCTTTCTGCTTGAGGCGGAGGAGCAGCTCCTGGGTGCCGAGCGAGGAGCCCGCAAAGACGACACCGCGCGTGGTAAAGCGCTGCACGGGACCCTTGAACCAGCCAAGGGAGGATTGTGTGAAGACCTCGTAGCCGCCGCTCCCGTCTTGCTTGCCGTTGAGTGGCCGAACGTCGATCACCTTGGTTTCGGCGAGAACGCGTGCGCCGTTTTTCTCGGCGAGGTAGAGATAGCTTTTGTCGAGCGTGTTTTTGGCGTTGTGGCGGCAGCCCACCATGCAGCCTCCGCAGGCGATGCAACTTTGGCGCTCGGGACCTTCTCCGTTGAAGTAGGGGTCTGGAGAGGCAGTACCCGGCTGTTGGTTCTCCTTGCCGAAAAAGACGGCGACCTCTGTCGGGTAGAAGGTGTGGGCCACGCCAGCGGCGGCAGCCATTTCCTGCAGCTTGATGTCAGCAGGACCGAGGATGGGATTGGTAACAACGCCCATCATGCGTTTGGCGGTCTCGTAATGCGCGGGCATGACATGCTTCCAGTCGTCGAGACCTGCCCAGGTGCCATGGTCCCAGATGGTGTCAGGCGGCACGAGCATGGTGTTAGCGTAGGTGATGGAGCCTCCTCCTACGGCGTTGCCATGCAGGACGATGACGTGGCGGAAGAAACGGATATTGAAGAACCCGCGCAGACCGAGTTTGGGCTTCCAGAAGTAACGGTTGAGGCTCCAGTTGGTTTTGGGGAGATTTTCCGGGGACCAGCGGCGGCCCATCTCGACGACGAGAGCTTTGTAGCCCTTTTCGGTGAGCCGCAGCGCTGAAACGCTCCCACCGAAGCCCGATCCGACGATGAGGAAGTCATAGTCGAACGGTAGCATCGATAAAACCTCGAGGAAGAGCGGTGGGAGCGGTATAAGTATACGCAGAGGGTTTAGTGAGGGTAGCCCTGCCAGACGTACTCGAGCGCTTCGGAGAGGGTTTGGGCTTTGACTGCGTGGTCTACGTGGCCGGCGTTGCGGGCGAAGAGGAATTGGTAAGGGTAGTGCTTGGCGGCGAGGACGCGGGCCATGTTCTCGTTGGCGACGACCCAGTCGTGCATGTTGTCGCGCATCACGTTGGGGTTGTAGAGGTCACGGTCGCCTACTTCGAGCCAGAGGCGCAAAGGCTTGCGGCAGGATTTGGGGATGAGAGTAGTGTGGAAGCCCCAGGCACCTTGCGGAGTCTTCGGGTTCCAAGGCCACTGCTGGTTGACGTAGGTACCGGAGTAAGTGAGGACGCGGTGGTAGAGGTCGGGGTGATACCAGGCCATGATGAGGGCACAGGAGCCACCGGAGCTGCCGCCCATGGTGGCGCGGGCGTCGGGATCGTGGCTGAGCTTGACGTGGGCCTGTGCTTCGACAAGGGGAAGAACCTCATGTTCTACGAACTCGGCGTAGTGGGGGGACATGGTGTCGTATTCGAGACCGCGTTCGCTGCCTTGCGCGTCGCCTCCGCCGTTCTGGATGGAGATGGCGATCATGGGAGGCAGCTTGTGTTCGGCGATGAGGTTGTCGAGGACGGTGAAGAGGAGATGGTCGGGGCCGTCGGCTCCTACGATGAAGGGCGCGACGCTGCCGGGGACATACTGCGCGGGGACATAGACGGTGACGTGGCGGGTGTAGGGCGCGGGGTGGCTGGCGGTGACGATGAGGCTGGCGGGGTTGGCGGGGTCGGGCGTGCCGAAGGTGCCGGGGTCACGGGCGATGCCGGGGTAATACTTGCTGTCGGCGGAGGACATGGTGATGTCGGTGAGGGTGCCTTGCGGGACGCCGGGGTGAACCACGGACTCGGACGCGGGCGGGTGGGTTGGGCCGAGGATGAAGTTGCCGTCCGTGGTGGGTGCGGGGAGAGTGTCGTCGGGGAGCTCGGTGGCGGAGACGTAGCCTGGGGTGTGGGGGTCGCGGGTAGGTGGTGGTGTGTGCACGGCTGAAGTGAGCGGCGGGGCAGAAGTCTGGGCGGCGGCGAGCGTGGTGGCGACGAGGAGGAGCGAGGCTGCGCGGAGGAGGTAGGACACGGGAAACTCCGGTGGTGAGGCTGGGTTGCTATGGTGTGGACGACGGGCTACCCTAAACGACTTACGATGAGGATATAGAAGTGCGTCCGATTGAGGGTAGAAAAGGAAATAGATGGTGAGTGAGACGGAGAAGGCGCAGCTTAGGGAGTTGGCGGCGAAGGCGGCGGAGCATGCGTATGCGCCGTACAGTCGGTATCGCGTGGGGGCAGCACTGCTGCTTGAAGACGGGGCAGTCGTCACGGGATGCAATGTGGAGAACTGTTCGTATCGGCTGACCAGTTGCGCTGAGCAGGGGGCGATTGCGCGGGCCGTGGCGGAGCGGGGGCCGGGGATTCGCGTGAGGGCGGTCGCGGTGGCGAACTTGAATGACGCGGCGAGTATGCCGTGCGGGGCGTGTCGTCAGACGCTGTCTGAGTTCGGCGAGGATGCGATGGAGGTGTTGTATCCGGGTGAGGGAGGAACAGCGATGGAGACTACGCTGGGAGAGTTACTTCCTCATGCGTTTCGCGGTGAGTTTCTTGGGTAGGGCGAAGTGTCTTGACGCGAAGGTCGCGAAGAGAAGCGTTAGGTTTCGAGAAGTAAAACAGAAGGACTGAATGATGAGGGATGCGGTGATTCATCCGATTGATGTGCTGTTGAAGAAGCGGGATGGTGGGGAGCTATCGACAGCGGAGGTTGAGTTTGTGGTGCGTGCGGTGGTGCGGAATGGGGAGTCGAAGCGGGGGACCGCAGCGGGCGTTCTTCGCTCCGCTCAGGATGACGGCGAAAAACAGAGCGAAAACATCACGGACGCGCAGCTTGGGGCGTTCCTGATGGCCGTGTTTGAGCGTGGGCTGTCGCTGCGGGAGCTAGGGGATTTGACGCGGGCGATGCGGTTCTCGGGGGAGACGTTCGATGCGTCGGGGCTGGAGACGTTTACGCTGGATAAGCACTCGACGGGCGGTGTGGGGGATAAGAGCTCGCTGCTGGTTGCGCCGGTGTGGGCGGCGGCTGGGATGGATGGCGGGTCGAGTGTCTCGGTGCCGATGATTTCGGGGCGGTCGCTGGGACACACGGGCGGGACGTTGGACAAGTTGGAGACGATTCCTGGCTTTGACTCGCAGCTAAACTTGGCAAGAATGGGCGAGGTGCTGCGGGAGTGTCATGCGGCGCTGGTGGGACAGACGCCGCGGCTGGTTCCGGCAGATCGGATCCTGTATGGGATGCGAGACCACACGGGGACGGTGGAGTCTCCGTTTTTGATCTGCGCGAGCATTATGAGCAAGAAGCTGGCTGAAGACCTGCGCGGGCTGGTGCTGGATGTGAAGGTGGGTTCGGGCGCGTTTATGCCTACCGTTGAGCGGTCGAAGTTCCTTGCGGAGCTGATGGTGTCAACCGGTGAATCGGCGGGCACAAAAACAGTCGCGCTGCTGACGGCAATGGATGAGCCGCTGGGGAGGTTTTCCGGGAACTGGGTGGAAGTTTGGGAGTGCGTGGATATCATGAAGGGCCGGCGGCATGCGATGTCGGCGGACTTGATTGAGCTGTCGAATGCGCTAAGTGGATGGGGGCTGTTTTTGGCGGGACGGGTGGGGTCGCCTGAGGATGGCGCGATGCTGTCGGATGAGGTTTTGCGGTCTGGGGCGGCGTATGCGGCGTGGCTGAAGATCGTTGCCGCGCAGGGCGGGGATACGAACGTGTTTGACGATCCGGCGGCGTTTCACCGGCCGAAGGCGATGCGGGTGCTGCGGGCTCCGCGCGCGGGGTTTCTGGCGGGAATGGACTGTAAGGAGGTTGGTTGGGCGGTGCAGCGGCTGGGTGCAGGGCGCTCGCGACCTGGGGACCCGGTAAGTGCGCACGCCGGGATTGAGTCACACGCGAAGATTGGCGATCGTGTGGAGTTGGGGCAGGCTTTGTTTACGTTGTTCAGCGAAGAGGAAGCGCTGATCGAGGAGCCGTATCGGATGCTCGGGGGTACGGTGAGGATTGCGGATGAGCGACCGGAGCGGCTGCCGCTGCTGCGCGAGGTGGTGAAGGCTGGGTGACGGCGCGGTGGGCTGCGCCGCGATGCAACGGACAGCTGTAATCCGAATTCAACCAGGATGCGGCGCTAGGCCTTGGCGGCTTTGTTCTGCATGTAATGCTGGACGGACTTTTCCCAGTCGAGCGAGGTGCCGGCGTAAGGCGAGCCCTGGCGGCGGGTGGAACGGTTCTCGAGGGGGTTGTGGGGCGCTGCGGCAGGTTCGGGCTCGGGAAGCTTGACTTCTACGGGAACTGGAACGCCTTCGGGGCGGAAGGAGCGAGGAAGCTCGCTCTCCTTGTACTCGACACCTTCGGCGGCGAGGCGCTTGGCAGTGATGACGAGAGCGTCGCGCTTGAGGGTGATCTTGCGAGCAGCGGCGGCGCGGGCTGCTTCGGTGGCGAACACTTCGTACTTGAGCAGGTGTGCGAGGCGGCGATCGAAGAGGTCGATGTCAGCGTGCAGGGTCTTGAGTTGATACTTGCTTTCGATCGCGGTAGGGGGGGTGGGGCTGGTCATACACGCTCCAGAGTCGGTGAGGACTCAAAACGTTAGCTGCCTGCACGATCGGACCGGTGCAGGACAGGTGTGGGGTGCGACGGTTACATGGGAAAAGCGATAACCCTGCGTTGCGCAGAGCACGAGCCAGAAGGCAACGAGAGGGTAAAAAGCAAAAGGGGCAGTTCTTGACGAACTGCCCCTTCGGATTACTGCAAAATCAATTACAGAGCCTGAACGTTCTCGGCCTGCCAGCCCTTGGGTCCCTTGACCACGTTGAACTGAACGCGCTGACCTTCCTGAAGCGAACGGAAGCCGTTGCTCTGGATGGCGGAGTGATGCACGAAGACGTCGTCGCCATTCTCACGGCTGACAAATCCGAAGCCCTTGGCATCGTTAAACCATTTTACTGTTCCCTGTTCCATTATTCTTGTTCCTCTTAAAGCAATGTACCGCTGAACGCAATGTTGGTGTTGTTTGCGTGTAGAGCGATACTGCCGGAACAAGCAAATTGACCAATCGTATTCGACGACCA